>OJAW01000218.1_pt1 | contig 44542 bp, 27 predicted proteins | sample 1589151 | NCBI WGS metagenome assembly OJAW01 (sample SAMN03283290) | human gut metagenome | biome: human-associated habitat; material: feces | host: Homo sapiens | place: Peru | collected 2012
TAATTAATTGTAAATAAATATTTTACGTAATCCGCACTATTTTGCGGACTGCAAAAGTAGTGATTTTTTTTCAATTAACAAAGTTTTCCACAGGCCTACTTCCTAATAATCAGAGAAATCGTCATCAGGCCTTGGGGAATAAATCAAGGATTAGTTATCTTTGTACCACGAAAAAGAACAATGATGCTTTTGAATATCTTCGGATTCCTCAACATCTCGTTTGCGGACATCCTGGACATACTAATGGTCGCAATATTCATCTACCTGGCATTCAGGTGGATAAGAGGGTCGGCGGCAATGAATATATTCATCGCCGTCATCCTGCTTTTCGTGCTGCGGGTGGTCGTGGCGGCGTTCAACATGAAGTTGATGAACGCCCTGCTGGGAACTTTCATCGACGTGGGCGTGATCGCTCTCATCGTCATATTCCAGCCCGAGGTGCGGCACTTCCTGATGAAGCTCGGCTCGCGCTATGGGATGGCCGGAAAAAGCCGCGACTTCTTCAACAAGCTTATGGGCATCCAGGACCAGAAGATGGCAGGAGGCACGGTCAACGAGATCGCCGAGGCGTGCAGAGCCATGTCCGCCGACAAGACCGGGGCGCTGATCGTGTTCCCACGCAAGGATTCTCTTGACTTCATCGTCGAGACCGGGGACATCGTGGACGCGAAGGTCACCAGGAGATTGATAATGAACATATTCTTCAAGAATTCCCCTCTGCATGACGGGGCGATGATCATCAGCGCCGACAGGATAGTCGCAGCGCGGTGCACACTGCCGATCACGGGACGTTCCGACATTCCGGCGCACTACGGAATGAGGCACAAGGCGGCGATCGGAATCTCGGAGGAGACCGATGCTGACGTGGTGGTTGTCTCGGAGGAAACCGGAGGAATATCCTTTGTCCGCGGAGGCAACATCAAGAGCATCAACAACATCAATGAACTTAAACTCCTTCTCGGCGCTGGCGAGGGAACCACGGAGGAAAAGCGCGCCACAGAGGGGAAACAATAATTTACGAATATGCGGGAGCACGAATACGAAACAGAGATTGACACCAGATTGGAGGGCAAGTTGGGATTTGACAGGGTCAGAACCTTTGTGGCCGACAGATGTTCCACTGAATATGCAGTCACGAGGGTGACGGAGGAGAGGTTCAGCAACGACCCGAAGGTCATTAGGGAAAGGCTGGCGCTGACCGACGAGATGAGGCTTATAGTGATGTTCGAGGAAAACTTCCCGACCAACGGGTACATTGACTGCCTCGACTTCCTCAAGCCGTTGGAAAAGACCGGCTACACAATCGACATCCTTTCGCTGGGCAAGCTGCGCACCATGGTCGAGACCGTGCGCAAGCTGACCAACTTCTTTATGTCGATAAAGGACGGGGTATATCCCAATCTCAAACGGATGAGCGCCCCGGTGCTGAGTTTCCCTGAAGTACAGAGAAGGATCGACCAGATCCTGGACAAGTTCGGGGATGTCAAGGACACGGCATCGGACAAGCTGCTGGAAATCAGGCGCGCGATAAAGACAAAGGAGGGGGCGATCTCCAAAAGGGCGAACGCCATCCTCAAGCAGGCACAGGCCGACGGGCTTGTGGACGAGGACGCCGGGCTTTCCGTGCGTGACGGCAAGCTGCTGATTCCGGTCAACAGCTCCAGCAAGAAAAAGATCCAGGGATTCGTCTATGACACCTCGGCCACAGGCAAGACAGCCTTTGTCGAGCCGGCCGAGATCATCGAACTGGAAAACGAGATCGTGACCCTCCACGCTGACGAGGCACAGGAGATCCAGCGCATCCTGGCGGCGTTCAGCGACTTCGTAAGACCATACGTACCAGATCTTATCAATTCAGCTGAATATATCGGCGAGATAGATTTTCTGGTGGCCAAGGCACAGGTCGCCCTCGATTTCAAGGCCGGTGCCCCGATCATCTCCGACAACGGGGAGATGAACCTACGTAAGGCGCGTCATCCGCTTCTGGAGAGGGCATTGAGAAAAGAGAAAAAGGAGATTGTGCCGGTCTCTATCCGTCTGACCCCGGCCAAGCATATTCTTTTGATCTCAGGTCCTAACGCCGGCGGCAAGTCGGTGTGCCTCAAGACCACGGGGCTTTTGCAGTACATGTTCCAATGGGGAATGCTGATCCCGACTTCCGAGACTTCGGAACTTCCTGTGTTCGACAGGATCATGGTCAGCATCGGTGACGACCAGAACATCGAGAACGACCTCAGCACCTACAGCTCGTTCCTGGACGACATGAAGACGATGCTGGCCAAGGCCGATGACAAGACCTTGATATTAATAGACGAGTTCGGTTCCGGAACCGAGCCTGCCGCCGGAGGAGCCATCGCCGAGGCAATCCTCAGCGAGATGGACAAGAGAGGTGTCTACGGGGTCATCACGACCCACTACACGAACCTCAAGCTCTACGCCTCTGGTTCAGACACCGGGGTCATCAACGGGGCGATGCAGTTCGACGCGGCCAAGATCCAGCCTCTGTTCAAACTGGACATCGGAATGCCTGGGAACTCGTTCGCCTTCGAGCTGGCCCGCAAGATGGGCCTCCCGGAAAGCATTGTGAAGGATGCCGAGGCAAGAGCCGGAGAGGAGTTCGTAGGAATGGAGAGGAACCTGCGCAAGATCGTGCGCAACCGCCGTGCCCTGGACGAGAAGCTCCAAAGGATCAAGAACACAGACAAGACTCTGGAGAACATCACCGAGCGCTACCAGAAAGAGCTTGAAGGGCTGAAGCAGACCAAGAAAGAGATTCTGGACCAGGCCAAGAAAGAGGCTCAGGAGATCGTTCAGGGAGCCAACAAGACGGTGGAGAACACGATCCGCACGATCAAGGAGTCACAGGCGGACAAGGAAAAGACCTCCGATGCCAGAAAAGCTCTTCAGGATTTCGTATCCTCTCTCCAGACCAAGAAGGAGAACGATCGGAAGAACCACGATGACTACATAGAGAAGAAGCTCAAGCAACTGGAAGACAGGAAGATGCGCCGCAACGCCCGCAAAGGGAAGCCTCAGGACGATGGACAGGAGCAGGCCACGGAGCAGTTCAGAGGTGGAGCGCTGAAGGTCGGCGAGAAAGTGCGAATCAAGGACAATGGCATGGCCGGTGAGGTCATCCGTGTTTCCAACAAAGCAGTGACCGTCGCCATCGGCAACATCACCAGCAAGATGCCTCTCGACAGGGTCGAGCGGATCTCTTCCAATGAATATAAAGCAGCGGTGCGGGAGAACATCAAGCCTCGGGCCGCCCAGGATGATTCAGGCCTGCGTGAGCGCAGACTGGCGTTCTCTCCGGAACTGGACGTGCGCGGAGAGAGGGTTTCGGATGCTCTGGACATTGTCGTTCACTACATCGATGACGCCATCATGCTGAACATCGGCTCCGTACGCATCATCCATGGCAAAGGCACAGGGGCGCTGCGCGATGAGTTACAGAAATATCTAAGGACAATTCCCGGGGTCACTTCCGTACACGATGAGCAGGTTCAGTTCGGCGGGTCGGGTGTGACGATCGTGACGTTGGGATAAGCATTTGAATCAAGGCTATGAAAAACACTGAAAAACAGATGACTCCACGGATGGAACTGGGGCGTAGGGGTGAGGATGTGGCCTGTGAGTTTCTGACCGGCAAAGGGCATATTATCGTGCAAAGGAATTTCAGGTCCGGTCATCTTGAGATCGACATCATCAGTTTAGATCGGAATGGTGTGCATTTTGTGGAGGTAAAGAGCCGTGTGGCGCCGGTCGCTGTCTCCCCAGAGGAGAACGTGACGGCAGCCAAGCAGAAAAAGGTGGCGGATGCGGCGCTGAGGTACCTGCACACGTCGAAGGACAAGAGGCTTTCAGCAGACCTTGAGGTCAGTTTCGATGTGGTGGCGGTGACTTTCGACGGAGGCGGGGAGATTGTGGAATGGTTCCCGAACGCCTATTATCCGATGTACCTCTGAACGGGTGTTTCGATGCTTCGACAAGCTCGGCAACCACAAGCTCGGCAACCGGAGCAGGAATGCGGTCACTGAACTTGTCGAAGTGACCGTGCTGATTTGAGAAAAATATACTAAGCACCAAGATATGAACAAAGATAACCGATACTGCGTCATCATGGCCGGAGGCACCTCTAACCACTTCTGGCCTATAAGCCGCGAAGCAAGCCCCAAGCAGTTTCTGGACATCGCCTACACAGGCGAGTCCTTCATCAAGACCACCTATGATCGTTTCTCAAGGATTGTTCCCCCGGAGAACATCATTGTTGTCTCCTTGGCCAGATTCGCGGATCTTGTCCGCAAGCAGATTCCGGATCTTCCGGCGGACAACCTCCTTCTTGAGCCTTACTCTAGAAGCACAGGCCCGTGCCTCGTCTACGCCACCTACAGCATCATGAAGCGCAACCCGGACGCGACCGTCCTTGCCACTCCCGCCGACCACACCATAGCGGACGAGAGCGGATTCAGGGACACGATCCTGAAGATGATGGAATATGCGGAGGAGAAGCCTGTCCTGATGACCCTCGGAATCCCTCCTACCAATCCCGACACGAGCTACGGCTACATTCAAGCTCCGAAAGGCAGCGAGGACGCCAGTTATGACATCCCTTTGAAAGTCAAGACATTCACGGAAAAGCCCGACAAGGCGATGGCCGAGGTTTTGTGCAAGACCGGCGAGTTTTACTGGAATTCGGGAATATTCGCCTGGAAAGTCTCCGTCATCAAGGAAGAGATGGAGAAGTACATCCCCGATGTCACGGCTGTCTTCTCCGGTTGGGAGAAGGCTCTCGGAACGGACGAGGAGCGGACATTCCTTGAGAAAGCCTACACGGACTGCCCGAAGGTCTCCATCGACTACGGGGTGATGGAGAAGACGGACAGGGCATGGCTCTACCGGGGGGATTTCGGCTGGTCGGACATCGACGGATGGGATTCCCTGTCAAGGAACTTCAACGGAAAGACCCCGGATGGTAACGTGGTGTTCGCAGACAATATCATGACCGAGGACTGTAGGGACAGCATCTTCGTGAGTACCGTCAGACGCAAGAAGTTCTACGCCGTGAAAGGGCTGAAGGACTACGTCATTGTGGACACTGGTGACGTGCTTCTGGTCTGTCCTAAGGATTACAAGCAGTTCAAAGATTTCCTCTCAGGTCTCGGAATGCCCGAATACGAAAGTTTCCGTTAAGGCAGCCCGTGAGGGGAGACAGCGTGAGCGGCGTGGCAGCCAACCCATTGATAGTCAACCAAATAAGGCAACAGCCTAGTGCCAAATCTGACACCAGACTGTTGTTTTATTCCGCTGATTTACAACACGTTGTCCGCCACGGATCATCCCACGGCATTCCCCCATCCCCATCTCCCCACACTCGCTCTACCTAATGCCACCTTCGGCTACTCAAAGTCATCAGAGCTGTCACGGATCCGCCACAGAGCCGCCATGGAGCCACCACGGAAATCAGATGATGACTCCGCCGTCAACCGGGAGGACGGCACCGGTGATGTACGAGGCCATGTCGCTGGCCAGGAAGAGGAACGCGTCGGCGACCTCATCAGGCTCACCTACCCTGCCGATAGGAATGCGCGCCACCAGAGGCTTTATCATGGCCTCCGGAAGGTTCGCGACCATGTCGGTGCGGGTCACGCCCGGAGCCACGGCATTGACCCTTATACCACGGGGAGCCAACTCCCGTGAAAGGGATTTCGTCAGGCCGTTGACCGCGAACTTGGTGGTCGGGTACAGACAGCCGGACGGCTGGCCGTAAAGACTCACCACGGAGCTGGTGTTGAGGATGACACCGCCGCCGCTCGCCTCCATCAACCTCGCGGCGGCCCTGCAGCAGACAAAGACCGCCTTGAGGTTGAGATCCAGAATCTTGTTCATTTCCTCGTCGGAATATTCATTCAAAGGAAGCGACTGCGAGATTCCGGCGTTGTTGACAAGGATGTCAAACCTTCCAAACCTTGCTAAAACCTCATTGAACGCATTCTCTACAGAGGAAGAATCTGTGAGATCCGGGGCGATCGCCAAAATCTTGGCCTCAGGCAACTCGAAAAGGAGTTTTCCAAGCGCCGCGTTGGCGGTCGCGGGCTTCGAGCCGCACAGGGCTACGGAAGCGCCAGCCTCAAGGAATTTCTTCACGACCGCGTAACCTATGCCGCGCGTGCCACCTGTGACCACCGCGACCTTGCCTTTTAATGAAAGTTCCATAACTCTATGATTTTACAAAAACAGCTTCTAAAAAGGGTGGCCGGAAGATTGACGACCGGTCACCCTGTGATTCTTGAAAAATTCTACTTGGCGAATGCGTAGGAGAAGCCTTGGATCTTGTCCCAGGCTCCGCGGGTGAAGTCCGGAACCTCGACCGGAGCGTTGCCGTTCTCGATGGAGATTCTGCCCAGCTCCGTGAGACAGCACCATTCGGCCATGTCATAGACATCCATGTCAAGCGGAAGGCCGTTCCTCAGACAGTAGACCAGACGGTAGTCCATGATGAAATCCATCCCTCCGTGGCCTCCGACCTGCTTTGCAAGAGCCTCAAGCTCAGGAGTAAGAATCGGATTGCGGTTGTCCTCAAGAATTGCCTTGAGCCTGTCTCCCGAATAGGTGACCTCGCGGCCAAGGTTCTGGTAGTCAGTGGAAGCCTCGGTCAAGGCGTTGTCCCTCAGACAGAGCTGCTGGATCGGATACTTCCCTGCATAGCCCTCGCTGCCCACAATCTGGTACATGCGGTTGTAAGGGCGCGGCGTCATCACGTCGTGTTCCACGAGGATGGTCTTGCCTTTCTCCGTCGTGATCATCGTCATCGTGAGATCGGCGTTCTGAAAGTCCTCACATTTCTCTCCGGTTCTGGCTTCCACATGCTTAGGACCGTTCACAGCCTTGGTCTCCATCGCGACAAGGGTCTTGAAACGGTCGCCGCGATGGATGTCCATCACCTGGCAGACCGGACCGAGGCCGTGGGTAGGATAGACATCACCCTTGACCTCCTTGTTGAAATCAAGCCTCCAGTTGTTCCAATAGGAGTCCCAGAACGGATCCAGATTGTGATGATAGGAACCCTCTCCGTGGAGAATCTCTCCGAGCAAGCCCTTCTGAGCCATCGTAAGGACGGCCATCTCATAGAAATCATAGCAGCAGTTCTCAAGCATCATGCAATGCTTACGGGTCTTCTCGGACATGTTGATCAAAGCCCAGATGTCCTCCAGAGAAGCCGCGGCAGGAACCTCCACCGCGACATTCTTGCCATGCTCCATCGCATAGAGAGAGATCGGAACGTGATGCTTCCAGTCAGTGCAGATGTAAACAAGGTCGATGTCGTCACGCTCGCAGAGTTCCTTGTAGGCCTCAGTGGATCCGGAATAACCGGCAGCCTTAGGCAAGCCCCTGTCCTCCAATGTCTTCTGTGCAGCCTCAACCCTGTCGGCCTCGACATCACAAAGGGCGTTGATCTTCACGCCCGGAATGTAGGTGTAACGCTCCACGGCGCTTGAGCCGCGCATTCCGACACCGACGAAACCGACACGGACGGTGTCCATCGCCGGCACGGTCAGCATCAACGCGTTCTCCTGACCCGCAGGACGGGCAGGTGTCTCTACCTTGATCGGCCCCTCCTCCTTGGAAGTGGCGCATGATACCGCCAGGACAAGTGACATGGCGGCCAATAAACTTCTGAATCTCATCGCTTATTACTGTTTACAAATCATTCTCTTACAAAGTTATCACAAATCCCGAAAAAACTGACGCTCATTCACGGAATAAATCGCCAAAGTAAACATTAAAAAACAAGTTGGCATTCTTTAAGGATTACTAATCTCGGGAATATTCCTAAAAATCAAATCCCAACGACTTCCGCACGCCCATCGCCCTGGCGGGGACTATCGCGAAGCGGAATGAATAGTCACGGTCGCTCCAGAGGCATCTGTCGCCGTCCGGCCTTGCCGCCCAACTGTCGTAGCCGCCGACTCCGCTTTGGGCATAGTCCACGCAAACCTCCACGAAGTCTCTCTCTACATAGTCATTGATGTGGGTCTGGCGGCGGAGACGATTCTTCGCCTTGGCCGGATCGTTCTCGGTCAAAGGCCCTTTGTTCTCCCACTGATAGTCACGCTGGACAGCCTCTTCGGAATCGAGATCCTCGACCGCGCACCTGAGAGCGTTGAACTCAAAGCGGTCGGAGCGGATGGCCAGACCTCCGATGGAAAGATATTCACAATCAATGTGATGCCCACATTCCTGCGGACGCACATAGCGGACATATTCCTTGGAGGCGGATGATGAATATTCCCCGATCAGCGTCCCTCCGAAGCGGTCGGCATAGTTTTCCTCAGGCCCTCTGCCAAGATAGGAGAACGAATCGGCGGAGGCAGGAAGCCTCATCCGGAACCCTATGCGCGGCACATCGACCGGCTTTGAGGACTTGACACCCTTGAAATCCGACTCGACGGAAAGGATGCCCCCCTCAAGCAGGGTATAGCGGACTGTGAATATGTTTCCGCTTGCCAATGAATATTCAGCCACTACCGTATCCCCTTCAAGACCCGCCTTCACATCGAACTCCCGGCTGGAGACCTTGAACGCCTGACAGCGGGACGGCATCCCGTTGCCGTAGTCATTATCGGTCGGCGCCCTCCAGAACAGCGGTCTGAGGCCGAAATCCTCATTGAACATATTCTTTCCTTTGAATGAATATTCCTTCAGACATCCCAGTGCCTTGTCAAAGACAAGCGACGCGTCACGGCATTCGAGGGCGATCGCCGTCTCTGTCTCGGTGGCCTTTACTCCCCTCGCCAGCCGAGGAGTCGCAAGTCTCCTGGCATCAGATAGTTTGATTTGATCGCAGGCGATGACGCTACTCTCCGGCAAAAGCCCGGCAGCCTTACTGGTGAGAGTCTCGAAGGTTATGAGACATTTCTTGTCGGACGGAAGTTTCGGCAGCCTCACGCGGACTTCCTCCTCGGACTGTGGAGCGGCGGAGAGAGCCACGTTGCCGGAAGCGATCCGGGTGCCGTCGGCAGTCACGGCCCATCTGAGGGCATATTCATTCAAACTCTTGAAATAGAATCTGTTCTGAACCTTGAAAAGCCCTTGGGAGGCATCCTCCGGTAAGACTTTCACGTCCTGATAGACGTGCTTTATCTCGGCCATCGCAGGGTGAGGGGTCCGGTCGGGCGCGATGACTCCGTTGCAGTTGAAATTGCCGTCGCTCGGAGAGTGCTCCCCGTAGTCACCGCCGTACGTCCAGTACATTCTGCCGTCGCTGTCGGTCTCGTAGAGTCCCTGGTCGATCCAGTCCCAGATGAAACCGCCCTGGAGGTTCGGATATTCATAAATGTACTTCCACTGGCGGTCGAGCGAGCCGTTGGAATTGCCCATCGCGTGGGAATATTCAGAAGGCACGACCGGCTTCGGGTAGCCGCTCTTCCCCATCTTGTGAAACCACTCGGCGTCAGGGTATTGCGGCACAAACATGTCCGTGTTCCATTCTAAGACGGCCCTCTCGTAGCAGACCGGTCTGTTCTGGCCGCCACTTTCCAGAGCCTTCAGTTCCCTGTAGGTGTCGTAGAAGTTGCAGCCGTTGCCGGCCTCGTTGCCCAGAGAGAGGATCGTGACGCACGGGTAGTTGCGGGTCCGGTAGTACATGTTGAGGATTCTGTCCCTGTGCTGAGGCAGCCAGTCAGGATTGTTGCCGAGGGTTTTCTCAAGATTATAACCCATCCCGTGGGACTCGATATTGGCCTCGTCATAGACATAGAATCCGTACTCGTCGCAAAGTTCGTAGAAGAGCCGAGGCAAAGGATAGTGGCTGGTGCGGATGGCGTTGATGTTGTGTTTTTTCATCAGCCTGAGGTCGGTGAGCATGTCTTCCTCGGTGATGTAATGACCGGTGAACTGATTGTGTTCGTGGATGTTGACTCCCTTGAACTTGACCGGCATGCCATTGACGAGGAAGCGGTCGCCGACAATTTCCAGACGGCGGAAACCGACATTAGCCTTGGCGTGTTTCCCCTCGACGCAAAGCAGCAGGGTGTATAGCTCCGGTGTCTCGGCAGACCACCTTCTCACATCCTTGATGGCTGATTGCCACTGTTTTACGCCTTTTACCGTTTCTGATTCTCCTTTAGCGGTCTCGTTGCCATTGGCATCCAGGAGAGTCCAACTTACATTGATCGGTTTCGAGGATTTGACTTCCAGCCTGAAATCTCCGGTGCAGAGGTCTTCGGACAGCGTCGAGACCACATTCCAGTCAAAATCCTCCGGAACCGTGGCCGGCTCCCTTGACAGATAGACATCCCGCTCGATTCCGCTGATGCGCCAGAAATCCTGACACTCAAGGTAGCTGCCTGTGTTCCATCTGGTCACGACAATGCGCAGATCCGCCTCCTTGCCGCTTTCCACATAAGGGGTTATGTCGTAGCGGACCAAATCCTTGGAATCCTCGCTGTAACCGACAAATTTCCCGTTGACAAACACATACGCGCCGCCTTTCACTCCGCAGAGATTCAGGTAGCAATTCTCCCCTTTTCCAAACTCAGGCGTGAATTTCCTTGAATATACCCCCGTGGGAATCCTGTCCGGAAGCTGTGGCGGCTGCGGGTTCCTCGGGCGGAACTCGTACGGGTGGTTCACATAGACGGCGGTCCCGAATCCCTGAACCTCCCAGTTGCCAGGAACCTTGATGGCCGTGGGAGCCTTGTCCGGATTCGCCAGCATATCCTGCACGGAATCGTAATAGCGAAAATCCCAGACTCCGTTCAATGAAGAATAGTTCGGGCTCTGTTCCATGTCTTTTGACACAGCGTCTTTCGCCGAATCGAAAAACACCGTCTCGTGACGGCGAGTCACAGCACCTCCCTTCGAGACAACTTTTTGGTCAAGATGTTCGGTGAAGTCCACGGCCAGCCCCTCCGGGGCGGACTCCCGGGCTTCCGTTTCCGGAAAGACCGCCGGCCTCCGCGAAAATGCGGTCTGGCCGGTCAGGCAGATGGCCATCGCGGCCAATGTGATAGATTTCAATTTCATATCCTTTGTCTATAATGTTGCCGAGTGATGAAGATAGGGATTCTTTTTGACTATTTCAAATTCTATGGTGTGACATCCGTCCTTTTGCCTGTGGCGGAGACCGCCATGAGCCTGTAGGACGGATTCCATCCGCCTGGAACGCTGAAGACCGCCTTGGAGGACGGGGCGAGCTTGCCTTCGGAGGCGAAGACCAGACCGCCGTCGGCGTCCCTCACCTCAAAGACAACCACATTCTTCCAGTCCGTCAGGGTGACGGTTCCCGAAGAGCTGACCGACACAGAGCCGGGGATCACCTCCGGCCTCGTCCTGAACAGACCCTTGTTGTTGTCCGTGATGTACTCTATAGGGGAGTCCGGCTTAGGAAGTCCCAGCGCCTCTACCCTTTGGCGGATCTCCTCGATCCGGCTTTCCGTCACTGTCATCCTGCCAGAGCCGTAGTCGTCAATCGATGCGTCCACGGGGGTGAGGAATCCCCATTTGGTGAAGAAGTCCAGCAGATTGTGTCCCGAGGCCTTGGAGCAGGTGAGGACGAACTCCGTCTGCTGCTCCCCGGCGGTTCCGAGGTCGGGGGAGGTCCTGACATATTCAAAGACATCGGGGTAGAACCCTCCTTTGTCCTCCCGCAGCTCGGGTGTCTGCCCCAGAACCTCTCCGAAGTAGAGCTGGAGCTGCCAGAAAGGGACGAGCTTGCAGAACACGTCTCCTTCTGTGGAATGAGGCGCGCCAGCGGCCAGAATGTCCCTCCAGGCTTTGGCGTAGCGGTTCGGCAGCCCTTCCCCCATGTCCTCGGTCTGAAGCCTTGAAGGCTGCCTGAGGATTGTGGTCTGGACATATTCGGACATTATGTTGTTCGTCACTTCCGTGGTGCCCAGCCACTTGAGTCCCGGACGGGTCTGGTTGCAGTGGCCAACCTCGTGGGCGGGTCCCCAGCATGAGCCGGTTGTCAGACTCAGGACATCGCACAGCTGCGGCAGGGTGGAGTCATTGTAGGCCGTATAGTAGCTTGTGGCGTACATGTAGGAGGTGTAGATCACGATGAACCTCATCCTGTTCGGGAATGTCCTGCCGTAGCGGTACAGCCCCATCAGCTCCTGCTCCGCCCTGACGAACGAGTCGAACGCGCGGACAAGGGCGGCCCCGTCCGGGGTGTGGGCGCGGAAGCGGGAGGTGGGAAAGGTGAGGTGTGAATATTCCCCCACAACATCAAAGAAAGAATATTCCGCCGCTCCCAGAAGCCTCTGCCAGTCTGTGTCCTTGTGCCTTCGCAGGTCAAAGAGTCCGTTGACCCTGCCTCCCGCGAAATGCACCTTGACGGGATTGGCTGTCAGATAGTCGTCGCTTTGAAACACAACGTAGAGAAGTCCCTTGTCCATGGATTTGAACTGGTTCACTCCGTCGCTCAACGGAAAGGAGCGTCCGTGAAAGCCATCCCCGCCTGGTCTGTCCAGATTCTGGACGTAGACCGAAGCCTGACGGTTTCCAAGTCCATCGACGAGCACTACCATATCCTCGCCGCCGGGCGAGAAGATACCAGTGGCTCCGTCCATGAAACTGTAGGGTGAGATCTTGAGATCCCGCGCGATGACTTCCGGATAGGGATAGGCGGAATATTCCTGAACCCTGAATTCCGTAGGATAGCGGCCCGCCTTCATGTAGGCAGCAATATTCCTGAAAAACTCCGAGCCGCAGGAGCGTATGTCCTCGTCCGTGACCCCCGGCCTCAACGCTGAGCATGCCCTGTCGGTGAACAGGGACAGGGGGTCGAACTTGTCCGGGTTGACCTTGTAGAACTCCATCTCGGAGCAGGAGGCGAATCCCTGTCCGTCCCCGGCTCCGGACCACACCGTGAACCGGATGCTCTCCACGTCTTTCAGTGTGGTCCGGAAGTCCACTTTGGACGGATGTCCCGAACCCTTGAAGTCATATTTCCCCGCGGCGGACCATTCCTCGCCCCGGATCTTGTAGTGGATTTCCGTCTCCCTGAAGTTGCCGTTGGAGCCGGATTTCCGGGGATGGTAGATAATGTAGTCGATGTCCGTTCCCTTGGAGAAGCTGTAGGTCAGGGTGACCGGGAAGTAACCGCCCGCCGAGTTGTCCCAGGAGGAGTGGTAGAGGGTCTCGTAACTTCCGTCGAATGATTTCTCTATGTTCTCACCCTGCTGCCAAGAGGAGGCGGTTCCGGACAGCACCTTGACCCTGATGTCATCCTTGATGTCCGGCTTGCCGACCGGAACATATTCCCCCTCCGGAACAAGAGGAGGAACTTCCGGTCCGTCAGGAGACTCCTTCTCCCCGCAGGAGAGCGGGAAGAGGAGGCAAACCATGTACACTATGATTCGGAGCGCTTTCATTCCGCCTCCGGATCAACGACCTTCACCTGCCACAGCCGGAACTCGGACATCGTGAAGAACACCTCGCCTGAGTTGACGGCGTTCACGACCATTCTGATGTGGTCAAAAGGCTGTGTGACAGGCAGGTTCGGCGAGGTGTAGGCATCGGTTGCCGTAACAGGCAGACCGTCCTCGTCCTTCGTGAACTTCTTGACGAGTGTCCAGTCCGACCCGCCTGTGCCAACCAGAATGTCGAAATCCGTAGGTTTCTGCCGCCCGTTGTTTCTCGGAGCGTACCAGAATTTCCAGTGTCCCTCGGTCAAGGCTTCCGGAAGCCGGATCTGGAGCCAGTGCGGCCCCGGGATTGCCACGCTCCACGCCGTGTGGAAGAACGTGGCGGTGTTCCCGTCGATCAGATTGGCGATGGGACCCTCGCTCGGCTCCTGGGCGTTCGTGCCGAGATGCTCGGCCTTGAGGATGATGCGTGTGGCCTGCTCCGTCACCGGCGCCCTGCCCGACCTTGCGGTCACGGTCTGGGTCTTTCCGCCGTTGTCCGTCCTGCTGAACGGCTGGATGGTGAAGCGGTAGTCGCCGAACCTTGCCCTGGTGTCAGGAATCAGGATGGAGTCACAGCTGGAAAGCCGGACCTCGTCTATCCCCATCAGATGGTCGTGGTAGGACACTTTCACATAGTGGACACTCTTGTCGGCCGGAAGGGTCCAGAAGAGGGCTATCCCGCCGGGACGTTCCTCCGAGCGGACATCCTTGATGGGGGACGGGACCGTTCCCTTGTCGTCATCCTTGCAGCCGACGGCGAGCAGCGGAAGCAGGAAAAGCAGATTGAATATTCTGTATGGTCTCATATATCTTTGTTGTTTACGATGTTTTCATCAATATCCCGGATTCTGCACAAGATTCAGATTCTTGTTCACATCGCTCAGAGGGATCGGAAGAAGGTACTGGGTCGGAGACTCGAACTTGCGCTCGAACATGATGGTGCTGACGGTGGCGAAACTGTTGATGTCCCTGGCCTCTATGTTGAATCCCTCAGCCTTCACGCTGAAATACTTCTCGGCCAGCTTCCATCTCCTGAGATCCCAGAAATTATGGTTCTCGAGGTAGAACTCGATCTGCCTCTCCTGACGGACGATGTCCCTGAGGAGGGACTGGTCCAGGGTCTTCCCCGCGATGGTCTCCCACGACTCCTCCACGGAAGGGATTCCCGCCCTTTCCCTGACCTTGTTCAGGTAGGTCTTGGCCTGGGCAAGGTCTCCGGTCTCGACGCAGGCCTCGGCGTAGCCGAGATAGAGTTCGGCAACCCTCATAAGCGGCCACGGATAGTCAATAGGGGCTTTGAGAAAGGTCGCGACTGCATAGCCTGGATTAACGCCCTTTTTGTTGAGATAGCCCGAAGGTGAGTAGTTGTTGGTCCTTAGTCCGCCGTAGTCCCTGGAGCAGTTGCCTCCAAGGACGAAGTCGCAGACAAGCTTGCCTCTGTCCGTCCCGGAATGCCTCTTGTAGGACGGGTCGTTGGCGTACGCTCCGTTGGAGGCCGCCGAGAGAATCTCGTAGTAACCACCCTGGAACGCCACCCAGGCGTAGAAGCGCGGCTCCCTGTCCAGATTGAGCCTGATGGTCTGGGCGCCCACCTCGGCCTCGGAGGCATGATCCTCATCGATGGTCACGACATCGTACATGCTCGACGGGGAGAACAGGCTCTTGTCCTCGCTCAGAGGAAGTCCGTTCTTGGTGTAGAACCGCTTCACCATCGCGAGGGTCGGAGCGACACCGTTCCAAGCCGAGCTGCTGCTGTAAGGCGTGGATTTGTTCTGGAGGCCGTAGTATCCTTCGCCGCGGGAGTCCGCCCAGATGATCTCCTCGTTGAGCGGCTCCATTATGTTGTAGCGGAGCCTGTGCTGCACAGGATCTGCCGGCTCAAGGTTCCCGTTGAAGAAGCTGTCGTTCATGTAAAGCTTGTGGCCGGCCTCCTCCGCGACCCTGATGGCCTCGGCGAATGCCTCCTTCGCCCTCTGCCATTTCGCAGGATCGTACTGTAAAGGCATCAGCGTTGTCCCGTCCTTGCCCTTGAAATCAGAGTAGAACTCGGAATTGCCGTTGAACAGAGGTGAGGCCGCGGTAAGCAGCATCCTGGCCTTCAGGGCTTTGGCGGCCACGCTTGTCGCAAGTCCGTAGTACAGCGCAGGACGCTTGGCAGGGAGACCCGCCGCCGCTTCGTCCAGTTTGTCGCAAATGAAATCGACGCACTGGTCGTACGGTGTCCTGGCCTTGTAGTCCGAGGCCACGGTCAGGATACTCGGCTCCTCGTCGATGATGATGATCGGGCCGTAGCACCTTGAAAGCAGGAAATGATAGTAGCCGATGAGGAAGGTCGCCTGCGCCTTGTAGTCCGCGAGCGTCCCGGCGGGAAGATTAGGGACCTTGTCCACATTGTTAAGGAATATGTAGGACTGCCTCAGGCCCTGGAACAGGGTGTTCCAGTACGATATGACAGGCGAGGAGGCGGTGAAGTTGCCTTTCGGGAACGAGGCGAATGTCTCGTGCTCGAAAGCGGTGATCACCTCGTCTCCCGTCATGAAATCCAGAGAGGTAGGCCCCTCGCGCGGATTCGGGAGGTAGCTGTAGCAGGAATACAGATACCGTTCGGCGGCTCTGACATCCTCGAACGCATCCTCGGCCTTCTCCTTCTCATCGGGAACAATGTCCAGAAAGTCGCAGGAGACAACGCCGGCACAAAGGCAGGCAAGAAAGACTATTTTACTGAATGTTTTCATCGCTGTTATCATTTAAATGTCACTTGCAGACCAAGATTGAATGTCCTCTGGGTAGGGTACTGCATGCCTGCCCCTCCTCCCATCTCCGGATCCCAATGCTTGAACCTGGAGAAGGTCAGGACGTTGACGGCGTTGGCATAGACTCTTACGTTGCGGATTCTCCAACCCACCTCCACGTTCTTCAGCTTGAGGAACGAAGCGTCCCTGAGCCAGAAGTCAGAAGCTCTGGAGTTGTGGTTGTTCTCGTACTTTGTAAGGCGCGGGTAGGCCGCCCTTATGTTCTGGTTGGTAGGACTCCAATGGTCATCAGCCACGAACTGAAGCACGTTCCTGTTGTACTGCGCTCCGAAAGGATGGAAGCCAGACATCATCAGCGATGTCCTCGCCGCCCCCTGAAGGAAGAACGAGAAGTCAACGTTCCTGTACGTTATCGTCGGCCCGAAACCATAGACAATCTCCGGGACGGTAGGGTACCCCATCGCCACCACGTCGTCCGTGGTGATCTTCCCGTCAAGCTTGCCGTTCTTGTCGGGCTGGTCGATGTACTTGATGTCACCCGGGGCTATCGCTATGTTGCCCAGAGTGGATTCCGGACTGCGGTCCAGATCCGCCTGGTCGATGTAGAGACCGTCGCTGATGAAACCGTAGATCGTGTTGACCGGATGTCCGATCCTGGAGTTCGCCGGACGCGTGCCGGGGGCTTCGTCATATTCAAGAACCTTGTTGCGCGCGTAGGTGAACGTGCCGAGGAACTGCACGTAGAAGTCCTTGGAGAAAGACTTGCCGAACTCGGCGGAGATGTCGAATCCGTAGTTCTTAACCTTGGCGAGGTTGCCGTAGATGACGGTGTTTGCCGTTCCGAGATAGTTGGGAATCGACAGTTTCTGCTGGAATATGTTGCTCCGGATCTCCCTGAAAGCCTCCATTGTGAGGCTGAGCGACCCGAACAGCTCCATCTCGACCCCTGCGTTCACCTTCCGTCCGATCTCCCAGGTGATGTCATTGTTCTGGAAGCGGTTGTAGGTAGGACCCCGGAGGCTTTGGGTCTGTCCTGTACCATAGCCGGTAGTGAACCACGGTGAGGCCTCAAGGTTCACATCCGCCAGATAGATGAACCGCGTCCCACCGATCTGGTCGTTGCCGACAAGTCCGTAAGAGCCTCTGAGCTTGAGTCTTGAGATGACCGGCTTGACAGGAGCCCAGAACTTTTCCGAGCTGACGTTCCAGCCCAGGGCGACTGAAGGGAAAAATCCGTACCTATGGCCTTTGGCGAAGTTCTCGGAGCCGTTGTAGCCGGCGTTGAACTCGAGCAGGTAACGGTGGTCGTAGTCGTAGGACAGCCTGGCAGCGTAGCCGACCTTTCTTCTCGGCAGCGAGCTGATGAGGTCGCCGCCGCTGTTGAATGACAGTTCGTCCATGTTGAACAGAAGCATCGCGCTGGCCGAGTGCTTTCCGAAGGTTCTGTTCCAGTCCAAGAAGGTCTGGAAATATATCCGGTGGTCTCCCTCCATTATTCTGTTGGTGGAGAGTACCGGCTTGCCCGGTGTGCCGATCGGCGCCACTTTCAGGTCATAGGTTCCGTCAGGATTGACAGTGTAGCCTTCAAGGGAGTAACGGTTGACACCCTGCGAACGGTTCGTGGTGGTCTTGCTCCAGTTTTTGAACGAGAGCATCGCCTTGAACCTCAATCCTTTGGTCAGCACGTCGAGTTTCTGCTCGAAGTCAAGGTTGGCGATGACCGTGCTGGCGAAACTGGTGCCGTAGCCTCTGGTGGCCTGCGCCAACGGGTTCGTCGCCCCCTGGTCGTTGCCGCCGCTGAACGCTCCCCACTTTATCCATTTCTCCTCTCCCGCAGGGAAGTAGGCAGGAAAATCCACAGGGTTGCAGTCCATTATGGAGGAGTAGATCCTGTTCATCTGTCCGGCGGGACTCGTGTCATTGTTGTTGATTGCCGGAGCTGTGATGTCATTGACCTGCGCGTTGAGGTGAAGCGAGATTGTGGAACTCTTGGACATGTGAAAGTCGATGTTGTTCTGGAAGGCGTACTTCATCACGTCGATTCCGTTGCTGAACGAGAAGAAGTCCTTGCTCCTGTCGCGGAGCATACCCGTCTCGTGATTCACGGTCAGGTTCATGAAGTAGGTGATCTTGCCGGTTCCGCCGCGGATGTTGAAGTTGACCTTCTGGTTGAAGGCGTGGTTGCGGAAGATCTCGTCGTACCAGTTCACGTCCGGGTAGACGTAAGGGTTGAGCCTCTTCCTTGTGCCTTCGATCCTCTCCTTGGAGAAGAGCACGTCGCCTGTGCCCTGGTTTGTCACGGCCTCGTTGAAGAGTTCCATGTACCTGGCTCCGTCCACGAATTTCGGCAGCCTGGTAGGGGTCGTGACGTTGGTCTCGATCCTGAATCCGATGATCGGCCTGTCAAGGTCGCGCCCGCTCTTGGTCGTGATGATCATCACACCGTTGGCCCCTCTTGTGCCGTACATCGCCGTGGCCGTCGCGTCCTTGAGGATGGAAAAGCCCTCGATGATCTCCGGGTCGATGGCGTTGAGGTCTCCTGCCGAGATCTCCACTCCATCAAGGATGATCAGAGGTGACGTGACTCCGCTGATGGTGGAGATTCCCCTGATGTAGAAGTCAGACCCGTTCTGTCCCGGCATTCCGCTTCTCTGGAAGGAGACCACTCCGGCGAGTCTTCCCGCGAACGCCGTGGAGAGGTTGGCGGAAGGAACGATCAGGGACTCCGGCCGCACCAGCTGCACGGCTCCCACGACGCTCTCCTTCTTCTGTCCCACGCCGAACGCGGTGACAACCACATCCTCGAGAACCTCTGAATCAGGCTCAAGGAGAATCCTGATGTTGTCCCGGGTTCCGACATTCAAAGACTGGGAACGGTAGCCGAGCGAAGTGACGGTGATGACCGCCCCGGACGGGACGTCGATGGTGAACATTCCGTCAAGGTCGGTGATCTCCCCGCCCTGACGGCCGCGCACCTGGACCGCCGCCCCGATCACGGGTTCGTTCGTGACGGCGTCCAGAACGGTTCCCGACAGGATTCGGGTCTTCGGTTGCTGCTGTTGCGTCGCCGAGCCACCGGAGTGCGTCACCGCCGCCTTGAGGCCTGTCGAGGATAACAAGAGTATAGCGAGGGCAATACCACCCCCTATGCTCTTGACAATCATTGTTTTAAACATAATGAAATCAGTTTGTAAATGGTTTGTGAAACTTCTGTGCGACTCATGGTGTTCTCATTTCACGGTACCAGGTCCCTGGCCGGCCACCTTTGGCCATCCCGGATTCTGATAGACCACCGATGTCTCAAGATCCGTCTTGTCACCCGAGGCTGTCTGACGGAACACGCTCTGTGGAAGCGGATTGAGATAGTGGGCAGGTGTGAAGTTATAGCCTCCGAAGACTGAATTGTTCACCTTGGAGATCTGGTAAGGCCTGATGTAAGGCCCGCTGACCACCTTGTCAGACATATTCCCCGTTCCTCCGTCCACATCAACAATCACAAGGTCTTCCCCGCTTTGGCTCAAAAGCTTGCCTTCGTAGGAAGAACCCCAGTAGAGCATTCCCTCAATCTGGTAATCCTTCACCTGGTCGAGAGCCCTCCAGCGCTTGAGGTCGGCCATGCGCATCCCTTCGCCTATCAGCTCGTTCCTGCGCTCGCGGCGGATGTTGTAGAGTGTGGCGTCCACCATCCTTCCCTGCGAGTACGCCCCGAAGTCTCCCATCGCCTCCTTTGCCACATCTGTGGCGGCGATGGTGACGTTGTAGTCAGGGTTGACCTTCGCCCTCGTCCTGAGCGCGCGCCAGTACCTGTCCGCCGTGGCGTCGATGTTTCCGTTCTTCTCGTAGCAGGCCTCGATGTAGTTCAGCAGAGCCTCAGCCCCCCTGAACACCACGCTGGCGGTGGTTCCCTTCTGATGCTGGTTCTCCATGTAACTGTTGTAGTGCTTTCCCTTCTTCAGGGCGAACCCGGTCACATTGCGGGTCTCGTTGTTCCCTTTGACAATCCACGTCGGATCGAAGCGGTTGGCGGATCCGTCGGCGTTGTAGACATCGGCGTCCCCGTCCTTCTTTGTGAATATCCTGATTCTGGAATCCCTGCCCGTAAGGGTGGACTTCACGCTCTCCTTCTCCCAGTCAGGGTTGTAGCCCGAGCCCGAAGCATAGACCGGAAGTCCGTTCTCCATCAGGAACGAGTTGACCAGACCACGTGTCCAGCCTGTGCCGCCTCCGTTGCGCATCAGCTGCATCTGGATGTTGTGCGTCACACCCTGTGCCTCGTTGTATTCCCTCCACATCAGCACTTCAGGGTAGTTCTCAAGGCTGTAGTCGCAGAACATCACGTAGTACGGATTCAGCGTCTTGAACGACACGTCCATTCCCTCTTCGGTGTCGGTGTTCTCCGTCAGTTTCCCGACAATCTCTTCCCCGACAGCCTTGGCCGAGGCCATCGCCTCTGTCAGGAAATAACTGATTTCGGAGTCGATGTTCAGACCGCTGGCATCCTCGGTCTTGCCCGGCCAGCCCTGACCGCCAGGGACGAATGCGGTGCCTTTGTGGTGCTTGAGCCAGGTTCCTTCGTAAAGAGCCACCCGCGAGCGGAGCAGATGGGCCACGGATTTGCCGACCCTTGTCTTACCCGCCGGAGAAGTCTCCAGGAGCATCTGTGCTGCCTTGTCCAGGTCGGACAGGATGAAACGCGCCACCTTGTGTCTCGGCTGCCTTTTGGACGCCTCCACCAGAACTTCCTCCTGATCAGGAAGGGCGGTCTCGACAATCGGACAGTCGCCTATGTTCTGAAGCATGTTGAAATAGGCGTAGGCGCGGATCAGGTAGATTTCCCCGATGTAATGCCGGATGTTGGCGGCGGAACCCTGGATCTCTCCCGCCTCGTGTTTAGGCAGCACCTGCTCCAGAAAATAGTTGCAGTGCCTTATCTGAGAGAAGTTCCACACTCCCGAGGTGGCCGACACCCTCCACTCTCCGGGAACCCAGAAAGAGGAGTAATCAACGGCGGCCTGGTTATCCGTCCCGTTGTCGCTGCCGAAGGTGCTTATTCCATAGGAACCAGGCCCGATGGAAGTGAATGCGTACAGGTTGATTGAATATGCCGCCAGATCCGCCTCTGCCTTGAAATAGGACGAAGGAGTCACGGAACTCTGGGGCTGCTTGTCCAGAAAATCATCGCACCCGGCGACACTGAAAAGAGCTGCCAGAGACATGAATATGTAGATAATCTTTTTCATGATCTTAACTGAATTAGAAAGTTATGTCAAGTCCGACAGAGAATGTCTTGGACAGAGGGTAGGTCTTGCCGAATCCCCAGCCTCCGATTCCGACAAGTTCCGGGTCGGCTGTTTCCGTGAACTTGGTGAGCGTGAACAGATTCTCCCCTGAAGCGAAGAAGCGTAGCCTTTCGACAAAGAACTTCCTTGTCAGGCTCTGAGGAAGGGTGTAGCCCAGCGTCAGGTTCTTCAGTCGCGCGTAGGCCGCGTTCTGAAGGTAGCGGGTCTGGGTGTTGTTGTTCCTGCCTCCTCCCCAGTTGGCCTTAGGGTAGTAGCTGTCAAGATTCTGCCCGAGAGGGTTTGAAGCGTCGGCGCGGAAATAGTCCAGATGCTGCTTCAGTCCGAGAGCCTGCCATTTGCCTATGCCCGAGGCTCCCCAGAACGGAGCCTCTCCGCCCGGCCAGTAGTCCCTCTTGAGAGTTCCCTGAAGGAATACCTTCAGATCCAAGCCCCTCCATTCGGCCGTGAGATTGAGGCCGAAATTGAAACGAGGTGTCGAATTACCGATTATCTTGAGGTCGCCCGGATCGCCGGCCGTACCCTGGCCCCTGTCCACAACCCCGTCTCCGTTGATGTCGGCGTACATGATGTCTCCAGCTGACCAGTTGCTCCCGAGACGGCTCTGGTCGGCCTTGGCAAGATGGGCGTTCATCTCCTGGTCGGTCTTGGCTATTCCGACCGTGGTGAATCCCCAGATGTCGCCAAGTCTCGCCCCCGGATAGTAGTTGTTCAGGTTCTTGGACTCATTAGGGTACTTGTCAATCACTACGATGTTGTCGCTCAAGGTGAGGACAATCCCGTAGTTGAAGTCTCTGATGTAGTCCCTCCATCCGATCTGAAGATCCCAGCCTTTGGAGGTCATGTCCAGATTGTTGACCTTAGGCACTCCTGTGCCGAGGATGTCCGGAAGTTCCGGAGCCGGACCCACCATGTCATAGGTCTTGCGCTGGAAATAGCCGAAACTTCCTGTCAGGCGGTCGGAGAACAGCCCCCAGTCAAGCCCGACCTCCCAGGTACGGCTCTTCTCCCAAGTCAACAGAGAGGAGACAAGACCCGGCTCGCTGGAGATGTTCGGCTTCTGTCCGCCGACGAGCCACCCTCCGGCCTTGGCGCTGTAGCCTATGGTAGGATAGAACGGGTACCAGTTGTCCGTGTTCTGGTTGCCGAGTTTTCCCCACGACGCCCTCAGTTTCAAGATGTTCACCGCATCCGAGTACGGCTCCATGAACGGTTCTCTGGCGATGTTCCAGCCCGCCGAGAAAGACGGGAACCAGTTCCACCTCTTTTCCTTCGTGAAGCGGGAACTGCCGTCGTAGCGCAGATTGGCCTCGAACAGGTAGCGTCCTTTGAAATCGTAGTTGAGCCTTCCGAAGAATCCGGCGGTTGACCAGCTGTTGTAGGCCCCTCCGACCTTCGGGTCGGTGGAGGTCGTGTTGAGGGTAGGAAGGCCGGACAGAATGCCGTTCTGCTGGGCTGAAAAGTCTCTTTCGTTCAGCAACTCGCTCTGGAAACCGGCCATCAGGGTGACATTGTGGCCTCCTGACGAGCGGGCATATTCAGCCCACACATTAGGATTGAAGTAGTTGTTTTTCTCGTTGTACTCATAGACTGACGAGTTGGCGTTGTTCGTGACGTACGGGTTGCCGTCCACGTCGTAGCCGTAGGTGGTGAGCCAGTCCTTGTGGAAGTTGGAGTTGTTGATCCTGTAGTTCAGTTCCACATTGACAGTCAGGCCGTCAAGAGGTTTCACCCTCAGGGAAACCTGCTGGGCCAAGACATCGTTCTGCTCCTTGTGCTTTCCTCCGTCCTTCAGCTCGCTGATGAAGGATTCCGGCACCCAGTGTCCGTTCGGATCCTTGGTCGGGACAATCGGCCAGTACCGCATCACGTTGTGGTAGAAGACCTGGTCGTCAATCCACGAAGGAGACACATAGTCTGTACGCCCGAAGCGTACCTGGTAGCCCAGTTCCGCCCAGGATGCCAGCGCGGTTGTGATCTTTCCCGAAACCGAATAGCGCTGTATGTTGTCGTCGCCGTGCCTGAGGGCTCCGTCGCGGTCAAGCATGTAGGCGGAGAAGTAGTATCTGGTCTTCCCCGAGCCGCCGCTCACGCTGAGGTTGTGCTCCTGCGAGAAACTGTTGCCGAAATGTTCCTTCAGCCAGTCCGTGTTTCCCACAGGCAGGATGTCGGTGACATCCCACACTTCCCACCTGTTGGACGCGTTGGCGAACATCTTAGGGCTTTTCGGGTCACTCTGGGCGTTCTTGATCTTGTTCAGATGAGACTCCTGGAACCACCTTCCGCTTCCCGAATTGACACTCGCCTCGTTCATGTACAGCGCCCAGGTGTAGGAGTCCATCATCTCGGGCATATTCAAAGGAGAGTTGAAGCGGAAGCTGTTGCTGTAGTTCACCGTGGCCCTGCCGTCAGCCCCGCTCTTGGTCGTGACGAGGATGACTCCGCCAGCCGCTCTCGAACCGTAGATGGATGACGCGGACGCGTCCTTGAGAACGGAGATGCTGGCCACGTCGTGTGGATTCAGGGTGTTGAGGTCGCCCTCGATTCCGTCAATGAGGACCAGCGGACGTACCGAAGATCCGGCTCCGATGGTGCCGGTGCCTCTGATGTTGAAGCTTTTTGGTGAGTTGAGAGCTCCTCCCAGACTTCCTGTGGAGAAGTTCATTCCCGGAACAGTCCCCTGAAGCGCGTCCACCACGGAGTTGACCGGCCTTGCCGAGATCTCCTTGGCGTCCACGGTGGAGACGGCGCCGGTCAGGTTCACCTTCTTCTGGGTTCCGAACGCCACGACCACAACCTCGTCAAGGTACTCAAGGTTGTCCTCCAGAACTATGCGCAGATCTCCGCCGGTCCAGGTCACCTCTTTGGTCGTGTAGCCCTGGATGGAAACCCGGAGCACCGCTCCAGGCCCCACATTGTCCAAAGTGAAAACGCCAGAGGCGTCGGTCATCGTTCCCCGGACAGTCCCGGAGACCAGAACATAGGCCCCGACCACAGTCTCGCCTCTGGTGTCCACCACGACACCCCGGCAAACGCCCTGCTGTCCCGAGACGGCGGCCGCGCCGGATTCGGATGCGGCAATGCCTCTACCTGCCAGGCCGGCGCCCAACAGGCAAAGGATGGTTAAAATCAATCTCTTAAACATGATAATTAAGTTGTATAAATGGTTTGTGAAACTTCCGTGCGACTCCTCGGTTAATAATCTTCGCATAATCAGTAAGTATTAAATGAGTTTTATAGCAGTCTCTTGGTTCACCGGCGACGTTCCAGCCGTCGGATTATCCGGCGTATGACGATCTCGATGGACTTGTCCGGCTCGATGACGTTGTAGTCTCCCCAGAAGTCGTCGTCACGGAAGTCTCCGACCTTCTCGGAGAGGATGTCCTTGAAACGGATCCGCTCATCCGCGCCGATCCGCGCGGGAACCTCATTGTGGGCCGTGACGGCCATCTCGCTGGTGATTGAATAGTGATTGCGGAAAAGGGACTTGCCGCGCCGGGCGGAGAGATTCAGTCTCGCGACGCTGTAGTCGTAGTGCCACACGTCTCCGAACCGCTTGTAGTTGACTGCATATTCAGCCTTGGTGACATAGAACCTCGTGTCCGGCGGCCTCTTGATGACCATTATCGCCGCGGCCTTCTCCTCCCGTCCCTTGACGTTCAGGGAAAGTTCGACCCTGCCGATGGCAAGGCTCTCGCTCTCGACGTACAGGCGGCCTGAATAGAGGATGTTCTCCGACCCCTCTGCTTGAGTGAATGTGATCACGTAGAAGAAAAGTCCGTCCCTCACCACCGGTTCCGCCATGGCGAACCTGTAATGGAGGTTCACCTCGTTCAGCCAGACCCCAGCGAACGGATTCTTAACATTGTCCATGTCCAACGCTGCCACCACGCCTCCGCGGAAGCGGATGAGGATGCTGTCCGCGGCCCCGTAATCGGAGCTGGCGCGGCCTTTGAATATCCTTGCCCTGTCTCCCTGGAATGAGGTGTAGGAGGCCTTGTTGATGTCGATCACGGCCTCGCTCAAGGCCAGGTACCTGCCGCTCTGCCGGCGGATGATCTCCCTGTAGAACGCCGTCATGCCGGTCATGACGGACGGATAGTTGTCCTTGACCTTGGCGTAGGCCTCCCTCAAAAGTTCCAGCGGCTCGATCGACCTGATGACCGCCGGGTCCAGAGAAAACGAGACCGGCGGAAGCGGTACCCTCCGCGGCTTGTCGGACGTGGATTCCGAGAAATCCCTCACACGCAGGGTGGCGGTCACATAGCCAAGGAAACTGACCCGGATCTCATCCTCCGAAGACGAGTCGTAAGGAAGCTTCAGCGAGAAGATCCCCTCGGAGTTGCTGACGTTGGAGACACCAGACCCGGCATGGGTGACGGAGGCGAACGCCAGTGGATGCCCGTCGGAGGAGTCCATGACCTTGCCATAGACGGTCACAACCCCCACAGTGTCCCTATGCGCGGAGGCGGAGGCCGGAAAAGCCGACGGGAAAAGGAAGACCGGCAGAACCGCCAATACCGCCGCAGCCAGGTACCTGCGGCACCACCCCGGCACCCGCCTCGGAGTCAACCGAACCACCAATGCCGCACCGGGCCTGTGATGGTCAGGGAATATTACGGCACGGTCTACACCCGCTACTGGAGCCAGCATCAAAACTGTTGAATATGTTCATGGCATCAATCGGTTTGTATGTTAAACTTCAGTTTGTATGTAAGTGGGACGCTTCTTAAAGGATGCCACCTTGTCGAAAGAATCCTCGGTCTGCAAGTCATATCTTCCGCAATGATATTAATAATTATTCTAATCTGCAAATATATTCCCCTCCGTACCGAACAATTTGATTCATTGTGCGTTGCGCAAACGATTTTGTTCAAAAAGAAAAAAACGAGTGAAATTCTCTGGCCGGATCCGCCAGCATATCCTGCACGGAATAGGTTTGCACAGGTTTTGCACAAGGCTCAAAAAAATCAAAACAACAGAGCCGTTATATAATGTTCAGGGTGATTCTATGTATTCAATTTTATCGATTGATGCAACTTATTTTTTCAACATTACTTAAAGTGATGCAGGTTATTTTTTACATTTTACTAAGCGGACAAAGTAAGTTATTATTACGGTGTCTCCTTTAGCGAGAATCTCTCCTCTCAGATCAGTATTCATTATTGCTTTGCGACAAAGGTAAAAAATCAAGTTACCGCACAAGAATAAATTTTATTGCTTTGCGACAAGTGTCATTTTTATGCGGTTGTCGCAAAGATATAATGTAAAAATCTTCCTGTCATTTCCCCGTTTTGGTAAAATTCGGTAAAATGACTATTTTTGAGTTTTATTGAAATCAGCATCATTCTATGGGGAATATGACACTGAAACAACTTCTTTTGACGGCGGCGATGCTCATCGGCTTGCCTTTGGTGGCCTTCGGGGCGCGGAATAATTGGTCGCTTTCTTCTCCGGACGGGAAGATCGTGGCGGAAATCTCTACTGGGGACGGACTGAGATATTCAATAAGCCGCGATGGGGTTGCGCTCCTGACACCATCTGAGATCTCGATGACATTTGAGGACGGGACGGTCTTCGGAGGAGCGGACAAGGTTCGCAGGAGCAGGAAAGGGAGCCACGATGTGAAGGGTATTCCGGCGATGAACTACAAGAAGGCGACCGTGGATGACGTTTACAATTTCCTGACGCTGGAGTTCAAGGGGTACAATGTGGAGTTCAGGGCGTTCGACAACGGGGTGGCCTACAGGTTCATATCGACGGTGAAGTCCGGGGAGTTCACTGTGACTGACGAGCTTACGGAGTTCAATTTCGCAGAGGACTGGACGGCGTGGGTGCCTTACGTCAAGAGTGATGACGGAAAGACATTCAAGCAGCAGTTCGTCAACTCGTTCGAGAACACCTACGAGCATATTCATTTGTCCCGGATGAATCCCGCGAAGCTGGCGTTCCTGCCGATGACGGTGGACGCTGCCAATGGGGTTAAGATTGTCATCACCGAGTCAGATCTGTCCGGTTATCCGGGAATGTTCCTCAACGGGCAGGGCAGCAAAGGGTTGAAGAGCGTGCGCGCGCCTTATCCTATCGGACTTCGCCCGAACGGAGTGTACGTCTATCAGGATATGGACTACGCCGACTACATCGCCAAGGTCGAGGCCGGACAGAAGTTCCCGTGGAAGGTCATCGGGATCGCTCAGGATGCCAAGTCGCTGATGGAGATGGATCTGGTCTGGCAGCTTGCCACTCCGGCGGACGGGAACACTGACTGGAGCTGGGTAAAACCTGGGAAGGTGGCCTGGGACTGGTGGAACGACTGGAATCTTTACGGAGTCGATTTCCGGGCTGGAATCAACACGGAGACCTACAAGTACTACATCGACTTCGCTGCCGCGCACGGCATCGAGTACATCATTATGGACGAGGGTTGGGCGCAGAGAGCGAAGGCGAACCTGTTCTTGATCAACCCGGACATCAATCTTGAGGAACTCGTCTCCTACGCCAACGGCAAGAATGTCGGCATCATCCTCTGGGCCAGCTACAACAGCATCGTGAAGAACCCGGAGAAGGCGATGAGCCACTACGCCAAGATGGGCTTCAAGGGATTCAAGATCGATTTCATCAACAGGGACGACCAGCAGGCCGTGAAGTTCTGCGAAAGGATGGCGAGGATCGCCGCCGAGAACCATCTGCTGATTGATTTCCACGGGGTTTACAAGCCGGCGGGAATCCAGAGGACTTACCCGAATGTACTTAATTTCGAGGGAGTCGCCGGACTGGAGCAGTTGAAATGGAGTCCGGAAGGCTACGACGAGGTCACCTACGATGTGACGATTCCTTTCGTCAGGATGGTGGCCGGCCCGATGGATTACACCCAAGGGGCGATGCGCAACGCAATAAGGAAGAACTACCACCCTATCGGATCCGAGGCGATGAGCCAGGGTACCCGCTGCCGTCAGCTCGCGGAATATGCCGTCTTCGAGGCGCCGCTGACAATGCTCTGCGACTCGCCGTCCAACTATATGGCCGAACCGGAGTGCACGGAGTTCATCGCAGGCTTCCCTACCGTCTGGGATGAGACAGTTCCGATTTGCGGAGAGATCGGTGAATATGTCGCCGTGGCCCGCCGCAGCGGAGACATCTGGTACGTCGGAGCGCTGACGAATTGGGATGCGCGCGACCTTACCCTTGACCTGAACTTCATCGGAGACGGGAATATGACCGTCTTCCAGGACGGAATCAACGCCGACAGGGCAGCCAGAGACTATAAGAAAACTTCCGCGAAGATCCCGGCGGACGGGATCGTGAAAATCCATCTTGCTCCTGGCGGAGGCTGGGTGGCAAGAATCACCCGCTAAGCGACACAAAAATATTCACGCCATCGCGGCGGCATATTTTTTAACGCTTGAAAAAGAAGTTTTTGGTTTATGAGAAGAATATTATTGTTAGTGACCGCTGTCATCACTGTTTTGTCGCTGTCCGGAATCAAGGCGGAGGCCAAGAGTGAGAAAGCCAGCGTGATGTCGTTCAACATCCGGATCCAGTTCCCGGCGGACACCGGAAAGTACAATTGGGAAAGCAGGAAGGCCGGATGCGTCAAGGCGATCAGGAAATATCTTCCAGACATTATCGGTCTCCAAGAGGCGGCACCAGGACAGAAGTCCTTCTTGATGAACGAGTTGAAGAAGTACATTATGATCGACGGCAACGGAAAACCCGGAACCGTCAACCAGGATTCCGAGTTCGGCTTCAACCCGATCTTCTTCCTTGCCGACAGGTTCGAGCTGCTGGACTACGGCACATTCTGGCTCAACGAGGACCAAACTCCCGAAAAAAAAGGTTGGGACGCTGAATATGTAAGGACGACCAACTGGGTCAAGCTCCGTTTCAGGAAATCCGGACAGATAATATTCCTTTTCAACACGCATTTTGACAACACGGGGGTGAAGGCGCGGCAGGAGAGCGCTACCCTGATGGTGGAAAAGATCAAGGAGATCGCCGGGGACAATGCGGTCGTGTTCATGACCGGTGACCTCAACACCACCAGCGAGGACAAGGCTCTCAAGCCGCTGGCCACCTATTTGAAAGAATCCGGGAAAACCGTGAAAAAGGCGGACAAAACCCCTTCTTTCAATGATTTCGGCCGAAACGGAGCCAGACCTCAAATGATAGACCACATCTTCTACCGCAACGCCGAGGCACGGAGTTTCAACGTCGTTGACGAGCCGAAATTCGGTGTCAAATACATTTCCGACCACTATCCGGTGATTTCGGGGTTTGTCATCGAACTTCCAAAAAACTAAGAAGTAGTCTTATCGACGCCTCTTGACTGAAAGAAACAATAGAACCATAAGAATCTACGAATATGGAATCCCAGCTCAAGCAAAAGGAACTGTACAAGGAAAGCATTCTGAATCAAGTGAATGAGATCCGCGCGTCTTCCGATGACATCGGATGTCCACACTGTGGGCAGCCGGTGAAGAAAAGCTGGGAATGGTGCCCGTCCTGTGGGCATTCGCTTGTGGATTGGTGCACGTTCTGCGGGGCGGACATTCCTCGCGGAGAGGATGAATGTCCGGAGTGCGGGATGAGCAGAAGCGGGGTCGTCTGCCCGAAATGCGGAACCAGGAACGCCGGTGGATTCTGCCGGAAATGCAATGAGCCGTTGACGCTTGCGGCGAAGAAGGAGTTGGAGAGGGCGCAAAAGGATCCGCAGTTTCTCAAGGCGGCGGAACTGGCGGTACAGGCGGCGGAGTTGTTGGCGAGGATCGAGGCTGAGGAGCAAGAGGTTCCGGAATCAGAGATCAAGGAGATTGAGTTGCCGGAGGATGTGTTGAGGCTCAAGGAACTGTTGGGAAAGACTACGCTTCGACAAGCTCAGGGACCGGACGGAAAGCAAACCCAGCCACTGGACGGAAAACAACAACAGGCACAACGACCGAAGAGCAAGGCCGAACTGCGGGCTGAATATTCAAAAATCCAGGAGGAACTGAACAAGGCTCTGGAAGGAATGCTTCCGCCGGTGGGTTCCACTCCGCAAGAGCAACGGAACTATTTCTCGGCCAGAAAGCTGCCTGTGGAGAAGGTCATCCTGACAAAGGGCAGAGAAGCTTGGGTCTGCAACTTCTGCGGATGCTGGCACAACTGCCCGAGCGAGTGCTGCGAACCGTGGCACGGCGGGAAATGGGTCTATGAATATAAGGAAGAAAAGATACTGGATTTCAAATAGAAACGACAAGGTCAGCATAGGATAACAGCTTACAATAAAAAGAATTATGGCAGGAACCATAGCAGACAGCGGCACAGCCGTAGCGGACATCACCGCGACAAGCGCGTGCAGAACCGAATCTGATTCTGAATATTCAGGAACCGTGACCGCAAAGGCAACTTTCACTTGCGGGACAACCGGCACAGCGGCCGCGAATGGAACGGCGGACGATGCGGCCAAGATCCAGGCAAAAGAAGAGATCACCCTCAAAGGCAACCGTTACAGTGTTGACAGACTGATCGGCAACGGAGGCGAGGCCGAGGTCTATGTGGTCAGTTCGGCGAAGGGAAACTTCGCCCTGAAACTGTACCGCCGGGGCAATGGCGTGAGCAAGGATATTCTTAAAAGATTGGAGCGGCTGAAAGGGAAGGCGGCGATCGTGGATATTCTTGAAAGCGGGACGGTCAGGATCGATGCCACCGACAGAGGCTACGTCCTGATGCCGTTGTGCAAGTATGGCTCCGTGGCGGGCTACGATCTCAGGAAAGACGCTGCCGCCATCCTCCAGATCACTGCGATGACCGCCAGAAACCTCAGTGAACTGCACAGGGTCGGGCTGCTGCACAAGGACATCAAGCCTGAGAACATACTCTACACCGACAAGGCCTCAGGTCTGGTCGTGCTTTCGGATTTCGGGATCGCGGACGTTCTCGGGGACGACGGAAGCGTCAACACTCCGCAGTCCAGGACCGTGATCTATGCCGCGCCGGAACTCTACGCCAACACAACCCGCATCGGAGATGTCACCTACGCCATAATGACGGCGGCCTCGGACTACTATGCCCTCGGAATGTCGGTCCTCTCCATGTGGATGGGAGACAGCGAGTTCCGAAAGAAGGAGCCGGAGTTGGTGAAGCTCAAGATCCAAGGCAAGCTGCCAGTGCCGGAGGATATGCCGGAGCCTCTGCGGACAATAACCCGAGGGCTTCTTATCGGCAAGCCGGAAAACCGCTGGAGTTACGAGGAAATCCGCAGAACACTTGAGGGCGAGAATATTCCCGTGGTGGAAGACGCCGAGATTCTGCGCATTGTCTTCGATTCAGGTAAGAACAAGATCGCGCACACGGCCAAGGAGCTGGCTCAGTTCATGATGGAGGATCAGGCTCTCGGAACGGCCTACCTGTACAAAGGCAAGATCAGCGGCTGGATAAGCAGGGTGATGCCGGAGATGGAGGTGAAGCTGAACGACATCGTGGAGAGGATCTACCCGAAGAACCAGTTGGCCGGTCTCTATGCCGCCGCCCTCGCTCTTGACCCGCAGCTGCCGTTCTACAACCGAAAAGGAAATGTCTGCGTGAATGTCAACAAACTCCTCAACGGCGACGGCGGTTTCGGTTCAAGTCTGGGCGACAGGAACAACCCTGTCTATCTCTACAGCGAGGTGCGTCTTGGGAAAAAGGAGACTGACGGAATATATTCAAGGACCTGCGCCGCCCTGAAAGACAGCTTCGGCTACGCCAAGAGCGTGATAGTCTGGGGAATATACGACCGGAAATATTTCCGCACCCTGCAAGGCAAGAAGACCGGCAAGGAGGAAAAATTCACCGAGGTGGACTGCTACAACATCACGGACGTGGTGAGATTCTGCTCTGAATATAGGGTTGTGGCGGATGAGGACAAGCAGTTCCTCTGCTCGCTCGGGTTCGCCGAGATGGTCAGGGTATTCTCCGAGAAGGACGCTGACAGGTTGATTCAGGTCCGCAAAGGCATCAAGGACTACGAGATGCTGTACAGACTGGTCATCCAGACCATCAACCCGGCGGCGGACATCAGCCTGATCACAGATCCGAAAGATCCTAACTACGCGATGGACGGAGAGTCGATCGGATTGCTCATCAACGCCGCCTTCTGCGCCTACCGCAGCGTCTTCGACAGCGAGAGGGACAAGATGTACAAGGATTGGTACTCCGACATCAATCCATATTCAGGGATGTGTCCGGCCTCGCTGGCAGACTTGCTGGTCAAGTCGTTCCAAGGCGACTACAAGGATTCCTACCTGCACAGGTTCTTCATCAGCAAGGGGGACAGGTTCTCCGCGCAGGACAAATGGGTCGCCTACTGTACGGACTACGACAGTGCTGACAACATCGGGAAACCAGGCCCTTACAACGAGGACATCGCTATGATGAAGGCAGCGGAGGGTCTTTCCGAGCCGGCGTTTTTCTATTTCCCGGCCTCAGGGGAGACCGTTTACAATCTTGACGACCTGAACAAAATCAAGGACGATGAGATCCGGGAGGCTCTGGACTTCTACGCTCTGGACGCCTGGTTCGCCGTCAAGCTGCAGGAAGATCCCAAGAGAGATCTGAGCAAGCGGCTGACCTACGAGAGGTTAACGGTCAAGTACCTGAAACTCATAGGAAAATACGACAAGGATGATGAGAATTTCAAGCGCTACAACGAGGCCACGACAGCGGTCGGATGGCATCAGTTACCTCCACCTGTCCTGCTTCTTGGACTGCTGGAGAAAATCGCGGCGGTGGCGCTGTGGCTCTTCCCGTGTCTTGCGATGCTGTTCATGCTCGTCATCGGAGCGATTGACTATCCGGTCCTGGACAATGTCGGCAAATCAGTCTATTGGGTCTGGGGAGGAGGAATAGCATTCCCGCTGCTGCTGAACCTATTCTTCTACAACAGGAGTTACGACAGGAACCTGTTCACCTACATATTCAGATTCATCATCCTGACCGTAGCGGTGTATTTCCTCTGCAAATGGTTCCTCGGGAAGTATATCATTTATGTGACCATCGCGGCCGTGGCCGCGGCGATCGTGTGGTTCGCCAAACAGATGTTCTCGCGTGACGAGGGAGCGTCCGAACTTAGGAAGATGTGGAATCCTGACGAGGACCAGACGATTCTGGAGCCCCTTCACTATGCGTTCAATCCCTCGGAGGACAAATTTGTCTCCTCGTTGTTCGCCAACGAGAAGTTCTTCCGGTCAAAGTACCTTAAAAGCCTGCTGCACAAGCTGAAGCATTTGGTTCTGGCTGCGATGACAACCTTCCTGCTGCTCTTCCCTGTCGCGGTCATTCCTCGAATCAGCGACACGGAGAAAATCACGGAGAATCATCCGAAAATCGGTAACACAATCAACAAGATAACAGAAAAGGTTCATGAAAACGTGTCAGAAGTGCGGAAAGACGAACAGAAATGAGGCTTCGTACTGCAAATGGTGCGGGGAGAGGCTGGTTGCAGCGGTCGCTGCGGTTGCTGAGCCTGTCGAAGCAATCGAAGCGTCAAGGGCGGACGGCTCATCAGGAGCGGTCACTTCGGCAGGCTCTGTGACCGGGGACGGAATGATCGCGAAGGATTGCGTCAAGGAACCCCTCGCAAATTTCACCAAGCGCTGCGAGCAGACCGCCGAGTTCCGCAAGCGTACCGGCAGCGATGTAAGGCCAGGGCTTGACTGCATCATCACCGGAGAGACCGGCACCGGCAAGACCTATCTGGCCGGAAAACTTGCCGGGATCCTCTACCACAACAAGATCACGGAGAACCTCCGGCCTAAGACCGTGGACGCGGCTGACTGGAACGACTTCAACTCCAAGCTGGACGAGAATCTCGCCGCGCTCAAGACAGGAGTGCTTGTGGTCACGAACTGCCAGAATCTGGTGAACGCCAAGGGCGGCTCCTCACAGCTGGACAAACTCTTCGCAAGGATGAAGGTTGATGTGAATATGCCGGTGGTGATCCTGTGCGGCCTTGAAGACGGCTTTGGCACCTTTATCAGCGCTGACAGCAACGCACAGTCACTCTTCGAGTTCCGTTTCCACATCTCTCCATTCAAGGACAACGACCTCAAGGCGATGTGCGTGTCAATGGTCAGGGACAAGTTCAGGACGGCGATCAGTCCTCAGGCGGAAAGGAGGCTGGGACTTGTCTTCAAGAAGATGTTCCGTGGCGGCAGAACCAAGGAGAACGGAATCCTGGCCGGAAAAATAGCCGAAGAGAGCGCCTTCAACATGTTTAGCCGGGGTGGCTCCCAAATCGAGGAGGCCGACATTCCGGGAGAGCCGTTCGAGGAACTCTCCGAGGAACAGATCATGGCCAGGATCAACGCCTTCACCGGCCTGACAGAAGTCAAACAGGAGATTCAGTCGATCATCGACAGCATCAAGAGACAGAAGAGGGACAATCCCGGCAAGCCTGTGCAGCTGAAAAGCCACTTTGTCTTCACAGGCAATCCAGGCACAGGCAAGACCACGATCGCAAGGCTGTTCGCTGACATTCTGGGTAGCCTTCAGGTACTCCCGAGCGGCCATCTGGTCGAGGTGACACGCAAGGATCTTGTCTCGCAGTATGTCGGAGACACTGCCCTCAAGACCGAACAGGTCATCAACAAGGCAATGGGCGGAATCCTGTTCATCGATGAGGCCTACACCCTCAAGCAAGGAGACAACGACAAGGTTGGCCAGGAAGCCATCGACACCCTGCTGCCGTACCTTGAGAACAGGGCCGGAGACTTCGTCTGCATAATCGCCGGCTACACCAAGGAGATGACGATGTTCCTGCGCTCCAACTCCGGACTCGACTCCAGATTCAAGAAGAAAATAGAGTTCAAGGACTACAATGGCAAGGAACTCACCGAGATATTCCTGAATATGGTGAAAAAGAAGGGGTTGTCCCTTTCGGACGAGGCAGCGGGCAAGGTAGGGAAATATTTTGAGCGGATGTACCTGAGCCGCACCGACACCTTTGGCAACGCCCGCGAGGTGCGCAACGCATTCGACCGCTGCTTCGAGCGGCTCTGCACCAGAACGGCGGGTCTGAGTGATGATGAATATGCCAGCTCGGGCAAAGTCCTGACCTGGGAGGACATCGCCGGGCCGGACGGCACGAAGGAGATCTCGGTGGAAAGCGTGATGAAGGAGCTGGACTCTTTCGTCGGAATGGAGTCCGTCAAGAAAGCCCTGAGGGATCTTGCGGAGGAGATGCGTTTCCAGCAGCGCCGGATGGAGTTCGGAGGCAAGGCATCGATCCGTCCCGTGAACATCATCCTCACCGGAAACCCCGGAACTGGAAAGACATCCGTGGCCAGAGTGCTCGGCAAGTTGTTCAAGGCTATGGGAATATGCTCCACAGACCGTGTCATCGAGAAGAGCCGCAAGGACATCGTAAGCACCTACGCCAACGAGTCGGACAAGAACATGGACAAGGCTGTGAACGAGGCTATGGGCGGGGTTCTGTTCATCGACGAGGCCTATGCTCTCGCACCGTTCGACGACACGGGCCACTGCTCTGATTCCGAGGGGATCAAGGCTCTGGAACGGCTTATGGTCCGGATGGAGAACGACCGGGGCAAGTTCGTGGTGGTCTGCGCCGGCTACAAGGACAAGATGCGGAACCTGATGAAGGCCAACGAAGGGTTCGCCAGCCGGTTCACGCACAGGATAAACATCGACGACTACACGCCGGAGGAACTGACGGAGATCTTCCGCCGGATGGCCGAAGGGCAGGGCTACTCCTTTGCAGGAGGCACACTGGACAAAACCCTCAAGGCGTTCCGGAAGCTCTCGGCGGAAAAGTCGGGGAAGGATTTCGGCAATGCCCGTGAGGCAAGGAATATGCTCGACAGCGTGCTGGGCAACATCGGCACAAGGGTCAACGCGCTTCCTGACAGCCAGGTCGGCAAGGAAACATTCTTCACCATCCTTCCGGAGGACATTCCGTTCGAAGAGCCGAAAGTGGCTTCCGAGGAGGAGTGCCTCGCGGAACTGGATTCGCTTATCGGATTGGAAAGCGTCAAGAAGGAGATCCGTTCAATGCTCAACGAGATGAGGCAGAAGAAGATGGACAGCGAGCTTTCCGGCAGGGACTTCACCGCTATCGTTCCTGACCACTATCTGTTCCTCGGCAATCCGGGAACCGGCAAGACCACTGTAGCAAGGCTGATGGGAAGGATCCTGTACTCTCTCGGAGTGATCGCGAGACCGGATGTAATCGAGGTGTCGAGGGCGGACATGGTGGCTCCGTACCAAGGCCAGACCGCTCCGAAGACACGGGAGACGATCGACAGGGCGATGGGAGGGATCCTGTTCATCGACGAGGCATATTCATTGATCCAAGGCGACCACGACGAGTTCGGCAACGAGAGCGTGACCGAACTGCTGAAACTGCTGGAGGACCGCAAGGGCAGGTTCGTGTGCGTCGCCGCCGGCTACACGAGGGAGATGGGCCGGTTCCTGGATTCCAATTCCGGCCTCAAGTCCCGCTTCACCAAGACCATAACATTCGAGGACTACAATCCCGAGGAGCTGATGGACATATTCAGACTCTATTGCCGCAAGGAAGGGTATTCCATTGAGCCTGAGGCCGAAACTATTCTGAAAGACCGCTTCATAGATATGTATGACAACCGCGCGTTCGACTTCGGCAACGGGCGGGATGTAAGGAATATGTTCGGAAAAGTCAAGTCAGCGGTGGCCGGCCGGGCATATTCAAGAATGAAGGAACTCATCGCTGAGGGCGCTGACCGTCAGGCCGCTTACGAGGGTTCCAAACCAAAGACCATAACAAAGGAGGATCTGCTATGAAATGTCCGTTCTGCCAAGGTGTGATCGATGACGACAGCCGTTACTGCGATCTCTGCGGGAAGCATCTGATGTTCTGCCCGGAGTGCCGGCAGCCCAAGAAAGGAACTTCCTGCCCTCGCTGCGGCGAGTTGCTGGTAAGCGCCGAGGAATTCTTCGGTGCGGAAGCCAAGCCATTGGAAAAGATTGATTTCAGTCAGATATTCGACGCTCTGTTGACCTTGAAGGGGGAAGATATGACACTCTATGTCAAGGAAGGCGAGTTCGGCAGGAGCGGAGGAATATTCCCGGAACTCGGAAGTTGTAAATTTGTCTCCGGGCATCACGGAAAGATCGCTTTTATGGATGGCGAGTGGAAGATCTGCGACCTGGGTTCGACCAACGGCACGGCCATAGACGGGGTGAGGTTGGAGAAAGACAAATGGTACACCCTCCGAAAGGGTCAAAAACTTAAGATAGCCACATTAAAATTCACAGTTGAATAGCCTATGAAACTAAGAATCAGCTGCGTCTCGGATGTCGGACGCATAAGGGACAACAACGAGGATATGGCATCCGCTGGGATGTACCTGATCAGGGACAATTCTCTGAATATAGAAAAGGAAGTCACTGAAAATGAGACCTTCTGCCTACTTGTCTCGGACGGAATGGGTGGCCACGAGAGCGGTGAATATGCCAGCCAGTTCACTCTGGAGACCTTGCGGGCCTACCTGTTGGACAAATCTCTGGAGCATCACAACCCTATCTTTGAATTGAAACTGAAGATCGAGAGCATAAGCGCCAATCTCAACGCCAAGGCCTGCGAGCGGCATCAAGGCAAGGCGATGGGCTGCACGTTGACTGGAATTGTCTGGATGCAGGGAAAGACTCTGCTCGTGAACATCGGTGACAGCCGGACGTACCGCCTGAGGGACGGAATGCTGAGGCAACTGACCTCAGACCAGACACTTCACGAAAGGGATATGGTTCCGCTTCCGGCCGGCAAGGCCTTGTACAACTGCATTGGAGCGGGCTGCGACACAGAGGCTTACATTCTGGACATCACCGACCGGCTGATGGAGTCGGACAGGATCCTTATCTGCTCTGACGGTCTTTCGGATATGCTGGAGGATGATGCGATCGAACGGCTGTTGGCATCCGGCTCCACGGAGGAAAGCTGCGCGGCCCTAATCGACGCAGCGAAACGGAACGGAGGCGTGGACAACGTCACGGCCATCGTGGCGGATGTCTCATAGGCAAATTCACTGACAACAATCGCTCATTCTTACCGAATATAGTTATTAATTAAAAATCAAATATTTACAACAATATGGCAATAAGTTTGAAACCCAGAAAGACGGAATCCAACCTTTTCTGCTGCAGCAAATGGTGGGGCAACCCTGATCTGCCACCTCAGGCGGAGTACCCGATGATGAAGATCACGGAAGAGGATGGAACGGAGGGAGAATATCCCCTCACTTTCATCTGTCAGATCGATTGCGAGGACATCGCGCCTTTCGACAAGGAGGGGCTGCTGCCGCACGAGGGGATGCTCTATTTCTTTGCGGCGATCGATGAGTTCATCGGTTACGATTCCCCTGAGCATTTTCCGCTCGGTCGCTGGCCGAAGAAGGCGGTCAAGGTCAAGTACGCCAAGCAGATAAATATGGAGACCTTCAATTCGTGCATCCTTGTGGACGATGATGATCAGGAGCTCGCCGAGCCGGCTATGGCCATTGACTTCGCCGAGTGCGAGGACGATGCCGATGGCTTCAAGATTCTCGGCCGGCCGTACTTCGAGGAGATCCGCGAGGAGTTCCCTGACGCTGTCAACCTTCTCCAACTCGATGAGGATGACGATCTTGAGATGCGTTTCTACGACTCCGGCAACTTCAACATCCTGATTTCCGCTTCTGACCTCGGTTTCCAGAACTGGAGCCACGCCTTCGGATTTCTGCATTCGCTGTAATCCTAAGGCAAGTTATAGTGGAGGAGAACTTACTGAAGCGTACCACAAATTCAGCGAGTGAGGTTTGCGAATCTTTGGTAAATTTCAAACTGAGTGGTGAGGACATCTTCCGGGATGGAAAGTCCATCCTTGAATATTTCAAAGCAGCCGGTCTTGGAGGTCGGGGACCAGTTGCCGACGATCTCGCCGTCAAGGGCGATTACGGGCTGGAATATTCCGTTGTTGCTGTGGGCTTTGCGGGAATGCTCGGGCGGAAGGACGATGTCACGGCTCTTGTAGCCGATGAGATATTCATCATACGGAGCGATGAGATGAACCGTTCCGGAGCGGAATCCTCTGGTGCGGGTGGATTCGTGAATATAGAACTCACGGCCTTTCCACGTTTCCTTAACGAGTTCGTCACCAATGATTTCGACAGCTTTCTGACAGTCGCTGACATTCAGGCCGGACCACCAGAGGAAGTCCTCGAACGTGGCCGGAGAGTGGCTTCGGAAATATTTCCGCGCCAGCATTCCCAAAGCGTCCTCTCCCGAGATATTCAAAGAATTTCCAATCTTCTCACGCACAAGGGAATAGGTGCTTTTCATCGGGTGCAGGTCGCCGCTGCAAAGAAGTCCGGAAAGCTCCGCCAGACGGATGTGGTAGGACAGGCGGTGATCGTCCATCGTGATTCCCCTTTCGGCGAGCGCGGCGACAAAATCAGCCTTCCGGGCACTACACTGCCGGAGCAATGTTTCCTCGAATATTCCTGAAATCAGCTCCTGCTCTTCCGCCGGGATGGAGATCTTGTTGGCGCTCATCCAGCCTCGAAGGCCGGACAAGGCTTTCGTCCGGCAAACGGACAGAATCCAGCCAAGATCCTCACCCGCAACCAGTTGCCAAGTGCAGCGAAGCAGATGTGTCCTGACAATCCGCCCCTCGTTGAACGCTTTCTCGAACGCCTTGAGAGACGGACTCTTGGTCCGCATCGCCACCGCCCAGCGGACCATCCGGTACTCCTGCCCCTGCATCGCCCCGAACCACGACACAACCTCCTCCGGTTTAGTGAACTGAGGACAAATCAACTGCTGGCTCAACAGCCTTGCGGTGACTGGATTCATAGTTGTACGGTTTTGCTGCAAAGATAATCAATTCCGCCTTTTGTTTCTTTGCGGTCTGAAATGAAAGACGTAACTTTACCATATTCAAAAACATTAAAGACAATGCTCAAAAAAATCTTCACGGCGCTGACGGTCGCGCTGTTCTTTGGTTTGATGGCTTCGGCTCAGGAATACAAGGGGCCGGAACTGACACCGGAATTTGTGTGCGACCTTGGGAAATTGACTCCGGATAACGTCAAGGTCAAGGGAGCTACACAAGGGTTTGCTATCTGGGGAAAATACGGGTTTGTGTTTCACGACAAGGGGCAGTGTGTCGTCATTGACATGAAAAAGAACAAGTTCGTCTCCACTTTCATGTTGGAAGGAAACAAGTCGCACTGCAACAACGCATCCTTCGGAGTGGAAAAAGGATCGGAATTCCCGTTGCTTTACATCTCAGGATGCAAGGGAGACCACTGCTGCTATGTCACGGACATCACTTTGGACGGGGGCACGATTGTGCAGAAGCTTTTCCACACCGGAGAGGGCTACACAGGGTCGTTCGACTGGTTCATAGACAGAAAGAACAAGATCATCTACACCTATGGGTCAAGCGGCGAGATGCGGAAGCTGATAAAGAAATTCAGACTTCCAACCTTGAAGGACTCTGATGAAAACGGTGAGGTACACCTTACGCAGGACGATGCGCTGGATGAATTCTATGTACCTGGCATAAAAATATATCAGGGCAGTGTTCTCAATGGGCATTACGCCTACCTTGGAGACGGCTACCCGCCTCACGACAGATTACTGCACGTTGTGGACATGAACACAAAGACTTTGGTCAAAACTGTCAACCTGAACGACCTGCATCATGAGCCGGAAGGCGTGGATGTCAAGGGCAAATGGCTCTACATGGTCCTGCACGTCAGCAGACAGCCACGCGACGGACAGATCTACAGGTTCAGGATCAAATAGAACACTACCCGACAAGCCCGGTAATGAAGATCACCGCGATGGTCACCGGAGCGACATACTTGATGAGGAAATAGACAACCGGAAACAACTTGTTGTTAAACTTGATGGAACCGCCGTTCGTGAGTTCGTCACGGACGGCTTTCTTGTCCATCTTCCAGCCGACAAAGACCGAGAACAGGAAGGCTCCGAGCGTCATCAGGTAATTGGAGCACATTTTGTCACAGAAACTGAATATCCCGTCTCCCAGAATCTTCACATCCGACAGCGGTCCGAACGACAGTGAGCAGAGCACCCCGACAGCGAACGTGGCGAAGAAGAGCACGACTGATGCTTTGTGCCTCGAAACTCCCTTCTCCTCAACAAGATAGGCGACCCCGACCTCAAGGATGGAGATGGACGATGTGAGCGCGGCGACCAGAATGGTCAGAAAGAACAGGATCGCCACCAGACAACTCACAATCTGCCCGCCGGCACCCATCTTAGCGAATATGTAAGGAAGGGTCTCGAACACGAGTCCCGGTCCGGCTGACGGAGCGATTCCGGCGGCGAACACAGCCGGCATAATTGCGAATCCGGCCAGCATAGCGAAAATCAAATCAGACACGGCAGTGCCTGCACCTGAAACTATAAGATTCTCATTCTTACTGACGTATGATGAATATGTCAGCATAGTCCCCACGCCCAGAGACAACGAAAAGAAACTCTGTCCCAACGCCGCCGAAAATGCCCCTGGGGTCAGTTTTGAGAAATCCGGCTTGACAAGATACTTGACTCCCTCGCCGGCTCCAGGAAGTGTGACCGAATAGATGGCGATGGCGACAATCAGCACGAACAGGATCGGAATCGAGATGTTGCTGAACTTCTCAATTCCCTTTTTGACTCCCAGAAAGACAATCAAAGCGGTCAGTGACAGGAATATAAACAAACAGATTATCGGTCCCCAGACCGAAGAGGCGAACTCGCCGAACATCCCGGTGACGGCCTCGGCCTTGTCAAGCGTGAAACTGAAAGTGGCGGATTTGACGAGATATTCAATGGCCCATCCGCCCACCACGCTGTAGTAGGAAAGGATGATCAGCGGGGTGACGACCGTCAGAAGACCGAGCCATTTCCATTTGGAATGCGGAGCAAGGGCGTTCATCGCGCCGAATGTGCTGAGATGGGTCTTACGGCCGATCACCGATTCCGAGAACAGGATCGGTAGGGAAAGGACGAAGGAGCACACTATGTAGATAAGTATGAAGGCCGCGCCTCCATATTCACCGACCATATAGGGGAATCTCCAGATGTTGCCGAGTCCGATGGCGGAGCCGGCGAAGGCCATAATCACGGCAGCTCGGCTGCCGAAGTTTTCTCTGTCTGACATATTCGTTAAGTTTGTTTATTTGCCCGGCCTGTGGGGGATGCCGGGTTGTCGTTTTATTTATGTGCTATTGACGCTTCGGTGCTTCGACAGGCTCAGTGACCGATCAAATGATCGCCGAGCCTGTCGAAGTGACCTAAAATCGTCTTTTGTAAACTTTGAATTCGTAAGTGTAACCGGTTTCCGGATCCGTGGCGACCGGAGTGGCCGACTCCTCCTCCCAAATCGCCGGATCGATCACCGGGAAGAACGTGTCCGCATCCTCAATCTCTGTGTGAACGTGCGTAATGTAGAGCTTGTCCGCCGTAGGAAGAGCCTTGCGGTAGGTCTCGCCGCCACCCATTATGAATATTTTCCTTTCAACGTCCGCAGCATTCACTTCCTCGACACTTACCTTCTTCGCCGAAGTCTCAGCACTCGCCTCACAACCTCCAACCGCCTTCTCCGCCAATGAATATGCCTCCTCAAGGCTCCGGGCCACAATCACGCCCTCCGGAACATCAGCCCAAGACCGTGTCGAGATAACGATATTCACCCTTTTAGGAAGCGGCCGGCCGATCGAAAGGAACGTCCTGAAACCCATCACCACGGGATTCCCGGTGGTAGTGCGTCTGAAATATTTCATGTCTTCGGCAATATGCCAGAGCAGGTCGTTGTCTTTCCCTATCGCCCCGTTGTCGGCAACCGCCGCGATGATACATTTTTCCATAAACCAAAACTGTTTTCGGCCGTAAAGTTACAGTTTTTTACCATATCCGCAAAACAGAAAATGAACAAGTTGCGGTCAAAGCGCATAACACTGACACTCTGTGAGACTTTAATTTATAAGCCCCAGAGTCCGAAACCCTCGTGCGCGGAAATCCGATCTTCGCTCACGAGGCGACCTCGACAGGCTCTCCCGTGCGCAGAACTGGCCTTCCTGCTCACGAGGCGACCTCGACAGACCCTCCCGTGCGCAGAACAAGCCTTCCTGCTCACGAGGCGACCTCGACAGACCCTCCCGTGCGCAGAACAAGCCCTCCTGCTCACGAGGCGACCTCGACAGACCCTCCCGTGCGCAGAACTGGCCTTCCTGCTCACGAGGCGACCTCGACAGGCTCTCCCGTGCGCAGAACAAGCCTTCCTGCTCACGAGGCGACCTCGACAGGCCCTCCCGTGCGCCAGAACAAGCCCTCCTGCTCACGAGGTGACCTCGACAGGCCATCCCGTGCGCAGAACAAGCCCTCCTGCTCACGAGACCGATGAATATGACGGCTGGTGCGCCGGAAGGACGCTTTCACGCACGGAAAACCATTCTAAGGGAAGGCAATCAATTGGTCGCTGAACTTGACTTTCCGGTCGTTGAGTTTGTCGAAGCGTTGGTCACTTCAACAGGATCAGTCCCTTATATGACTTGAAGCGACCGGAGGAATGTGTAAAGAATCTTTACACTTACTGTAAAGATTCTTTACACTTTTGCATATTCATAAAATAAGAATATCCCTGAATGACAATCACTTGAATCTTTTGGCATGGTAATGGATTGGCCAAATGACGGTTTTTGCGGATGGTCGTTTCGACAAACTCAACGATCTCCTGGAAGACAAGCTGGTGACAGTTATCGTGACCAACACATTGCACGTTGAATTTGTTGATTGTTGGTGAGATCGTTGAACCACGGTTGGTGAACATGCCGGACAAGGGCCGCTGAGCCTGTCGAAACGACTTTCGGTGAAGGTTAGTGAAAACCGTTATTAGTAAGCGTTTAAAAATAGGTTGGTAAAAAATTTGAGGCAATGAAATATTTCTTTAGGTTTTTGAAGAACAATCCGCTCTACGCGGTGATCAATGTGGTGGGGCTTGCGCTGTCACTGATGTTTGTGATACTGATCGGGGACTACACCTACCGGCAGTTCAGCATCGACAAATGGCACA
>OJAW01000219.1_pt1 | contig 44382 bp, 44 predicted proteins | sample 1589151 | NCBI WGS metagenome assembly OJAW01 (sample SAMN03283290) | human gut metagenome | biome: human-associated habitat; material: feces | host: Homo sapiens | place: Peru | collected 2012
ATAGGAAAAGAAAATATTAAGTTATTAGAGGTTGGAGAGACAGATGAAAAAGTAAGATATAAATTAGATGGAAGCAATGGTTTATATAAATTAACGGTTTTAGCTGGCAAAAATGAAGGATACTTATATTTTAGTTTAAATAATATAAAAGATTATGAAGGAAAAGAAGTAGATGTATTAACAACTAATGATGATATAAAGAGCAATAAAAAAATATTAGTAGATAATACTAGGCCAACAAATCCAATAGTAAGTTTAGTATCATATGAATGGAAAGAAAGAGAAAATAATCGTTGGTATTCAAATAAAGATGGATATGGAACATATATATCAGGAACAACAGATTGGACTAATCCTAATCCAACATCTACAGATCAAGGTGATTATCAAAGTGGAATAGATTATTATGAAATTTCAAAAGATGGACAAAATTGGGAAAGATGGAATTATGATAATAGTTCATTGATGTATTTAATAATTGAAGAGGGAATACATTATCGTTATATTAGAGCAATAGATAAAGCAGGTAATATATCTGATATAACAACAAAAACAATTAAAATGGATAATACTGCTCCAACAGCTCCTGTGGTAACTTTAGTAGCTGATGATTGGAAAGAGAGATATAATAATACATGGTATAATTATGGTATTTATGTAGCAGGAAAAGCTAATCCAGATGATCCAAATCCGACTTCCACAGATCGAGGAAATTACCAGAGTGGAATAGATTATTATGAAATTTCAAAAGATGGACAAAATTGGGAGAGATGGAATTATGATTATAATTCAGATACTTATTTTATAAATACTGCAGGTGAAACTTATAAGGAAGAAAATCGTTATATTAGAGCAGTTGATAAAGCAGGTAATATATCTGATATAACAACAAAATCAATAAAAATAGATAGAACAGCTCCTACATGTAATTGGGAGCAGAACTGGGCATGGACAAGCAGTAATGTAACTGTAAAGGTATATGGAACAGATTCAGGAAGTGGCATGAGTGATCAAAATAGTAAAAGTTGGACTTACTCCGGTGCTAATGAAGAAATTAATACAGCATGGTTGGCTTATACAATAAAAGATAATGCTGGAAATGAAAAAGATTGTTCAGGTGATGTAAGTGTTAAACATGATACTTTAGCGCCACGAGCTAATTGTTGGTGGGCCGGTCCAAGAGAAGGATCTGGTAACCAATTTTCTCTTCAATGTAGTGTTTCAGATTCGTCTACTGTTTACACAGCTTTAGGATATTGTTATCAATATAATGATAGTACTCAGTATTGGACTTGCTCGTATAAAAATTTAGAGGATAGATATAATGGTTATGGTTGGAGAGCAATAAGTGATTATTATTTTGGATTTAACATTAGTTTGAAAAATGATGTTAATACTATGGATTTAAAAATTGGTTTTAAAGATGAAGCAGGTAATATGACTGGACCATGGCCTTTACAAAAAAAAGCCTAAAAAAATAGTGATTATTCACTATTTTTTTAATATGTTTTTAAAATTCCTAGAATTTTTATACATGAAATATAAAGTATTATTACAAATTAATTCTAAGTCACCTAAATATTCTATAATATCGGGGTTAAAACTCAATTTAAATTCATTTAAACCATTGTACCTCTCATTTGAAGAAAATATGTTTATGACGCCACCTAAATTAAATTTTTTATATCCTTGAATTGAGTATTTTTCAATAATCTTCCATAGCAATAAATGTTTAGAGTTTAAAAATTGATATTTTTTGTCATACCCATCCATATAGAGATAAACAGTATCTTTATTTGTTAAAATTAAGACAGATGAAGTTATAATTCCTTCTGAATTATTCTTTAACATATTAGTAGCTATGATTAATTGTTTTTTGTATCTTTCTAATAAACTATCTGCAACAATTTTTCGATTAATTAATTTATCATTATTATTTTTATTAATAAGAATTGAGTTATCAAGTTTTAAATTATATTCTTCTTGTAATTCATATTGCTTTTGACATTTAACTAAATAATCTTTGGTATCTAATTTAGTATAATATAAATAAGCTTTATCTTTTTTAGCAAAGTTGTTATATATATCGGCAAAATAGAAATTATCTTTGGGATACTTCCTTTTAGTTTGAATATATAAGTCAGTTATATTATTAATATCTCCTCTATAGACTTTAATACCAGATTTTTCAGCATTTCTAATTTTTGTTTTAAAAGCTTTTTTAATATTATTAAAAGTTTCATAATAAGGTTTATCTATGTTTAAAACAGCTTCAAAGCGAGGTTTTAGTGATTCAAAATAATTGTTATAGCCATAATGATAATAACCTAGTTCTTTTAAAGCTTTATAAATAGAATTAAAATTTTCATTATGATAGATTAATTCTTTTTTAGAACTGTAAATATTTTTTATAATCATTGGACTTAATTTAACAGCTACAACATCTTTTCTAGCTAAATATCTTTTTATTAAATCAGTGAATGTTTTTACTAATTCTAAGTTATTATAATCAATTAAAAAACCACGTGAAGCATAGGCATATTTAAAGTTTCCTTTGCTTTCTATTAAAAGGGCACATCCAGCAATAACTTTGCCATCTTCAAATAGTCCTATAAACATTGGCATATATCCTTGATTTTTCATAGCTAAAGTATATTCTACTGTTTGATATATAGAATTATAGTTGTGCTCATTTAAAAAACGTTCAAATTGTTCAATTGTTAATTCTTTTATAAACATAAAATCACGTCCTTATGAATTAATTTATTATATCATTTATATATGCTTTTGTAAATTATGCTTTGTCAAATTAATGTTAAGAAAAAAACTAATTTTCATTAGTCTTTTCTTTATAACTATCACACATTGTTGCTTCTTTATCGTTTGCACTATTGCAGTTACAAACTTTAATTTCTTTTAAAGTACAACAATTACAGTCACAATCACAGTGTTTACAGCTGTGAACATCACATTTAATACATTGTTTATTTTCCATATCATCCCTCCACAAATATTATTTTCTTCTTCAAATTATTTATGTAATAAATTTATAATTATAAAATATATTTAAGTGGTGATTAAATGAAAGTAGGAATTCCACGTAGTATTAATTATTATCAGAATAAATATATGTGGCAATATTTTTTTGAGTATTTAAAAATAGAAACAGTAATAAGTCCTAAAACAAACCGTAAAATAATGGAGCTTGGCAGTAATATAGCAAATGATGAAATGTGTTTATCACTTAAAAATTATTTAGGTCATATTGCTTATTTAAAAGATAAATGTGACTATATATTAATACCACGATTTGATAATTATGGCAGAGATAATCAGACGTGCACTAATTTTTTATCATTTTATGATATAGTTAATAACTTGTTTGGTGTTAAAATACTTAATTATAATATAGATTATGTAAAAAAAATGACCGAAGTAAAAGCTTATTTAAAAATGGGAAAAGTTTTAAAGAAAAGTAAAAATGAAATAATAGCCGCTTATAAATATGCTAAAATAAAAAATAATAAAATATTAAAAAAAATATATATCGATACTAATAACAAATTGAAAAGTTCTAAAACTAAAATATTAATAGTGGGACATGATTACAATATCTTAGATGAATTAATAGGAAGTCCTATTATTAAGTATTTAGAAAAAAACGATTGTGAAGTAATAACATGTAATAATTTACCTCCTTCTCAAACTAATATTTTGAGTAGTAAAATTTCATCTACTTTGTATTGGAAATTTAATAAAGAAAATATTGGTGCTATAAGTTATTGCGGTGATTTAATAAATGGTATTATTTTACTTTCTTCTTTTCCTTGTGGACCTGATTCGATAGTAAATGAATTAGTAATAAGAAAAATAGATAAACCTATTCTTAATTTAATAATAGATGATTCAGATTCATTTACTGGTGTAGAAACAAGATTAGAAAGTTTTTTAGATATTGTAAAGCAAAGTGTCTAGTTACTTGAAAAACAATATTGGAAATGTTATAATCTAAATACATATAATTGATTTGGAGGATGTGTTAAATATGAGAATATGTGTATATGGTGCAGCAAGCAGTGAAATAGATAAAGAATATACCGATGCTGGAGAAGAATTAGGTAGAAAAATGGCTGAAAGAGGTATGAGTTATACTTTTGGAGGCGGAAGAAGTGGTATGATGGGTGCCGTTGCTCGTGGAGTTAAAGAAAAAGATGGTTATATTTTAGGAATATCACCAAAATTCTTTGAAGAAAATAATGCGGAAATATCATTTGTTGAATGTAGTCGTTTTATTCATACTGAAACAATGAGAGAAAGAAAACAAATGTTAGAGGAAAATTCTGATGCTTTTATTGTTTCTCCAGGAGGAATAGGTACATTTGATGAATTTTTTGAAATATTAACTTTAAAACAATTAGGAAGACATAATAAACCAATTGTTATTTGGAATATTGATCATTATTATGATGATTTATTAAGTATGATGCAAAAATCAGTAGATAAAAAATTTATCACTGATGATTGTAGAAATTTATATAAAGTTTATAGTAATATAGATGGAATGTTAGACTATATTGAAAATTATAAGCCTGAAGATTTTGATTTATCATTAGTAAAAATTAGATAAAATAAGTTTTAATACTTATTTTTTTTCTGCATAAAATTAATTGGTGATAGCATGGACAAAATAATCGCATTTCCACAGATGGATAATTATTATGTACCAATTAAGTTTTTATTTTCTAACATAACAAAAAATAAAATTTTAAATCCCATAAAAATAACTAAGAAAACAATTGAACTTGGAAGTAAAAATAGTCCTGATTTTGTTTGTATGCCCTTTAAATATACGTTAGGTACTATTATAGAATATTTAGAAAAGGGCGCTAATACAATTATTCAATTTGGTGGTGGTTGTAAATATGGTTACTATAGTGAATTACAAGAACAAATATTAAATGATTTAGGATACGATTTTACATATATTAATTTTGTTTCTAAAGGACATACTGATTTAAAAAAAGTATATAAAGAAATGCTTAAGATTGAGCCAAATCTTAAGATAATAAAAAGTTTATATTATTTATTAATTACTATTAAAATGGTTAAATATATGGATAGAATTGATGATTATATAAGACATAATATTGGATTTGAAAAAAATAAAGGTGAGTTTAAAAAAGTAAAACAAGAGATGTTAAATAGTTTTAGTAAGGCTAAATCTTATTTTGATTTAAGAAAAAAATATAAAAAGTATTTTTCTAAAATTAGAAAAATAAAAGTATCAAAACCTGAAAATTGTATGCGTGTTGGAATTATTGGGGAACTTTATACTATTATGGAACCATTTGCTAATTATTATTTAGAAGAAGAACTAGCTAAGCATAATATTGAAATTACTCGTTTTACAAATGTGACTTATCTTTTATTTCAAAAAAAATATAAAATTAAAAAATATTTAAAAGAGGCTAGAAAATATGTTAAATATAAAATGGGTGCAGATGCTAGCGATAATATAGCTCGTAGTTTGGAGATGTGTGAAAAAGGTTATGATGGTATTATTCATATTAAGTCATCATTTTGTACTCCAGAAATAGGTGCTATGCCAATAATTAGCAAGATATCAAACAATTATAATGTCCCAATAATATTTTTTAGCTTTGATGCTAATACATCAGAAACGGGTATAAAAACACGTTTAGAAGCTTTTTATGATATGTTAGAAATGAGGAAAGATAAATGAATTGTTATTTAGGTATAGATATAGGCTCTATCTCAACTAAAGGGGTTATTATTGATGATTTTAATAATATTATCTCATCTTCCTATATATGGACAGAAGGTAATCCTAAATTAGCAGTTGAAAATCTAATAAATAATTTGAAAAAAGAATTACCTAATGGATATATAGTTAAAGGAATAGGTACTACAGGTAGTGCTAGAAAATTAATTGGGATGATGTTAGACGCTAACATTGTTAAAAATGAAATAACAGCGCATGCAATAGGAACTTTATCAAAACATCCTGCTGTTAGAACTATTTTGGAAATTGGTGGCCAAGATTCAAAAATAATTTTAATTAATAATGGAATAATAGTCGATTATGCAATGAATACATTATGTGCAGCAGGTACAGGAGCGTTTCTTTCTAGTCAAGCTAAAAGACTAAGTATTCCAATTGAAGAATTTGGCTCTATTGCTTTGAAATCAACAAATCCAACTAAAATAGCAGCTAGGTGTACTGTTTTTGCAGAGTCAGACCTAGTTCATAAAATTCAGGCAGGATATCCAAAAGAAGATATAGTTGCAGGTCTTTGTAAAAGTATTGTTTTAAACTATTTAAATAATGTTGGTAAGGGTAAAAAAATAAAAGGACCTATTGTTTTTCAAGGAGGCGTTAGTAAAAATATTGGCGTTTTAAAATACTTCAAAGAAATATTAAATGAAGATGTTATTGTAGATAAAGATGGACATCTAATGGGAGCTTTAGGAATTGCTATTTTATCACGTCAAAATAAAACAGATAAGATTTATGATTTGAAAGTAAATGATATAAAATTTGAAACAAAAGGTTATGAATGTGGTAAATGTCCTAACAATTGTGAAATTTTAAAAATATACAAGAATAATGAACTAATTGAGACAATTGGTAGTTTATGTGGAAGAGAATAGAGTTGACAATTTTGAAATTATAGTGTATAAATTATTTTAGCAAAAAGGAAGTGGATTATGAGCAAAAATTTAGTTATTGTGGAATCTCCAAGTAAATCACATACAATTGAAAAATATTTAGGAAGTGATTATAAAGTATTATCTAGTAAAGGTCATATTAGAGATTTATCTACTAAAGGTAAGTATGGTTTAGGTGTTGATGTTGAAAATAATTTTAATCCTGATTATGTTATATTAAAAGGTAAGAAGAAAGATGTTGAAACACTAAAAAAAGAAGCTAAAAAAGCTGATCATGTTTATCTTGCTACCGATTTAGACCGTGAGGGAGAAGCTATTTCGTGGCATCTTTATAAATGCCTTGATTTAGATGAAAATAAATATAGTCGTATTGTATTTAATGAAATTACTAAACCTGCTATTTTAGAATCGTTAAAACATCCAACTAAAATAGATCAAAATTTAGTTAACAGTCAAGAAACTAGAAGAATTTTAGATCGTATTATAGGATTTAGATTAAGTAAATTAATTCAATCTAAAACAGATGGTACTAGTGCAGGTAGAGTTCAAAGTGTTGCTTTAAAACTTATTGTTGATAAAGAAAGAGAAATAGAAGCATTTAACTCAGAAGAATACTGGACGATAACAGCTAATTTTAATGATTTTGATGCTGAACTATATAATTATAATCATAAAGATATTGAAATAAAAACAGAGACAGAAGCAGAAGAAATCCTAAACAAATTAGGAAATACTTTCAAAATTGAAAGTGTAGATAAAAAAAGTAAAAATAAAAAATCAAAATATCCATATACTACTAGTACGATGCAACAAGACGCTTCCAATAAATTAAATATGAATGCTAAAAAGACTATGTCTGTAGCGCAAAAATTATATGAAGGAATAGAACTTGAAAATGAAACTACCGGTTTAATTTCATATATGCGTACTGATTCAGTTCGTTTAAGTGATGAATTTGTAGGACATACTTATAAATATATTGAAAGTAAATATGGACCTGAATATGTTGGTTATGTAAAAAAAGCTAAAAAAACTGAGAATGTTCAAGATGCTCACGAAGCTATTCGTCCAACTGATATCAGAAGAGATCCTTTAAGTGTAAAGCCATATTTAACAAATGATGAATATAAATTATATCGTATGATATACTTCCGTGCTCTAGCATCCTTAATGAGTGATGCTAAGACAAATAACACAACAGTAATACTAGATAATAATAATTATCAATTTAAAGCAACAGGACAAACAGTTACTTTTGATGGTTATTTAAAAGTATATAGTGATTATGAAGACGCAACAGAAAAATCTTTACCACCACTAGATACTTATAATTCTAACGTTTTAGTATCTACAGATATCACAAAAGAACAACACTTTACTAAACCTCCAGCTCGTTATACAGAAGCAAAACTTATTAAAGAAATGGAAGAGTTAGGTATAGGAAGACCTAGTACATATGCCAAAACAATGGATAATATTAAAACTAGAGGTTATGTTAACGTTGTTGATAAAAAATTTGTTCCAACACCAGTTGGTATTGAAATAACAGATAAATTACAACAAAGTTTTAATCATATAATTAATGTTGAATATACTGCAAATATGGAAAATGATTTAGATAAAATAGCTTTAGGAAAACTTGTTTGGTATAAAGTATTAGATAAGTTTTATAAAGAATTTGAACCAGCTTTAAAAGAAGCCTTTGATGCTATTCCTAAAAAGGAAGCAAAAGAGACTGGAGAAAGCTGTCCAGAATGTGGTAGTCCGCTTGTAATAAGAAGAAGTAGATATGGAGAGTTTGTTGCTTGTAGTAATTATCCAAAATGTAAGTATATAAAAAATGAAGAAAAACAAACAGTAGAGATTTGTGATTGTCCTAATTGTGATGGGAAAATTATTGAAAAGAAAAGTAAACGTGGTAAAGTATTCTATGGATGTAATAATTATCCAAAATGTAAAACAGCTTATTGGGATTTACCTACCGGTGAATTATGCCCAGAATGCAAAAGCATGTTAACAAAGAAAAAAGATACTGTAAAATGTAGTAATTGTGATTATACAAAATAATCACTTTTATTTTGCTTATTTTAAAATTATAATGTATAATTAAATTAGGTGATGTCTATGGAAAGAACTTTATCATTAGTATTAGATACTGATGCAAAAATATCTTTAACTTTAGAGAAGATGGAAGCTAAAGACTTAGATGAGTATATATCTAAAAATTTTAATTCATCAGAAGAGGTTAGAAAAAAGTATGCTAGTGTTATAGATGAGTTTTTATCCAAACATCAAAATTTTATTCAAAAAGTAGAAACTGACAATAACAAACGTTATGCAGGAAGTATTGTTATAACAGAATTACAAGATGATTTAACAGTCAAAAGAATAAAAGTATTATATAAAAAAGATATACGTATTTTTAAAGAAATAACTAAAAATAGCCACTTTATTTTAGGCTTAGAAAATAGAGATTATATAAATTACGTTAATGCTTTAAAAAACAATGAAAATTATAAACGTATTTTTTTAGATTACTATGCAAAAGAATTAAGATTTAGAAATGTTAGTGAAGCTAAATTTAAACGTGTTATGGAACAGTGGCGAAGTGCTATAAAACAATCATATCGTTACTATGATATAATTAGAGCTGTGTTAAAAGAATATGAAAATAGATATCAAGAGTTAAAGTTGCCATCACCAAATAATGTGTATTCTGCTTATCTAGCTTCAAAATCATTAATGAATAAAAGTAAAGAATTAGAAAAAGAAATACAAGTGCTAGATAAATTAAAATCAGGAGATAAATTTGAAAAAGATTTATTAATGCATATAGATGATTATAAATTACAAGAAGAACCAACAAGATTTAAAAATGATGCTGATGAAGAAGAATATTTAGGAGATTTAGAAAATCATCTTCGTATTCCAGATTTTGATTTAGATGAAATTCCAGATTTGGATAAACAAACAAACGTTGAACAACCAAAAAGGTATAAAAATAGTGCTGACGAAGAAGAATACCCTGGTGATTTAGAAAAACTTAATAGTGAATCATATTTAGATGAAGAAGATAGCGGTTTTACTTCTTCTAAAACAAAGTCATTACATAATAATCACTATAAGCTATTTACAAATGAGGACAACTAGTTCTCATTTTTTATTGACAAAGCAGTAAATTATAGATTATAATCTATAAAGGAATTAGGATTGAGAGTGGTCAAAATGAAGAAAGAAAATGCATTCACTTTAATAGAATTACTAGCGGTAATAGTAGTACTAGCAATCATTGCTCTTATTGCAACACCAATAGTAATGAATACAATCAAGAATGCAAAGAAAGGAGCAGCAGAAAGAACTGCAGATAGTTATATTGAAGCTGTAGAAACAGTAGTTGCAACAGAACATCTAGATGGAAATATCTTAGAAGGAGAATATGAAATCACAAGTGATGGTAATCTTTGTAGGGATAAAAGTTCAATTTGTAGTGATGAAAATAAAATCTATGTTGAAATGAGTGGGAGCAAACCAAGTTCGGGTAAAATAGCAATATCGAATGGAAAAGCAGAAATATCATCAAAAATTACAATAGGTGCTTTTGATGTAGTATACAATTCTACCTCAAAGAAGTATGAAGCAACAGAAAAAGAAAGTACTTCTGGAGATGATAAAAATTCAACTTTGATTTGCCATTTACAAGAAGGAACAAGTAAGACGATAGGAGCAAAATATACATGTCATTTAGATAGCGATAGAACATTCTATGTGTTAGAAGTTACCGGAGATAGTGTGAGTTTAATAATGGATAGAAACTTTACAGATGAAGATGATATTGTGTCAGAAACATTGGCTTGGTGCACAGATGATGGTAGAAATAACACAACATGTGAGAATATAAATTCAAAAGAGCTAATGCCATTAACATATATTCAAAATACATTTGGCATATTTGATATAGATATCAGTTTTCCAACATTTGATCAGGTTTATAAAGCTGCAGGTAATAAAAATTCAAAATTACCAATGTGGTTGTATGATTATTTAGATGGAACACCAAATTCAATATCAGGTGTCTATGGCTATTGGACATCTTCACCTGACAACGACTACACAAGTAGTGCAGCTAGTGTATCTTATGTTGGTGTTATACACACTGATTCTGTCAATGATTCGAGTGTAAATGGAGTACGACCAGTAATTACAATTTCAAAATCGCAATTAAATTAAGCATTTAAAATCATGAATTTTCATGATTTTTTCTTTATAAACAAAATTGTTTATTGTATAATAATAGTGGTGATAGTATGACACGTGATGTTGATAAGTTTATAGAATATCTAGAAGTAGAAAAAAATTATTCTAACTATACAGTATTGAACTATAAAAAAGATATAGAAGAGTTTATAGAGTTTCTAAGTAAAGAATGCATTGATTCATTTAAAGATGTTGATTATAAAATACTTAGAAATTATTTAAATGAGATGTTTAATAAAAAGTATTCTAGTAAAACCATATCACGACATCTAAGTTCGCTTAGAACACTATTTAAGTATTTATCACGTGAAAATATTATCGAATTTAATCCAATGGTACTAATTAGTAACCCTAAAGAGGAAAAGAGATTACCTATCTATTTAAATTATAAAGAACTAGAAGATATACTAGAAATTCCTGATACTAATACTGTTTTAGGGCTTAGAGATGCGACAATTTTAGAACTTTTATATTCAACGGGAATTCGTGTTGGAGAACTTGTTAATATTAAAATAAAAGATATAGACTTTAGTGAAAAAAGAATAAAAATATTAGGTAAGGGTAACAAGGAGAGATATGTTTTATTTGGCGATAAGTGTTTGCACCTTCTTAATAGATATTTAAAAGAATCTAGAATAGAGTTATTAAAGAAAAGTTGTGATTATTTATTTTTGAATCAAAGAGGAACACCAATATCCGTAAGAACTACAGAACAGATGGTAGATAATGTGGTAAAAAAAAGTAGTATAAAGTTTAACGTTTCACCCCATACATTAAGACATACTTTTGCAACACACATGCTTGATAATGGAGCGGATTTAAATAGTGTTGGAGAGTTACTTGGACATTCTAGTTTAAACACAACGGCAATATATACGCATGTATCAAATGAAAGATTACGAAGTGTTTATCTAAATTGCCATCCAAGAGCTAGAAAGAGGTAATATATGGCAAAATTATATTTTAGATATGGTGCGATGGGAGCAGGTAAAAGTACCATGCTTATGCAAGTAGCGCACAATTATGAAGAAAAAGGACTAAATGTTTTAGTGGTAAAATCTGTTGTAGATACTAAAGGTGAAGATAAATTAGTTAGTAGAATGGGATTAGAAAGAAAAGTCGATGTTTTACTTCAAAATGGTGATATTTTAAGTAAAGTTATCTCTTTTGAAAATATTTCTTGTATTTTAGTAGACGAAGCACAATTTTTAAATGAGAAACAAGTGGAAGATTTATGGTATATTAGTAAAGAGTTAAATGTTCCGGTAATCTGTTATGGATTAAAAGTAAATTTTAAAGGAGAATTCTTTACTGGAAGTAAAAGATTAATGGAACTATCTGATACATTTGATGAATTAATAACTATTTGTAAATGTGGTAAGAAAGCTAGATTTAATGCCAGAAAAATAAATGGTATTTATACATTAACTGGTAATGATGTTGTAATTGATGGTACTAAAAATATTGAGTATGAAGCCCTTTGTGGCAAGTGCTATTTAGAGAAAGTTATATTATCTGAAAAAAAGTCATAAAAAAGTGTCAAATTGGCACTTTTTTATTGTGCTTTAAACTAAATATTTGTTATAATGAATATGTCGTAAAAAATAGGAGATGATTAGATGACAAAATATGTATATGCGTTTACTGAAGGAAATGCAGATATGAGAAATCTTCTTGGTGGTAAAGGAGCTAACTTAGCCGAAATGACTAATATTGGACTTCCAGTACCTCAAGGATTTACTATCACAACAGAAGCTTGTACAAAGTATTATGAAGATGGTAGAGAAATAAATGCAGAAATTCAAAGCCAAATCAACGAGTACATTGCTAAAATGGAAGAAGTTACTGGTAAAAAATTTGGTGACAAAGAAAATCCATTATTAGTTTCTGTTCGTTCTGGTGCTAGAGCTTCTATGCCAGGTATGATGGATACTATTCTTAACTTAGGTCTTAATGAAGATGTAGTTAATGTAATAGCTGAAAAATCAAATAATCCAAGATGGGCTTGGGATTGCTACAGAAGATTTATTCAAATGTATTCTGACGTAGTTATGGAAGTTGGTAAGAAATATTTTGAACAACTTATCGATGAAATGAAAGAAAGAAAAGGCGTTAAGCAAGATATTGAATTAGATGCTAATGATTTAAAAGAATTAGCTAATTCATTCAAGGCTGAATACAAAGAAAAAATTGGTACTGATTTCCCAGACGATCCAAAAGAACAATTAATGGGAGCTATTAAAGCTGTATTTAGATCATGGGATAATCCTAGAGCTAATGTATATAGAAGAGATAACGATATTCCTTATTCATGGGGAACTGCTGTAAATGTTCAATCTATGGCATTTGGTAATATGGGTGATGATTGTGGTACTGGTGTTGCCTTCACTCGTGATCCTGCTACAGGAGAAAAAGGTTTATTTGGAGAATTCTTAACAAATGCACAAGGTGAAGACGTTGTTGCTGGTGTTCGTACTCCAATGAAGATTACTGAGATGGCTAATAAATTCCCAGAAGCATTTGAACAATTCAAAGAAGTTTGTAAAACTCTAGAAGCTCATTATAGAGATATGCAAGATATGGAATTTACTGTTGAACATGGAAAATTATTCATGCTACAAACAAGAAATGGTAAGAGAACTGCTCAAGCTGCTTTAAAAATTGCTTGTGATTTAGTTGACGAAGGAATGCGTACTGAAGAAGAAGCAGTACTTATGATTGATCCAAGAAACTTAGATACTTTATTACATCCTCAATTTGATCAAAAAGAATTAAAAGCTGCTACTCCAGTTGGTAAAGGTTTAGGAGCATCTCCTGGAGCTGCATGTGGTAAAGTAGTATTTACTGCTGAAGATGCTGAAAAATGGCATGCAAATGGAGAAAAAGTTGTTCTAGTTAGATTAGAGACATCTCCAGAAGATATTACTGGTATGAAAGCATCACAAGGTATTTTAACTGTTCGTGGTGGTATGACATCACACGCTGCTGTTGTTGCTCGTGGTATGGGTACTTGTTGTGTATCTGGTTGTGGTGATATTGTTATGGATGAAGAAAACAAACAATTTACTTTAGCTGGAAAAACATATCATGAAGGAGATTATATCTCAATAGATGGTACTACTGGAAATATCTATGATGGTATTATTAAAACAGTAGATGCTACTATAGCAGGTGAATTTGGCCGTGTTATGGGTTGGGCTGACAAATTTAGAAGACTACAAGTTAGAACAAATGCTGATACTCCAAAAGATGCTAAAAAGGCTAAAGAATTAGGTGCTGAAGGTATTGGTTTATGTCGTACTGAGCATATGTTCTTTGAAGAAGATAGAATAGCTGCATTTAGAGAAATGATTTGTGCAGATACTGTAGAAGAAAGAGAAGCTGCTTTAGATAAGATTTTACCTTATCAACAAAGTGACTTTGAACAATTATATGAAGCACTAGAAGGATATTCAGTAACTATTAGATACTTAGATCCACCTCTACATGAATTTGTTCCTACAGAAGAAGCTGATATTAAGTTACTTGCTGATTCTCAAGGAAAAAGCATTGAACAAATTAAAGCAATTATTGCTGGACTTCATGAGTTTAACCCAATGATGGGACACAGAGGATGCCGCCTTGCTGTAACATTCCCAGAAATTGCTAAGATGCAAACTAAGGCTGTAATTAAAGCAGCAATTGCAGTATCTAAGAGAAAGAATATTAAAATTGTTCCAGAGATTATGATTCCACTTGTTGGAGAAGTTAAGGAACTTAAATATGTTAAAAATATTGTTTGTCAAACTGCAGATGAAATTCTTAAAAATGAAAACTTTGAAATGGAATACCACGTTGGTACAATGATTGAAATTCCAAGAGCAGCATTAACTGCAGATGAAATTGCTAAAGAAGCTGACTTCTTCTCATTTGGTACTAACGACTTAACACAAATGACATTTGGTTTTTCTAGAGATGATGCTGGTAAATTCTTAGGTTCATATTATGATAAGAAGATTTATGAAAATGATCCATTTGCTAAGTTAGATCAAAAGGGTGTAGGTAAGTTAGTTAAGATGGCTGCTACTCTTGGTAGAGAGGCTAATCCAGATATTCATTTGGGAATATGTGGAGAACATGGTGGAGATCCTTCATCAGTAGAGTTCTGTCATAATGTTGGATTAGATTATGTATCTTGTTCGCCATACAGAGTTCCAATTGCTAGACTAGCAGCAGCACAAGCAGCAATTAAATCTGAAAATTAATAATAAATTTAGTTATATTAAAAGACTAAGTAATATCATGTACAACTTAGTCTTTTTTGTGGTAATTTAACCTGTTTTATAGTATAATATTTATAGTTATAGGGGTGATAAAATGCTTGAAAATAAACTAAATATTACTAATGAGGTAGAACTAGCAAAAGAAGAAGAAAGAATAACAAAATTAAAAGCATTAGAATTATTTGATACAAATAAGATTAATGAATTTGAAGTAGGGACAACTAAAGGATTATGTGATATTCATAAATTTTTATTTAATGAAATTTATTCATTTGCAGGTAAAATAAGAGAGGTTAATTTAGCTAAAGGTAACTTTAGATTTGCTGCATCAATGTATTTAAAGGATGTACTTTTTAAAATAGATTCTATGCCTGAAGATACATTTGAAAATATAATAAAAAAATATATTGAAATGAATATAGCACATCCTTTTAGAGAAGGCAATGGAAGAAGCACTCGAATATGGCTTGATATGATACTAAAAAATAGAATCGGCAAAGTTATAGATTGGAGTAAAATAGATAAAGAAGAATATTTACTTGCAATGGAAAGAAGTCCAATTAAAGATACTGAAATAACGATATTATTAAAGAATGCTTTAACTGATAAAATTAGTGATAGAGAAATATATATGAAAGGTATTGATACAAGTTATAAGTATGAAGGATATAATACTTATTCTATGGATGAATTAGATAAGTGATTTAGTTTTATTATTTTGCTGCTAAGCTCGAATGTTTCGCGCAAACTATAATTAGGACAAAAAACTAATAATGAACAATTAGTAAACTTATTAAAAATGAATATAATATAAAAATAGTAAATGTTAGCCGCTTATGGATGGTGCGGGGTATAAATGATTCCAATCGCGAAATGTTAGTCGCTTCCGAGTGGTGCGAGTTATAAATGATCTCGGTTGAAAATGTTTGAAAACTTTATCTTATGATAGAGTTTTTTCTTGAAGTTAAATTTTTCTAGAATCAAGAGTTATAGTTTTTTCGACATTATCTTCAGTAGTTATTTTTAAATATATGTTTGGTAAATTGTTATCTATATTTATTTTACCATAATTAAATAGTTCACTAACGTTTCTTTTATCCTTCCATGTGAAATTAAGAATATTGGGTCCTCCAGATAATATTATTCTTTTATCATTTTGTTCATAATAATAAATTTCTATATTATTAATTTCTGTGCCATCTGAAAAACTTAGAATACATGGTTTAAATATAATCTTTTTAGGTGATGTTATAATTAACCCACTATTGCAAACTAATTCATTTGATCTATATTCAAGTTCGTAAATATTGTTTTTATTAAAAGTATAAAGTGTATAAAAAAGTGAAAATATTATTATTACAAATACTATCAGAATAATTATTATAATTTTAAATTTATTTATTATTTTTTGTTTATTAAAATTTTCAAAAGCTAAATTAAAATAGTATTTTTTATTTTTTACATTATTATCTTCAAAAAAATAGTCTATATTAACATTATAAAATTTACAAATTAAGATTAGTGTCTGGTAATCTGGAATACTTTTACCAGTTTCCCATCTACTTACTGCTTGTCTACTAAGGTATAGATTTCTTGCTAATTCATCTTGAGTTATATTATTTTTGATTCTAAGTTCTTTAAGTTTAGCACCAATTTCATTTAAGTTCATATGTATCACCATATTTAATTATACACTAATCTTAAAATAAGTAACGCAATTTATAGTTTACTGCATATTATTAGTTAAAAGTCATATGTTTCGTATAATTCATTATCTATATAATATATGACTTTTTTATGTTCATAATTATTTTTTATAGACAGGTTTATTGTGTATATTACTTTTTCAATTAAATTTGATTCATAAAGGTCATTAAAGAGTTTTTTGCTCATATTTAATGAGATAAAATCATTTTTCATTTCATAACTTATTTCTCTTACGTCTTTTAAATAACTAATTAGGCTTGTTTCGTAAACGCTTTTACTAGTAAGCTCAGATAAGATGATTTCTACTTTATCACTTTTATCATTATTTATTAAAGTTACTGGTACATAGTAATAGTAATCTTTATATTTAGATAGATAATAAATGGTTGTTTTTGTAGTACCGATAATATCTGTAATATTGTATATTTGATTAATTCCATAGCTTTTATCTATTATTTGAGGTATTTTTTCGTTTGAATTAGGTAGTCTATCAAGAAGATTACCTTCTACATAAATAGTTATTTTATTAATTCCATCAATGCTCGTATAAGTGTATACTAAGGAACTTATTAATTTTTTTTCATCTTCTTCATTAATAGTTAAAAGTTTTTTTGAAAAGTTGAGGGTTAATAAGCCATCATCTATTTTAAAGTAGAGGAGTTTAGTACCTTTAGGAATTACAGGTTTAAATCCGTCTGATAGATAATCTTTCTTGTTAGAGCCATCTGTTAAATATTCAGTTATTTCTTTAATTTGATTATCTATATTAGTGTTTTTAGTTACTACAGAAACTCTTGATAATAAATTATTTTGATCTATTAAATAAACGATACTAAAATCAGTATTTTCATTTTGAATATAAGTTTTATCCTCTTTCTTCGTTGGAAATAAATAGACGATTAATAAAATAATTAAACTAGATAATATTAAAAAAGTTCTTTTCTTAACCATTTTAATTAGCATAATCCACCTCATTTAAATATATTCTTATTAAAAATAAAAAGTCGTATATTAACGACTTTTATAGATTTATTTCTCCTAATTTCAGAAGTTCAATAATAGCACCACTGCGCCCCTTAACATTCATTTTTTGCATGACATTTGATATATGATTTCTTACGGTTTTTTCACTTATTCCTAGATAAGTACTTATTTCTTTAGTAGATTTATTTAATATAAGGAGTTCAAAAACTTCTCTTTCACGTGCTGTTAATATACCTTTAGACATATTTCCCTCTCTTTCAACTTCTCATAATATTTTATGACACAATTAAAGAGAGAGTGATTATTAGATTATTGGTACTTAACAGTTATATATTGTTTTTTGTCAAATTCTTTTTGAATTGTTCGCATAATTTGATTAGCTTTTTCGTAACTACCATCCTTAGTTGGAATGGTAACGTTTATTTTATCTCCACTTATTTTTATAAATGATTTTATTTTATATTCTTTTAAAATTAATTCTTCTAAAGAGGTTTCTTTTCCTTTATTTAAGTTAATTGATAATAGTTTTTCATATGCATTATTTTTATCTTCACTAGAGGCAGCTGTATCTAATAATGTTTCTTGTAATTTAGCCATTTCTGCTAAGACTTCTTCATCATTACTTACCCTAAGAGCTGCTAAACTATCTTCGTTATTTGTTTTAATTGTTGTTTTTTCACTGGAAGTATCACTTGATTTAATTAAGTTAGATAAACTTTCTCCTGGCATAGATACATAATAAACACTTAAAACTAAAATAATACTAAATAAAGTTAGAAACCATAATTTCTGTTTATTAATCATATTCAATTCTCCTTGCTAGTAAATTATATTTAACTTGTACTAAAATATTCTATAAAATAGTTATAAAAGTTAAATATAGTGCTCTTAAAAATATTCTAAATAACATAATTTTTACCTCCCTTCATTAGTTATTGTTGTAAGAAGAATATCTATTTCCTTTTTTTTATTGAAATATTCTTATTATTTAGATAAAATTATTAGGAGGAGATTAGTTATGGATAAGTTATGTTATATATTTTTGTACTTTGTGTTCTATTCTATGATCGGATATGTGTGTGAAGTATTTTATGTTTATTTAGGTGATAAGAAATGGGTTAATAGGGGTTTTTTACATGGGCCTTATATTCCTATATATGGAAATGGAGCAATGATTGTTAGTTTAGCTCTTATACATGTTAAGAAGGATTCTTTTATTATATTTTTAGTTGGATTAGTTTTATGTTCACTTTTAGAGTATATTACTAGTTATGCTATGGAAAAGATATTTCATAATAGATGGTGGGATTATTCAGAAAGAGCATATAATTTAAATGGAAGAGTATGTTTACAAAATTCAGTTTTATTTGGGCTAGGCTCAGTAGCTATTATTTATGTATTTAATCCATTATTTAATAAGTTATATAATGCGTTAGGTGCTAAGGCAATATTGTGTGTGTCTATTATTTTATTTGTTGTAATGTTAATAGATTTTTCTATAAGTTTTTTTGAAGCTATTAAAGTATCTAATATTGCTAGTCATTTGGATAAATTTATGGAGGAATTTGAAAAGAAGAAAGAGTCTACCAAACGTATTAAGGTTAGACTTATGGAGGCGTATCCATATTTAGTTAAAAGAAATTTTAGTTTTTTAGATAAAGTTAAAAAGTATAAAGAGAAGAGTAAAAATTAGTTAAATTAAAAAATAACTAATTTTTTTTAAAATAAAAAAGGAAATCGGGGATGTTCTTACAACAATAACTAATGAAGGGAGGAAAAGATGCTTGAAAAATATAGTTGTAAGACAAGAAGATGAGGCTGACTGTGGAGCATGCTGTTTATTATCAGTAATTAAGTATTATAATGGGTTTATTCCACTGGAATATGTTAAGGTTGATACACTTACTACAAAAGAGGGTACTACTTTTTATAATTTGAAAGTAGCTGCTGAAAAGTATGGATTTGAAGTTAGTGGGAAGAAAGAATTTGATCTCAGTAAAATTAAACTACCTGCTATTGTTCAAATTAAAATTAATAATTTTTATCATTTTGTAGTAATTGTTAAAATAGATAAAGACACCATTATACTTATGGATCCTGCCATAGGTAAAAATAAGTTAAAACTATCTAAATTTAGTGAAATGTTTACTGGATATATTTTAGAATTATTCCCAATATCTAACATTGTAAATATAAAAGTGCAATCACTGTTTTTAAAATTATTAAAAAATGTAATCCTTCAAAATAAATGTTTATTTATAAAAATATTTGTTTTAACTTTGATAATATGTTTATTGCTTATAGTAAGTACACTTTTAGTTAATAGTATATTTTCACTTTCATCGTTTAATTTAATAATTTTAATAATACTTATTTTAAGTAAAATAGTTATTAATTATTTAAAAAACGTTTATGTCTTTAAATTAAATAAAAGTTTAAATGAAAGTTTGTCTACTGATTATATTAGAAAAATATTTTTCTTACCCTTTAAATATTTGTGTTTAAGAAAAGAAGGAGATTTAGTAAGCAGATTTGATGATATAAATGTCATTAAGGAAAACATATCAGTAACAATAGTTGAGTCTTTAGTAAACTTTCTAATTATTGTAAGTACATCTATTATGCTTTATATTTTAAATAAAAGAATATTTATGATAGTAATTATAATAACACTATTTGTATTATTAATAGTTTATTTTCATAATAAAAAGATGTATCAAGATTTAGAAAGAACTATAGATAGTAATACTTCATTAACTGATACAGTAATAAGTTTTATATCTAATATATGGACAGTTAAAATAATTACTGATATAAGATATTATTTTAATAAGATAAAAGATGTTATTATTGATAATGGTAATCAAAATTATTCTTTAAATAAAAAAATCGCATTAAATGAATTACTTATTAGTTCTTATACAGAGTTAGTTTTGATATTAATTATTGTTTTTAATGTTTATTTAAAATTAAATATGGGATCTTTATTATCATTTATTTTTATTAATAATTATTTTATATCTGGTGTCAGTTATTTTTGTACTATGATGCCAAATATTATGTTTTTTAAAAGTGCTTACAGAAGAATTAATAGTATTTATTATTTAGAAGACGAAAATTATAAAGGTGTGTCTTTTATAAATGGCAATATATTAATTAAAAATTTAACATATAGTATAGGACTTAATAATGTATTTAATAATTTTTCTTTAAATATAAATATGGGAGATAATATTTTAATTAAAGGGTCTAATGGGAGTGGAAAGTCATCTTTATTAAATATGTTTTATGGAATAATAGATGATTATGAAGGTTCTATAAGTGTAGGTGGTATACCTATAAAAGATTTTAGTTTAAAGTCTCTTAGAAGTCATATTTCTTATGTTAATCAGAACCAGAAATTGATTCCAGGAACACTTTTAGAGAATATTATTTTAGGTGATAAATTAGAGGAGGACAAACTTAAAATAATTGAAAAGATGCTTAATTTAGATAGGATATATCAAACTAAGTATAATGGACTTAATTCAGTCATAAGGGATAATTTTAGTGGAGGTGAAGTTCAAAAAATTATACTTGCTAGAGCTTTATATAAAGATTTTGATATTCTCCTTTTAGATGAAGCATTATCTCAAATTGATATTTCTGAAAGACGAAAGATTCTTCAAAATATTTGCAAGTATTATAAGACGAAAACTATTATAATGGTAAGTCATAATAAAGAATATTACAAATTTGATAAAATTATTTTCTTAAACAATAGAAAGGAGAAGGTTTATGTTAAGTAATCAAGAATTAGCTTTAGTTAGTGGTGGCGCTATTAAGTGGACTATTGGCATTATTCTAGGAGCTATTGGAGCATTTTTAGCTGGTGTACTAGATGGTTATTTAAGGCCTAAATGTAATTAATGAAAGATGAAGAATTAGTACTTATTAAAGGTGGAATAACTACAACACTTTTAAACTCTGTAGCTAGAATTATCTCAGTTATTTTTAATATTGGTAAGTCTATCGGAACATCTATAAGAATGATCAGATCTAAGACAAGTTGCTAGTTACAAACTGATATAATTTTGTTATAATTATATTGGGTGCTGTAATGGATAAAGAAATAAAGAAAATCCTAAAAAAAATAGAAAGTAATGGATATGAAGCATATATAGTTGGTGGTTATGTAAGAGATTATATCTTACATAACCCTACAACTGATGTTGATATATGTACTAATGCTTTACCTAAAGATATTTTACGTATATTTGATATCAAGAAGGAAAATCCATCTTATGGGTCTATTAAGATTGCTACTAAGAAATTTAATTATGATATAACAACTTATCGTAGAGAAGAAAATTATAAAAATAGAAAACCAGAAACAATAACATATGTTAATAATTTAATAGATGATATTAAAAGGAGAGATTTTACTATTAATGCTTTATGTATGAATAGTGATGGAGTAATTATAGATCTTTTAGATGGTACTCGTGATTTGGAAAATAGAGTTATAAGAGTTATTGGGAATACTAAGCAAAAGTTAACTGAGGATCCTTTACGTATTTTAAGAGCTATAAGGTTTTCTATAGTTTTAGATTTTGAATTAGATAAAGAGATAAAAGATTTTATTTCTAATAATAGAAGTATTATTAAAACTTTATCTTATACAAGAAAAAAAGAAGAATTGGAAAAGATCCTTGTATCTAAAAAAGCAGAAGAAGGATTAAAATATTTAAAAAATAATCATTTTTGTGATGAATTAGAGATTAAGTATGATAGAATAGTACCGATTAAGGATTTACTTGGTATGTGGGCTCAGATGGAATTTAGTGATAAATATCCGTTTACTAAGTCTAATTTAAAGACTATTAGTGATATTAGGACAATTCTTAATCAGAGAGTAATTAATAATGAGACACTGTTTAATTATGAATTATATACTGTTTTAGTTAGTGCTGAGATTATGGGTGTCACTAAGAAAGAGGTTTATAAGATTAATAATTGTTTAAAGGTTCATAGTAAGAGTGAACTTAAGATTAGACAAGAGGATGTTATTAAGATTTTAGATATTGAGCCATCATGCAGGGTTAAAGTTATTTATAATGATGTGTTGATAAAAGTTGTTAATAATGTTTTACCTAATAATTATAAAAAAATTAAAGATTATATATTAAAAAATTGGAGTGATTGACATGAGTAATAGTATATTAGAGGGGTTAATTAAGGAAAAAGATTATACTTTTAAGAAGTTGCTTTTTAAGCTTATTAAAGACTTTGATTTATCTCTTGAAGAATTACTATTACTAGTATATTTTATTAATCAAGATAAGCCTGTATTTGATATAAAAAGGATATCTCTTATTACTTATTTAAGTAGTAATGAGATAATGTCTGCTTTTTCATCTTTAACTGGTAAAGGACTGGTGTCTATTAAAACTAGTAAGGAAGATGGTAAGATAACTGAAGTTATAGATATTACTAATACTTATAGAGCAATGGTTAGTGATATTAATATAAATATAAAAAAACAAGCTACAACTAATATTTATACTATATTTGAAAAGGAATTTGGTAGACCACTAAGTCCAGTTGAATATGAAATTATTAAGGCATGGATTACTAGTGGTATTAGTGAAGAACTTATAAAAGGAGCACTGAAAGAGGCAGTATTTAATAATGTAAGGAACCTTAGATATATAGATAAGATTTTATCTGAATGGGAAAAGAAGGGTTTTAAATCAGTTGATGATGTTGATTCTTATTTAAAAAAGAAGGAGTCAAATAATCCTAAACAGGAGTTGTTTGATTATAATTGGTTAGAAGATGAAGAGTAATTTTTATGAATATTTAGATTATTATATTCCCAATCCTAAGTGTGAACTTAATTATTCTACTGATTATGAATTATTAATAGCTACTGTTTTAAGTGCGCAATGTACAGATAAAAGAGTTAATGAGGTAACTAAGATTTTATTTAAATATAATTTAGAGGAAATCTCTTTAATGAGTTTTAATGATATAGAAAAGATAATTAGAAGTTGTGGTTCATATACTAAAAAGGCTGTTTATGTAAAAAATATTGCTGATATATTACTTAATGATTATAATGGTAAAGTACCTAATAGTAGGGAAATTTTGGAAACATTTCCAGGAGTTGGGCCAAAGACTTGTAGCGTTGTTTTAAAAAATATTTATAATGTTCCAGCAATACCAGTTGATACTCATGTAGAAAGAGTATGCAAAAGATTAGGTATAGTTTTTAATAATGCGACGCCTAGAGATGTCGAATATATTTTAAAAAATGAGATACCGGTAGATAAGTGGAATAGGGTAAGTGAACAGATTCTTCTTTTTGGGAGATATTACTGCAGGGCGATTAATCCTAAATGTGATAATTGCTTATTTAAGGATTTTTGTAAATATAAAAGGAACTAGTTTTGTCTAGTTCCTTTTTAGCATCCATTAGTTAATGTTCTAGTAAAACTTTTTGTTTTACCATTATAAGTTACATTATGTATAATTGTGTATGAACTTGTGCAGTCTAAACTTTTGCAATCTACACTGTTATTATTTTGATCTGAGCAATAATTTTTAGTGACTGCTTGATTCGTTACATCAACTCCATTATTTGTGACTTTAACTGGACTTTTATTAATATCATTATTAATCATATCATAGTATCCAGATACGGTCATTGTATTATTACCATTTAGGGTTATTTCAACATCTCCTGTACTTGAAGAGTTACCATCAGGATTAACTGTAACTGAAACTCCGCTACTCATATTATTTTTAAATTTAGAGTAGGCTGATTTAATGGTAAATGTTGCTTTGCTACTAAGAAGGCCGGTATATGTAAATTTGTTATTGGTAGTAAATCCTAAATCTGTAGTGTTACCATTAACTGTAATATATACGTGATAACCATTTGTACCAATGTTATTAGCATTATAAGTTATACGTTCTTCATAGTATTTTTCACTCCAAGGTTTATAACCTTCATCAAAGTATTCTTTTAGGTAGGCTTCATCTATAGCTTTAGGTGTTGCTATATCTTCCCAAGATAGTTCCACAGCACCAAGTAAATAATTGGCTTTTAAATTTGTTGGGTTTTCTAATTGACTAAATCTAAATGATTCTTCACTTGGAACTGTTCCTTTTTTGAAGTAAGCCGTTGTCCTTAAATTAGATGGGGTAGCTGCACTAGCAAGAGCAAGAGGCTCAGTACCAAGTTCTACTTCTGCAGTAACAACACTTGATGGTTGTTTCCATCTTGAGTTAGTTTCGAATATATCTTTAATAAGTTGTCTTACCATTGGTTTTTTAATTTTACCGGCATCACTATTTAATAGATAAGTTTCTTTAGTGGTTTCTTTGTAACCAATCCATAAGCCGATAGTGTAGTCTGGAGAGTAAACCATTTGCCAAGAGTCACCAATAACATCGCCTTTAATTCCTAAACTTTTAATATATTTTGAATCAATTGTTGATGTACCAGTTTTACTTGCAATGTCAGTTCCGGATTTAGAACCGGCTGATACGTAATTATTTGTAACAGCATTTCTTAGTATTATATTAATCATATAAGCTGTTGCTTCACTCATTACCGTACGTTTTTCTGGTGTTACTGTATATACTTCACCAGTATCTAGGAATTCAGCACTTGTAAATGAGTAAGGTTCTATATAAATGCCACCTCTAGCAAATGTTGCATATGCTGCTGCCATTTCAAGTGGGTTTGTACCATTAAATCCACCAATACTATGTGCTTCATTAATAAAACCATTTTCGTATTCTGGTGTAATTCCTAAGTTTGTTACAAATGTTTTAATTTGGGATTGTGAAACTGCTTGAAATGCTTGAAGAGCAGGGATGTTTCTTGATGATCCTAGGGCGGTTTCGATAGTCATAATTCCTTTATAACTGTTATCCCAGTTTTTCAAATAACCTCCACCAGAGTATGTGTATTTATCATCGATAATCATTTTACCGGTTGACCAGTTTAGATATTCGATAGCTGGACCGTAGTCAAATATAGGCTTAGCGGTTGAACCTGGGTGTCTTTTAATCATAGTTGCATAGTTATATTCTCTTAATCTTTTACGATTGCGTCCTGCACCTACTGCAATAAGTGAGCCATTATCATTATCTACTACTGCAATACCGGCTTGAACTGTATCATTTAACCATTTGTATGTTGTACCATTATATATACTATTAATTGCTTCTTGTTTTTCTCTAACCATTGTTGTTTTAATTGACATTGGTGTTTCGTATGGATTCTTACCAGTTCTATCAATTACTTCTTCAACTACTGTATCAATGAATCCTTGATATTGGTTTGTTGTGCTTTCACTTTCAACTAGTAAGCTTTTAAGTGGAATAGATTTAGCAATTTCACATTCTTCTTCACTAATATAGCCATGTCTTTTCATTAGATTAAGTACTTGATTTCTTCTTGATTCTGCTTTTTCTGGATAATCAAATGGATCGTAAGCAACTGGTGCTTGAAATAGTCCAGCAATTGTTGCTGCTTCTGGTAAAGATAATTCACTAGCACTTTTACCAAAGTATACTTGACTAGCTTGTTCTATACCATATGAACCACTACCTAAATAAGGAATGTTTACATAAAATTCAATTAATTGTTCTTTAGAGTATTTTTTTTCTAAGACAAATACGGATAAGTAAACATCAGTAAATTTACGAATAATACCTTTAATACCAGAAGCTTCACTATTTGTAAGTCTTTGTTTAGCAACTTGCATTGTTAGGGTAGAAGCTCCACCAGCACCGCTTTGACCAAATACTTGGCCAATTGTTGCTTTTAGAAATCTTGCCATATCAACGCCACTATGTTGGAAGTATCTTGAGTCTTCTGTTGCTACTAGGGCATCAATAAATACTTCTGGAAGTTCATCGTATGTAACTTTTTGTCTATTTTCAGTACCAAGCCTAGCAAGTTCTTCTCCTTTACTATCAAATAGGATAGATGCTTCTTTTGTATATAGACTTTGTGGATCAAATTTAGGCGCTGCAATAACTACATAGATGAAAAAAGCAAGACCACAAGCAAATCCACTAACAAGTATGAGCATTATAACAATAAGTATTTTTTCAAATATATTTCCTTTTTGCCAGTTCTTTTTAAATTGACTGGTTGTTATATTTTCTTTTTTTACCTTATTAACTTTTCTTTTAAGTTTAATCTTTTTCATAAAATTTCCTCCTTTTTGCTAATAAGTGTATCTAACACTGTTATATAGTCTAGTGTTGGACTAAATTTTAATTTAATTTCTAATCCTTCTTTTTGGATAAATTCAAATGGTATACTTTTTCTATCATTATTATTTACAAAATTCATTAAAACATTTCCATCTAAAATAAAAAATCTGTCATTCATTTCAATTATTAAAAAACTTATTCCTTTATGTTTTAAGACTCTGTCAATATGGAGTAGTTGGTGCTTATGGATGTTTGCTAAAGGGAAACTTGTTTTACTTTTAGAACTTTTAGCATCAAAATCTAGATAATATCCTTTATAAACTCCAGTATAGTCGAGAGTAGATTTTTCTCTTAAGACGCCTTCAATATATTCTGTTTTACCTTTGTAAGAGACTTTTTTAATTTCTACGGGAGTGGGTTTTTTATAAATTACGGCAATGTCATTATCTAAGTAGTATTTATTTGCTTCGTTTATAAGGCTTTCTAAATCCATTCCACGTTTTGCATAACTTACAGGTTTTTGATAAGCCTTTTTGGCTTTTCCTGGATAGAGCATTATAACCACCAATATAATTATACTTAAAAAATGTGATAATTTCTATAAGTAGTCATATTATTTGCATTTTTTTACACTATTTTATATAATAAGGATGCAAGTGTTAAAAGGAGCTTATATGAAAATCGAAAATTCAAATTTAAATGTTATTGCGGTTAGAACTAGTCAGTATCCTGATGATGGGAAGAAGGAGTTTTTACTTGTTGGTCGTAGTAATGTAGGGAAAAGTAGTTTTATAAATACTTTATTAGGTAGAAAGAATTATGCTAAAACTAGTAGTACACCTGGTAAGACACAGACATTAAACTTTTATATATGTAATGATGAGTTTTATTTAGTAGATGTGCCTGGTTATGGTTATGCCCAAAGAGATAAAGTTACGCAGAAAAAGTTTGGTTTAATGATTGAGGAGTATCTTAAAACAAGAGAAAATCTAGTACGTGTGTTTATGCTTGTTGATAGTCGTATGAAACCTACTGAAAATGATATTTTGATGTATAATTATTTAAAATATTTTAATATTAAGACAACTATTATTGCTACTAAGTATGATAAGTTAAAGGCTAAAGAGCGTGACAAGAATATTAAGAATGTTGCAAGTACTCTTAATTTAGTTGAGGATGATAAAGTAGTAGCGTTTTCTTCAGTTACTAAGAAGGGTAGAGATGAAGTTTTAAGTATTATTAAAGAGGCACTAGATGAAGAATAAAAGAGGTTTTACCCTAGTGGAGTTACTAGCAGTAATAGTAGTTCTTAGTTTGGTTATGATTATTGCAATACCAGCTATTTCTAAAAATACAATAAATGCTAGAGAAGCAGTTTTAAAAACTAAAGTTGATTTAATTATAAATGAGTCTGTAATTTGGGCAGAAGATAATTTAAATTATTTTTTAACTTCTAATAAAGGACCACTTAAGTCTTGTACTGAGGGAAGTGCAATTACTTGTGAGATAACATTTAACGATTTAGCTGCAGCTGGTTATATAAAATATGATAATGAAGAGGAAAAACTTATTACGGATCCTACTAAGAAAAAGGATAGTTTAAATGATGAGATTATACTTCTTACTTATGATAAGAGTACAAGAAAAGTAAGTAGTAGTCTTAAAGATTCATCACTTATTTCTGATAATTAATAGAAAAACCCAAACAAGGGTTTTTATTTTGGCTTATTTATGGTAAAATATTGAAGAAAAAAGAGGTGGTTTTTATGAGAAAAACTGTATGTTTAATTGGTAGACCAAATACTGGTAAGTCTACTTTATTTAATCGTCTTATAAATGAAAAGAAATCTATTATTGATGATGCTCCGGGAGTTACTAGAGATCGTATTTATGGTATTGTTAATTATGGAAATAAGAGTTTTCAACTTATTGATACTGGTGGTATTGATTTAGCAAAAGAAGACTTTAACCATAATATTAAAATGCAAGCAGAACTAGCAATTGATGAGAGTGATGTTATTGTTTTTGTAATTGATGGTAAAACTGATTTAACTAGTAATGATTTACTTATTAGTGAGAATTTAAAAAGAACTAAGAAAAAGGTAATTGTAGCGGTTAATAAGTTAGATGAAGTACATCAAAATAATTTAATGTATAACTTTTATGAGCTTGGTTTTGATATGTATTTACCTATTAGTGCAGAGCATAATAAAGGGATTAATTCTTTATTAGATGAGATCACTAAAGATTTTCCAGATTATACTACCGAAGAAGATGATGCTACATTAAGATTTTCAATTATTGGTAGACCAAATGTAGGTAAGAGTTCTTTAATTAATGCTCTTTTAAATGAGGATAGAGCTATTGTATCAAATATTGCTGGTACTACTAGGGATGCTATTGATACTAAGTTTACTTATGAAAAGAAAGATTATATTGTTATAGATACTGCTGGTATGCGTAAAAAGGGACGTATTTATGAGAATATTGAAAAGTATAGTTTAATTAGAAGTATGAAAGCTATTGATAGATCTGATGTGTGCGTTCTGGTAATTAATGCTGAAGAAGGAATAATAGAGCATGATAAACATATAGCATCATATGCGTTAGATGCAGGTAAAGCAATGGTTATTGTAGTAAATAAATGGGATACTGTTGAAAATAAAGATGAAGAGATGAAAAAATGGATAGCAAATATTAGGGCTAATTTTCAGTTTATTCCATATGTTAATATCGTTTTCTTATCTGCTAAGACTAAGTCAAGAATTCATACACTTATGCCAGAAATTATTAAAGCATATGAAAGTGCGACTAAAGAAATTAAGACTAGTGTACTAAATGATATTATTAGAGAAGCTGTTGCAATGCATGAACCACCTAGTTATAAGGGAAAGAGACTTAAAATATATTTTGTTAATCAGTGTGACACTAGACCACCTAAGTTTGAATTTCAAGTAAATAATAAAGGACTTCTTCATTTTAGTTATGAAAGATATTTAGAAAATCAAATAAGAAATAATATTGATTTAACTGGGACACCAATTATTTTAAAATTTACTAATAAGGGTGAAAAATAATGAAAAAGAAAATAATATTTATTGTGATACTTCTTTTAATCATGACACTAACAATTTTTCTAATATTTAAATTAAGAAGTGACGATAAAACTAAGATGACTCGTAATGAATTTTATGCAGTAGTAAGAGAAAGCTATGCTGGCTATGCTTTAGTTAAACCTTTAGATGAAGATATTAATTATGATGTTTTAAGTATTTCTGTAAAAGATTTAAAAGTTGGAGACATTATTAGATTAAAAGTAAAAGATATTAAAGAAATATATCCACCAGAAGCAGAAGTAGAAGAAATAGAAGTGCTCCAAACAGATAAAATATCTGAGTTAGATCCGGATATTAAGGAAGAAGTAACGACTAAAATTACTGAGCAAATAAAAAATGATATAACTACATCACAAACAACTGAAGGAAGTAAAAATGGAACAACTACAACTAAAAAGAAAGATATAAAAAATGCTGATGAAGAAGTTCTAGCTTACTTTAATAATGAAGTTAATACAGCTGATACTAAATCTAAAGGTACGTTAAAAAATACTTTTATTAAAGTAGTAGATTTTATATTTTATGATAAAGATATAAATGGGTATTATTTTAAAGATTTAACTGCTTCTGCTAAGTTAAAAGTAATAGGACTTGCATTAAAACTAGATAATATAATTGATAGTCATTTTCCAGGATATAAAGATGAATTATCTAGTAGTTATAATAAAGCAAAAGATAATTTAATTACACTGTATTTAAATCTTACTAGTGAGTTTTGTAAAAATAATGATAGTATATGTAAAAGTGCTAAAAATGATTTTTCTCTTTTAAAAGAAAGTTTAAATTTAAGCTGGGATGTTATCAAGAATCTAGCTAAAAGCGGTACTAATAAATTAAAAGAATGGTATGAGATATTTAGTGGAAAATAAAATTATACTTGATAGTGCTGAAATAACGTATATATTTGTACCAAAAAGAATTAAAAATATTTATTTTAGATTTAAGGATGATGGGAAACTTTATATATCAGGGCCTAGTAGAACTCAAAAAAATATTGAAAAGTTACTATTACAAAATAAAGAGAGTATTTTAAAACTATATCAAAAGAATGCTTTAAAAAAAGATAAACCAATTACGTATTTAGGCCGTGAATTAAGTTTAATTATTACTAATACAAAGCCTGCTTTATTTGAAGATGTTATATATGCTGAAAGTAGTGAGGAAGCGTTAAGTTATCTTTATAAACAAAGTTTACCTTACTTTGAAAAAAGAGTAGAAGTTTTAAAGCAAGAATTTGATAATTTACCTAATTTTAGAGTAAGAGCAAGACTTATGAAAACTAAATGGGGAGTATGTAATACTAAGAGTATGACGGTTACCCTAAATACTACATTAATTACTAAAAGAGAAGAATTGATAGACTATGTAATTATTCATGAGTTATCACATTTTAAACATATGAACCATAGTGCGGCATTTTGGAGTGAAGTAGAAAAACATTATCCAGATTATAAAAGGGCAAGAAAGGAATTAAATGCATGATTATTGAGTCATTAAATAATGAAAAGATTAAAAGATATACGAAATTACAAAATAAGAAATATCGTGAAGAAGAAGGACTTTATATTGCTCCAGGTGAGCATCTTGTTAGGGAAGCACTATCTTTAGATTTAGTAAAAGAAGTGTTTCTTTTAGAAGGTGAAGATAATACTTATGGTAATGTAACTTATTTAAAAGAAGCAGTTATGAAGAAGTTATCTGGTTTAGAAAATGCTCCTAAGGTACTTGCAATAGTTAAGAAGAATGTTACTAATAATATTAAAGGAAATGTAATTATCTTAGATAATTTAAAAGATCCAGGTAATATCGGAACAATTATACGTAGTGCAGTAGCATTTAATTATGAAACAATTATAATAAGCCCTAATTCAGCAGATATCTATAATATCAAAACAATAAGAGCAACTGAAGGAATGCTTTATAAAATAAATATCATTATTAAAGATTTAAATGAAATAATTCCAGATTTAAAAAATAAAGGTTATAAGATTATTGGAACCAACGTTCAAAAAGGAAGTCATCCATATAAAATAAGCGGTGTTCATGCACTGATTATAGGCTCAGAAGCAAAAGGTATGAGTGAAGAAATAAAAAAATTATGTGATGAATTTTTCTATATTCCAATGAATGAAAAGTGTGAAAGTTTAAATGCTGGAGTATCAGCAAGTATTCTTATGTATACACAATTATAAGAGGTAGGTTATGAATATAGTAATTGGTAAAATAGTAAATACTTTTGGTATTAAAGGTGAACTTAAAATAGTTAGTAATTTTGAAATGGCTAATCGTGCCTTTAAAAAAGGAAACAAAATAATTATTAATAATAAAGAACGTTTGATAACAAATTCTAGATTTCATCATCATAATTATTTAGTAGAGATAGATAATATTAAAGATATTAATGAAGTAACATATTTAATTGGAGCAAAAGTATCAATAAATAAAGATGAACTTAAATTAAAAGAAAATGAATACTTAATGTGTGAACTTGATGGGTATGACGTATATAATGGAGATAAATATGTTGGTAATGTAGAAGAAGTTGTAATAAATGAAGTTAATCCTTTAATTAAAGTTAATGGGCATTTTATTCCACTTCAAAAGAATTTTATTAAAAAAGTAGACGTAAATAACAAAAAAATAATTTGTCAAAATATCGATGAATTAGTAAAAGAGGGATAACATGAAAATTACAATTTTATCATTATTTCCAAATATGTTTGATGGATTTCTTACTGAATCTATCATTAAAAGAGCAATTCAAAATGAAAAAGTTGAAGTTAAAATAATTAATTTTAGAGACTACTCAGTGTATAACAATAAGCAAGTTGATGATACTCCTTATGGTGGGGGAGCTGGAATGGTATTAATGTGCGATCCAATATTTAGATGCTTAGATGAAATAAGAACACCTAAATCACATATAATTATTTTAAGCCCAGAAGGAAGTATTTATAATGAAAAAAAAGCACGAGAACTTTCTAAATATGAGGATATTATTTTAATTTGTGGTCATTACGAAGGCTTTGATGAAAGAATTAAAACTTTAGCTGATGAAATAATATCAGTAGGAGACTTTGTACTTACTGGTGGAGAAATACCAGCGATGTTAATTGCAGACTCTATTATAAGACTACTTCCTGGAGCTATTACTAATGAAAGTCTTGAGTCAGAAAGTTTTAATGAAAATTTATTAGATTATCCTGTATACACAAAGCCAGCAGTTTACCGAGATATGAATGTGCCAGACATTTTATTATCTGGCGATCATAAAAAAATAGATGACTATAGGGAAAGCGAAAGAATCAGACTTACTAAGGAAAAAAGACCTGATTTATTAAAGTAATATGTTAAAGTTAGATAAAAGTAAAAATACTGGGATTATATTTATTTATGATCTTGTTGGGTATGAATTTAAAATTAAGAAAAATTTTGTTTACATTTTTTATGAGCCTTGGCTTAAAGAAATTTTAAAAAAAGATTTTGACCCCGAATATTTAAAATCAGTCTCAAAAATTATTTCTTTTTTAAATGATGAAACTGATGATGATGCAAGTACGCTTATGTTAGAACTTGAAGAGATGACAATGATTTTCTATAATAAGTATGCAAAGTATTTAAGTAAGGATACGATAAAAAAATATTTAAAACAAATAAATATATTAAAAAATGAATTAAATCTTTATGAGTATAAAAAAGATATTTTATCTTCTAGAAGGCGCTAAAGCACTTGATTTTATATATTAGGTTTGCTATAATAAATGTGCTTTTTGAAAGAAAAGTGTTATAATCCGCTCAAAACTGAAGATTATAAGAAAAAATAGTTTATAGAAAGGAAATATTTATGAATCTTATTGACAAAATTAATCAAAAACAAATTAAACCAAACACTCCAGAATTTCGTGTTGGTGATACAGTAAGAGTTGATGTATGGATCAAAGAAGGTAAGAAAGAAAGAATTCAAGCTTTTGAAGGATTAGTAGTATCTAAAAAAGGTGGTTCTGTTTCTGAAAGATTTACTGTAAGAAAGAAAAGCGGAGGTGTTGGCGTATCAAGAGTATTTGCTGTAAACAGTCCTGAAATTGACAAAATTACTGTTGTTAAAAAAGGTATGGTACGTAGAGCAAAACTTAACTTCTTAAAGGGCATGAAGAAAGAATACAAAGTTAAAGAAAGAAACTAAGTTAGGATTAAATTCCTAACTTTTTTTGTTTACAAAGAGCTTATCATGTTTTATAATTTTAATTATGATAGGAGATAGTAAAATGGATAAACAATTAAAAAAAATATATTTATATATAGGAATATTTGTTGCAATAATCTTTATTGGAGCAACATATGCATTCTTCACTGCCGGAATGAGTTCTGAAACAAGCACTACAGTAAGAGCTGATGCCGGAACAATGAAAATAACTTATGGTGGAGGAGCAAATATTGATCTAGCTGGAATATATCCTAAAGATGATGTATGGGCTACAAAAACTATAACAGTAACTGGTAACAATACAACAGATGCTGAAATGTATTACAAGCTAACTTTAGTAGTAGATTCAAACACATTTAAAACTGATGATCCATTACAATATGAATTAGTAAGTACTAATACTAGTACTAATGGAGAAATAATACCTGCTATATCTAAAAAAGATATAACTGGTACATCTATCGAATTAGGTAAGGGACACTTTATAAAAGCAAATAATGCTAAACATACTTATCTATTAAAGATATATTATCCTAAAAAGACAACTAGTCAAAATGCAAATCAAGGTGCAGCATTTAGTGCTCATGTAGAGATAACAAGTGCTAAGGCTCCTAAAACTAATGGAAAATTATCAGAATTAGTATTATATAATAATGAAGTAAAGACTCCAATAACTATACCAGGCACAGAAGTTAGTGCTCATACATTAGATGATGTGCCAAATCAAACAACAACTATATTATCAGCTTATCGAGCATATTATATAACCTATGGAACTGGCTGGGAAGCAAGCGGTACTAAGTTTAATTTAACTGGAACTGCAGTAACAAGCGATACATATGCTAATTCATATTCTAGTTTAGTAGGAAAATATTTACCGAATTCATCTTCTTATTTTTTTAATGATGATGATTTTTCTGCATCTACTGCAGGTACAATGAAAACAACAACTAATCTAAGTGGTGTATATTATGTAGTAAATGCTACACAAGATAGTATAACATACAAAGAATTAAGCTCAAATAAAAATACTACTGAAGCTTTACTTGCATCTGCAGAAGATGATTATGGTACATCACACTATTTTAGGGGAGCAGTTAAAAATAACTATGTAGAATTTGCTAAGAAGTGCTGGAGAATAGTAAGAGTTGCTGGAGATGGTTCAGTTAAACTTATCTTACATAATGATAATACTACAAAAGAAGATTATCCTTTCTTTGATAATACTGCTGGTGCTGCTAATCCATGTTCATCAGCAAATAATGACGCGAGTGCAGCATTTACATATACAAGTAAATTTAATTCAAGCACTTATGACAATGCTTATGTAGGATTTATGTATGGAACACCAGGTTCTAGTACCTATGCTGATACACATGCAAACACTAATAAGAGTACAATATTAACTAATTTAGAAACTTGGTATAATAACAATCTAAAAACATATGAAAGTGCAATAGATGATACTATATGGTGTAATGATAAAACAAATGTAACAGATACTACATATAAACCGTTGTGGGCTGATGTTAATGGCTTAGGCTTAGGATATGGTAAAAATGTAACATACTATGGTGCTACCAAAAGATTAGTAAGCGCTAGTGACAGTGCCGGAGGCACGGGGCCTAGTTTAAAATGTAACGGAGAACTAAGTAAAATAAATTCAAAAGTAGGATTAATAACAGCAGATGAACTAGCATTTGCAGGATATGCTTATAATATAAGGAATACTGTAACATATTTAAAAGAAAATGCTTCTGGCGTATGGTGGACCTTGTCGCCTTCCAACTTCAATGGTAGCCATGCTAACGTTTGGACCGTGGAAAGTTCCGGCGCTTACTTATCCACCGGCCACGGTGGAACCGGCGGCAGCGGCGTGATAGACTCTTACGGGGTTCGACCTTCAATTTCTCTTAAACCCTCTACCTACGTAACCGGAAATGGTACAAGTGATAAACCTTATAAAGTTATTTAACTTTTAGATTAAGTCTATTTGATATAGACTTTTTTTTATTATTTTAGTACAATATTATTGTGATGAATTATGAAAAATAAAGGTGCTAAAATTATTGTTAATTCTATTACTATGACTAGGGTTATAGGCACTTTATTAATGCCTTTTATAAGTTTGCTTTTAAGTCCTGGGGAGCTAATATTTTATATTATTATTTTGCTTCTTACTGATAGTGTTGATGGAATTATGGCTAGAAGACTTAATGCTTGTACAATTTTTGGAGCATTGTTAGATGCAATTGCTGATAAACTTTTGGGAATTGCCACTCTTGCTGTTCTTGCATTTAGTTATCCAATTATGTTTTTACCAATTATTACTGAAACTTTGATATGTCTAATTAATACTAATGGTGCGGCGAGGGGAAGTTCTACAGAAAGTTCGTTTTTAGGTAAGTTTAAGACGTGGCTTTTTGGTATTGCCATTGTTGTTGGATTCTGTACTATTTATAGTAGTGATATAATTACACTATTTAATGACAATACTAGAAATGGTTTATACATGATTGATATGTTTAACTATATTATAGATAATAAGGATAGTATTATGGTAGTACTTGCTAGTATTACAGCTGGTGCTGATATTATGGTGGCAGCAGATTATCGTTCAAGAAATAAAAGTGATATTAAGAAGGCCCGTGAGAATGGACTTAATGCTAGTGAGTTTAAGCTGAAAAATAAAGATGATTTAATGTTTGCTTTATTTGATACAGATTATTATAATGAGACTAGAGGAGTACCACTTTTACAAAGATTAGGAGAGGAGAAAAAAAATGAAAAGAAAAATAGAAGAAAATAAATATTTTCAAATTGGTTTTACAGCATTTTTAGTTATTGCAAGTTCAATTATATTTTATTTTTTAATTTATAAGTTGGGGTTGATTTATGGTTATTTAAAGTCATTTATTGGTTTTTTTACACCATTTATTATTGGATTCATCTTTGCGTATTTATTAAATCCAGTTGTCAATTTTTTTAGAAATAAAGTATTTATTAAATTATTTAAGAAAAAGGATGAAAAGAGTTATAAGAAAAGTAATGGACTTAGTATTATTTTTACTGTAGTATTAATGCTTGGGCTTATTATATTATTATTTAGTTTTATTTTGCCAGAGCTTCTAAAAAGTATTGAAACTATTGCGGTTAATATGCCTAGTTATTTTACTGAAGCTAAAAATTATATAGTTGGTAAGTTAGATGATCATAAAGAGATACAAAAGATTGTTTTAAATAATTATGATGCGATTAATAATTATTTAACTACTATGCTAAATACTAAGTTATTACCTCAAGTTGAAACATGGCTTGTAGCACTTTCTGATGGGGTATTTGGTGCAGTAAAAGTTATCTTTAATATAGTTATGGGATTTGTTATTTCTATTTATTATTTACTTGATAAGAAGAGTTTTGTTAGTGGTTTTAAGAGAATACTTTATGCATTACTTCCTACTAAGACTGTTAATAAGATTTTAGATAATGCAAGACATACTGATTATATATTTGGTAATTTTATTATTGGTAAGTTGTTAGATGGTTTAAGCGTAGGGTTTATTACTTTTATCTTTTTGACTATTTTCGGTTATCCTTACTCTCTTTTAATAGGGGTTATAATTGGTCTTACTAATATGATTCCTTATTTTGGACCATATATTGGTACTATTCCAAGTGCACTTCTTATTTTGATGGATAGTCCTACTAAGTGTTTAATATTTATATTATTTATTATTGCTCTTCAGCAAGTTGATAGTTATTTAATTGAGCCAAGACTATGTGGATCTAGAACTGGATTAAAGAGTTTCTGGGTATTAGCTTCTATTCTATTATTTGGTAATGCTTTTGGAATAGTTGGTATGCTTGTTGCTGTACCAGTATTTGCTCTTGTTTATGGATACTTTGATAATTTGGTTCAAAATAAATTACTTGATAAGAAGTTACCTAGTGATAAGGAAAGTTATGATAACTTAGAAAGAATTAATTCTGAGAGTAAAAGGTTAGTTAAAAAGACTTTAAAATAAGTCTTTTTTGCATTATAATTAACTTGGGGTGGATTATGCCGAATATATATAATTTTACTTATGAAAATTTAGAAGAGAAACTTATATCTTTAGGTGAGAAAAAGTTTAGAACTCGTCAAATATGGCAGTGGCTTTATGAGAAAAGAGTTAAGAGTTTTGATGAGATGAGAAATTTAAGTAGTGAGCTTATTTCTAAACTTAAGGATAGTTTTAGTTTTGATTATATAGAAATTGTTACTGCTCAAAGAAGTGATAGCACTAATAAATATTTATTTAAACTTAAAGATGGAAATTTTATTGAAGCTGTTTTGATGAAGCATGATTATGGTTTAAGTGTATGTGTATCTAGCCAAGTAGGCTGTAACATGGGATGTGCTTTTTGTGAAAGCGGTAGACTTAAGAAAGTACGTAATTTAGAATCTTTTGAGATAATAGAACAGATTTTACTTATTAATGAAGACATAAATGAAAGAATAAGCAGTATTGTTATAATGGGAATAGGAGAACCATTTGATAATTATGATAATATTATTAATTTTATAAAGATTGTAAATAATCCCTTTGGCTTAGCAATTGGTGCAAGACACATAACGGTTAGTACATGTGGGATTATTCCTAAAATAAAGGAGTTTATGAATCTTGATTTGCAGGTAAATTTAGCAATTAGTTTGCATGCACCAACAAACGCGCTTAGAAGTAAGATTATGCCAATAAATAATGCTTATCCACTTGACGATTTAGTTAACACCTTAAAGGAATATATTGCAAAAACTAATAGACGAGTTACTATAGAATATGTTATGCTTAATAATGTAAATGATAGTTTAGAAGATGCAAGAAATCTTGCTAATTTACTTAAGGGAATGAATGTGTACGTTAACCTAATTCCTTATAACGAAACTAGTCATTTAGATTTTAAAAGAAGCGATAAAATAAACTCTTTTTATGATACTTTAAAGAAGTATAAAATTAATGTAACTGTAAGACGTGAATTCGGTTCTAATATAGATGCAGCATGTGGACAGTTACGAGCTAAAGAGGTGGAAAAATGAAATCATTTTATTTAACAGATACAGGAAGAGTTAGAAGTCATAATGAAGACTCTGTTACAATAGTTAAAAATGCATCAGGTGAACACTTAATGATTGTAGCAGACGGCATGGGAGGACACAGAGCAGGTGAGATAGCTAGTTCCATGGTCGTTACTCATATGGGCTCTAGATTTAGCGAACTATCTACTATTGGTAGCAAATTAGATGCAGCAAGCTGGCTTAATGAAAATATAGGAGAAATTAATACTAATATAATAAAATACGCTGAAGAAAATCCCGAAGCAACGGGGCTAGGCACTACAGTAGTAATGGCCTTACTTACTAAAGATTTTTTGATATTTGCTAATATTGGTGATTCTAGTGGGTTTGTACTTAAGAATAGTAAACTTCATAAGATAACCAAAGATCATACTCTTGTAAATTTATTAGTAGAGTCTGGTGAGTTAAGTGCTGAAGAAGCAGAAAATCATCCTAAAAAAAATGTATTAATGAGAGCACTTGGGGCTGCTGAAAAGCAAGAACTTGATATATTTGATGTTGATCCAAATGTTGATGCTGTACTTTTATGTAGCGATGGACTTACTAATATGCTTACAAAAGAGCAGATTGAGAAAGTTTTAATAGATGAAGAACTTAATGAAGAAGGAAAACTTATTAAATTAATTAAGAAATGTAATGCTAGAGGGGGAACAGATAATATAACAGTAGCGTATCTTGTTAAAGAAGGTGGTATAGAATGATACAAAAGGGGCAAAAAATAAATGACCGTTACCAAATTATTAAATCTATTGGTGAAGGTGGAATGGCTAATGTGTATTTAGCATTTGATACTATTTTAGAACGTAATGTTGCAGTTAAAGTTTTAAGAGGAGATTTAGCAAACGATGAGAAGTTTGTTAGACGTTTTCAAAGAGAAGCATTAAGTGCAAGTTCATTATCTCATCCTAATATAGTTGAGGTTTATGATGTAGGTGAAGATGATGGTATATATTATATTGTCATGGAGTATATTGAAGGCAAGCATTTAAAACAACTTCTTAAGAGAAGAGGAAAACTTACTTTAGAAGAAGCTGTTGATATTATGCTTCAAGTAACTGACGGTATGGCTTGTGCTCATGACTCTTATATAATTCATAGAGATATTAAACCACAAAATATCATGATATTAGAAAATGGACTTGTTAAAATAACTGATTTTGGTATAGCAATGGCCTTAAATAGCACTCAACTTACTCAAACTAATAGTGTTATGGGAAGTGTTCATTATATACCTCCAGAGCAAGCTAGTGGTAAAGGATGCACTATTCAAAGTGATGTATATTCAATGGGTATTTTGTTTTATGAGTTACTTACAGGTACTCTTCCATATAAAGGTGATAATGCCGTTGAAATAGCACTTAAACACTTAAAAAATCCTCTTCCAAGTATTAGAGAGGAACTACCAAACGTACCACAACCAGTTGAAAATATTATTCTAAAAGCTTGTGCTAAGAACCCTAAAAATAGATATGCCGATGCTAGAGAAATGCATGAAGATTTAAAGACTTGTTTAAGTAAGAGCAGGGCTAATGAACCAAAGTATGTATATAATTATCCAGAGTTTGATGAAAAAGACAAAAAGAATATTAGTGAAACTAAAAAAATAGATAAAGTAGATAAAGTTAAAGAGATAAAGGAAGAGGTTGGCGTGAAGAAGATTACTGAAAAAGACTATCATAAGAAGGAAAATAAAGTACTTATCATTTTAGGTTTTGTATTTGCAGCGCTTGCTATTATTACAACATGTGTAGTAGTATTACTTCCTAAACTTACATCATCAAAAGATTTAGTAGTACCCGATGTAGCAAACATGACTGTCGATAAAGCAATTGATACGCTGACTAAAATGGGACTTAAAATTAGTGCTGAAAATAAGACAGTTACCAGTGATACTATAGAAAAAGGCAAAGTAGTTAAAACAAGTCCTAATAAAGGAAGAACAGTTAAGGAAGGCTCAGAGGTCGTTATATATGAATCTAGTGGAGCTGGAACAATTACTTTAGAAGATTATACAGGTAAAAATTATATTGAAGTTAAAACAATTTTAGAGCAAATTAATAAATTATTTGTAATTCAGAAAACCGAAGAAGTTGGTAATGAATCTAATTATGAAAAAGATGAGATAATTAAGCAAGAACCAGCAGCTGGAACAGAGGTTAAAGAAGGAGACACTATTACATTATATGTACCAGATATAGTAGATAGTTATCCAGACTTTACAAAAGGAAATTACAGTTTAACTGACATCCAAGCATTCTGTGATAAGTACAAATTGAAATTAGAAGTTGAGTATAAACCAACCGATGAATATGAACAAGGAGCAATTATTAGTCAGTCTAGAATTGCTGGATCATCAATTATTAGTAACATGTCATTAAAGATTGTTATTGCTGATTCTCTAGAGGATGCAACAGATTAATATGGAAGGCACAATAGTTAGAATAATTAGTAATTTATGCACTGTTGATTGTGGTGGTGCTTTATATGATTGCAAGCCTAGGGGAAAGTTCTATCATACGAATATTTCCCCTTTAGTTGGTGATCATGTTGTAATTGATGAAGTTAATAATTATATTTTGGATATAAAGGAACGTAAGAATTATTTAGATAGACCATCTATTAGTAATGTAGATGCGGCCCTTATTGTAACCAGTGTTAAAAAGCCAGAACTATCTCTAAGCCTACTTGATAAAATGATTAGTAATGTAACTTATAAAGACATTGAACCAATTATTTGTTTTAGTAAAACTGATTTACTTTCATTTAAAGAAAAACTTGAACTAAGAAAAATTATTAAATATTATAATAAGATAGGAATTAAGTGTACGACGAATAAAAAACTAAACAAGATTACTAAATTGCTTAGTGATAAAATAGTGGTCCTTACTGGTCAAACAGGAGCTGGCAAAAGTACTCTATTAAATAAGTTAAATCCTAGTCTTAATTTAAAGACAGATGAGATTAGTGAGGCTCTTGGTAGAGGAAAACATACGACTAGACATGCCGAATTATTCAAATATAAAAATAGTTTGATTGCAGATACTCCTGGATTCAGTGCTTTAGATATAACACATATACCAAAGGATGAATTAAAAAATACTTTTATAGAGTTTAATTTAGATTGTGAATTTAAAGACTGCAAGCATATGAATGAGAAAAACTGCATGGTTAAAGATTATGTAAATTCTGGTAAAATTCTTAAAAGTAGATATGATAATTATAGAAAGTTTATGGGGGAATAATGAAAGTAGCAGTTTCGTTTATTAAAAGTTTATATGACGAAAAAAAGACAATCAAGTTAATTGATATGACTAGTGCTGACTATATTCATGTGGATATAATGGATGGAGAGTTTGTTAGTACTAAAAATTATGATTTTGATGATATAAAGTTAATGTTGAATGGCGTAAGTAAACTTTTAGATGTTCATTTAATGGTTAAACATCCACTAGGTTATATTAAAGACTATGCATCTTTAAATACTAAACAAATTACTTTTCATGCCGAAGCTTGCGATGATATATATGAAACAATAAATGAGATTCACAGTTATGGAATTAAGGCAGGACTAGCAATTAATCCAGATACACCAATTAAACAGATTGAAAAATATCTAGATTTAGTTGATGCGGTACTTGTTATGAGCGTTTATCCTGGAAAAGGTGGACAGAAATTTATAAGTGGAACAGCAAAGAAAATAGAAGAACTTAACCATTATAGTGATCTTTTAATTGAAGTTGATGGTGGAATAAATAAAGACACTATTGATATGGCAAGAGGCGCTGATATGGTGGTAAGTGGGTCTTATGTTTGTGAGAGCACTGACTACGAGAAAGCAATTGAGAGCTTAAGAAATTAGGCTCTTTTTATATGCAAATATTTAGAATTTCAAATATCAAAAATCTGCGTACAAGTGTTTGCAAAAATGCTTGACAAGTATATTTTTAAAGGTTACAATTTAGGTGTCTTGCTTAGTGGTGAGAGCAGGACTTTAGATGAGCATTTTCCTTAAGTAGAAAATGGCCTATATAGGATGAGACATAATTAATAAAAAAATTGAAAGGTGAGATGATTATATATAAATAAATTAAAAAATTATAATAAAAGTGTTTTTGAAAACGCAAAACATATAGATGAGAATGGAAATGAATTTTGGTATGCTGAGAACTTATGATTGTTTTAGAATATAGTAAGTGAGAGAATTTTTATAAAGTAATTAAAAGAGTTTGTATATCATATAGAAATAGCGATAGTGGTGAAGAATATTGGCTTCCTGATGATGGAAGCCAATATTAAACGTGTTAGCTTGCAAGGAAAGTATATTTATGATTGGTGAACGTTTTATCCAAGTGGGTAAAACATCAAAAATTCCTAATGGTGAAGTAAAAATGTATTAGAATATAAAAAGTGGCAAAAATTTATTAATGTCATAGAAAATGCTAAGATAGTATGTGAAAAAAGCAATTATAATGTATTAGACCATTTTACCCAAGTGGATAAAATGGTTGGAATAAGTTCTGGCACTAAAAGAGAACATGTTGATTATAAACTTTCAAGATATGCTTGTTATTTAATAGTACAGAATTTAGAACAAATAAAAAGAAAGGAGAGTTGATTATATATAAATAAATTAAAAAATTATAATAAAAGTGTTTTTGAAAATATAAAACATAAAGATGATTATGGCAATGAATATTGGCTAGCAAGAGAATTATCAAAGGCATTAGAATATAAAGACTGGAGAAATTTTCAAAGAATCATAAACAAGGCAGTAACATCCGCAAATAATAGTATTTCAGGCGAAGAAGATTGGGTTGTTGAAGTTAACAA
>OJAW01000221.1_pt1 | contig 44239 bp, 62 predicted proteins | sample 1589151 | NCBI WGS metagenome assembly OJAW01 (sample SAMN03283290) | human gut metagenome | biome: human-associated habitat; material: feces | host: Homo sapiens | place: Peru | collected 2012
ATATCAAGGTATTTTATATAAATTTAATTATGTAAATGCTAATAGTAATTATAGCTGTTATTGTGATTCAAATAATAGAGTAGTTTTAGTTGATATGGCTATGATTGATGAAAGTATTTATACTAATTTAGGTAAAGTTAGATTAAATAAAGTTACTCAAGATGAAAACGATCAAATTGTAGAAAATCCAATAATACATCTTGACGTCTAATAAATTTTATGTTAAATTATTATGTGAAGAAGAACTAAAGGACTAAATAATGAATATTAGAACATTTATAATTTTGGTATATTCTATACTTTTCTGTACTACTTTATCTATAATAGCTGTATCAAGTTTATTTGGTTATTATATTTATAAAAGTTATGAGAGTTCAGATGTATCTATTCAAGCAACACAAGATGGTTTAAACAATAAACAAGAGGTAAATAATGAAAAATAAACAAACAGTTAAAGTTACTTACCATAAACCAAGAGGTGGTAAAGGTGGTAAAGGTGGACGTGGTTAGTTCAAAACTAATACGATTAATTATAACAGGACTACTACATTTTTCAGGTAAAGTATGTCCTGTTTTTATTTATGCACTAATCACTGAATTAAAATTAGACAAAAGAACAGAAGAAATAGTTATATTACGTTATATAAATAATGAAAAATTTGAAGCAATACCAGATCTGTTAAAAAGTCGTTGTGAATTACGACAGGTATTTAAATTACATCAACAATTCATAAATAATTTGTATCATCTTGTAATTACGTATAAAATCAAGTCATAATCTGTACATAACTTTGTGTATAATATTACAGTATATTGTATGTATAGAACAATTAAGTTCTATATAACAAGGAGATAATATTATGCAAATTGAAACATCAAAAGGAACACAAGAAGTAGCTGGTGGTGGTACTACTGCACTCGGTATTATTGGTACTGTGTTGGGTGGTTTAGCTGTAGCGAATGGTTCAAATGGTAATGGATTTAATCTGTTTGGTAATAATAGTAATAATGCTTCTAAAACAGATCTAGCTTATGTACAAGAATTAGGTAAAAAGGATTCTGAAATTGCTCTGTTAAAATCAGAACAGAATACAGAAGTTAAGATTGCTGATGTTTATGATAGATTAGTAAGTAAAATTAATGCTAATTATAAAGAACAGTCTGATTGGAATGCACAACAGATGGTTAATAACTGTCAAATGTCATCAGCAATTGCTGTAAATTCTAACAATATTACAGCATTACAGAGTTCTGTTGCAGCTATTACTAAAGTTATAGTACCAAAGAGTGTAATTTGTCCTGAAGTAATGGAACGTTATAACTCTTGGACTGCTCCAACAGCACAAGCTTCAACAACTGCTGAAGGTAAATAGTCATGGAAATGGTTGATATATCTCAAAAAGAGTTAGATCTTTTTGAACAGGCTGTTCTAACTGATTTATTTGGTGGCTATTCACAAGATAAATTTATATATAGAAGTGGTTTTCTGAAATTAGATTTAACTAAAAAAGTACAATCAATAATCACTAAGTTTGAGAACTTTGTACGTCCTTTATTAGATGATGAAGGTTATATAAATTCTGAAACAATACAAAGTTATCTTAATGAAGAGTATATAAAAATTCCTCAAGGTAGATACAGACTTATTGAATTGTACAGAGATTATCAACCATACATACTACAACTAGCAACATTATTTAAGGAGTTAGGATAATGGATAGTAATATTATATTGCAAAGATTAGAAGAAGATTGTGAACGTATGAATAAAATGTCTGAAAAACTTGAAATGTTTATGCAGAAACATACAGTTTGGTCTTTATATGAGATTGGTTTGGTAGTGGATATTATAAAAGATATGTCAACTATTGAAAAGAATTACATAAAATCTCATAAATTATTACAAGAATCAAGTATAGAACGAGTATAAAATGCTTGACAATTAATAGATGTTGATGTTATGGTATATTTAAAGGAGATTATCATGGCATCAACATCTAAAGAAATGACAAAAGATCATGAATTATTGATCAGAATAGATGAAAGACTATTAGCTCTAGTTAATAGAATGACAAGTATAGAACAAATGATGAAAGATCATCAACAACAATCTGACAGTAATAAAATTAAGATCGAAACATTATATAAAGATATTTATGGTACTAAAACAAGTGAAGGTATCATAACTAAAGTAGAAAAACATGATAAACTCTTAACAAAAGCAATGGTATGCTTTACAATAACAGGTGTTGTTATTGATTTTCTTTTTAATCTATTCATAAAAGGCAGTAACTAATGAACAATAAGCAACTACATGATGCTATATACAATATTCTTTTATCATTAAAACTGTATAGTAATGATAGTATAGTAAAAATGATCTTTGAAACTGCATGTGTTGAATCGAATTGTGGTGAATATATAAAACAAATCAATGGTCCTGCATGTGGTATATTTCAAATTGAACCAAATACAGCTCAAGATATTATAGATAATTACATAAAATATAGATCTCGTTATAAAGATATATTTGATATGTTATATATTAAAACATTCACATTACCACAGAACCTTAAATACAATTTAGCGTTTTCTGTGTTTATGTGTCGTATGTTTTATATGAGAATTAAAGAATCAATACCAAATACAGTAGAAAAGAGAGCTGAATACTGGAAAAAATATTATAACACTGAACAAGGAAAAGGAACAACAACTGAATATATAAGAAAGGTAGGTAAATATGGAAAATTTTAATGCAGATACTTTATTGTACATCTCTACATTTATTGGTGTATATGTAGTATATTTACTAATAAAAGTAGGTAAATACTTTGCTGTTAAAACAAAGACAGAAAAAGATGACAAAATGTTAGCTAAGTTGGAAGAGTTTAATAGAGAAAACCTTACAACTATTAAGAGTAGAAGAAAATAATTGTGGTAAATATGAAAAAAGTACTTGACAAGCCTTTTTTGACGTGGTATATATAATTATACCCTGATAATGATACGCCTAAGGGGCGTACAATACCATAACAATAACAACACAACATTTCAACAGGCGATAACATTTTGTAATTAATTGCAACAAGTTATCGTCTGTTATTATTTATGGAGAATTAATAATGGCAAGAAGTAAATGGTCGGTAAGTAATGAAGCATGGAGAAATAATATTACAGCAAACAAACAACGTTATGCTGATGAAGGATACGATACTTCATTTTTAGATGATGCAATTAACAAAACTTATCAAGGTGGTCCATCTAAATATTATTTTAGAAGTGATGATCGTAATAAAGAGTATGAAAATTTACTAAACAATGCACTTAATCAATATAAAACAACTGGTACTGATTATCTGAACAAAACATTTGGTGGATATGGTACAACGAATGCATATCTTGATGATATTTTACGTAACAATTTTGATAGTTCTGCATATGTTGATAACTTTATTTCAGATCAATACAACGATGCTTTATCATCACTAGATAAAAACTATAAACGTGGTACTTTATCAGATACAGCATACAACAATGCAATTAAAAATCTGAATAAACAAAAATCTGCTGCATATTCTACAGTAAGAGGAGTTACTGGTAATTTAGGTGATCAATATAAAACAGATTTAAGTAATCTTGTATCAGGATATGCAACAAATTTGTCTGGTGCTGATACCTCTGCATTAAAATCTAGTAACAGATACTTAAATCCTCAACAATATGGTACAGAATTTAATACAGCTTTATCAGAAAAACAAAACCAATATCAAAATGATCTTGATGCTGCAACACTTGGATTAAATTTATTTGATACTAGTGATTTAATTGGTAATGCTCGTGTAAATTCTGGTGTAAGTAATACACAATCCAATGAATTAATGTCAGCTATTGAAGATAATACAAAAAAGAAACAAAATAAGGTAGGACTTGGTAATCAAGGAGTATTCTAATGGCTCAATGTAATATAAATGGTAGTGGTTCTGATAATGCGACGATGCAAGGTGCTGCTCTTGGATCAACTTTTGGTCCATGGGGTGCAGTAATTGGTGCTGGTTTAGGTGCTACTTCATCATATTTATCTGGTAGAAGTAAGAAAAAAGCATTAAAGAAAAAGAAAAAGATGATGCAAGATGCATTAAGGCGTTATCAAGCTGGATCTACAGATGCATATGGTAACAAATTGTCGTCAAGTTCAGATGGTAATTGGAATTATGATCTTAACTTAGCATCACAACAAGCACGTAATGCTGCAAATAGAGCTATGATTGATTCAGCTAATTATGTTCCGAAGTCAGCATCACAAATACGTAATGAAACTTTAGCTAATAATTTACTTGCTAATAATTTAACAGCTAGGGCTAATCAAAGTGCTGCAATGAGAACAGGTTTACGTACTGGTTCTAATTTAGGTAATATAGCTGCTGGATTTAGTAGACAAGGAGCACAGAATTTACGTAATGCTTATCAACAAGGATTACAAAATGCTAACAATACAGCAAACATTAATGCAAGAACAAGAAGAGATTTAAGTTCAGCTGCTTCTTCTGCAATGAAACCTATTACTAATATTCAATCTAATTTACAGAATATGGTAAATGGATTAAATAAAACTGTAATGAGTCAAGAAAACAACATTGCAAATGTTGCTGGTAATCCGTATTTATATGGTCAAGAATATGCAGATGTTATAGGAAGTTTAGGTCAATCAGCTCCAGAAGTTTCTGATAGTTTTGATCAAGCAACTGTTGACAATGCTAATCGTTCTTTGTATGATATGTATAATGATCATAATAAAGAATTTAGTGATTATGATTTGTATAGATTAGAAAACTTATTGGAATTGTTAAGAAATGTCAGATAAAAAACAAACACCTACAGATAAAAGTATTAAAGATATTCAAAAAGAAAACTCTTTTGAATCACTACAAGCTATGTTCAAAAAACAAAATGAACGAAATAAAGATAAACAATCTAACACAAAGACTGTTGCTGCTGGATTTTTATCTGGTTTAGCTTCTGGTGCTGTTGGTACTTTTGGTTTGTTAAGTGGATTAGCTGAACCTGTAGGTGTTGGTTTATTTAAAGTATTACACAAAAAAGAAGATTCTGAAAAAGTACCATTCTTAGAAACAAGTTTAGAAGCATTTAGTGATGATCCAATACTAAATAAAGCAAGTGAACTTGATACTAAAACAAGAGAAATACTTGGAGCTAAACAGTTTGAAGAATTAACACCAAAAGAACAAGCACTTGATATTGCTGGTTCGTTAATTAATCCAAAAGGTATATTAAAGAAAATTCCTGGTGTAGAAAAGACTGCAACTGGAATTAAAAAAGCAATAATAACTTCAGCTAAGAACAAAGCAGTACAAAAAGCTACTCAATCTGGTACTAAAACTCTTGGTGAATTAGAAAAGATTGGTAATAAAGCAGAACAAAAAGCATCAAATGCTGTTGATTTTGCTACTAACTTAACACTTCCAGGATTACAAGTATCTAAGAATGCTGGTAAATTACAAAAAGCTGTTGAAATTGGTACTCAAACAGGATTACCTGTTGCAATGAATGAAGCAACTCGTTATGGTTTAGGACAAGAAAGTATACTTGGTGATTATAGAGATGAAAACTTAAAACAAAATGGCATTGATATTACACCAATTACAGAAGATGTTGAACAGATAACATTACTTCCAACTAAACAAAAGATTAAAGCTAAGAAATATAAAAATTATTCTGATGTTAAAGATATGGAAGGATCATATCAGGTAACAATAGATAAAAATGCTATAAATAATACACAAGAAAAGAATAGTAAAATAGAGAATACTGCTAAATTAACAGGATTAGCTATAACTGCTGCATTCGGTGCACCTCTTGCGTTACGTGGTTTAAAGAAAGTATCAAATAGATTTGTACAAGATCCAGTACAAGCAGAACTAGCTAAACAAATTAATCAAACAAGTAAACCTTTTGAAGATACTATACCACTGTTAACTAAAATTGATAATGAAGTTGCAGATAAATTCGCATGGTCCAGAGTTGCTGAAGAACAAAAACTGATAAATAAAGATGTTGTATCTTCATTATCACGAGATGTTGGTAGTGAAATTGATTCTGCATTTAATACTGGTAATATACAATTAAAAGATTCTAAAGTAAACTTTGCTGTATCTCCTCAACAAGTTTGGAATGAACTTGATTCATTAGAGAGAACAGATAAAGCTAGTTATGATGTACTTAATTCATTCTTAGATATAAATTCACAGTTACAAGATGAAACAAATAAATTTAACTTGAAGAATGCTCATCTTGGTCCACAAGCTACAGAACTATCACCACAAGAATATTTAAAACAAAGACTATCTACACCACAGAATACACCTGAAGGACTAACAACAAGCAGAGATTTAGTACAAAAACTAAAAACACATCAAAATCTTCGTAAATTGTTAGATAGTAATCCAGTAACAAAGAAAATTGTTAACGATATTTCTAAAATTAGTGAAGGTCTGTTAAATGTAATGCAAGCTAGTGGTATGTATACAGCCAGACAGATTGAATCTATGCGTAAAAATAGAACAATTATGAATGAATTGTTGTATTATCCTCGTGTTGCTGATACTAAAATACCATTAAAAGATAGATTTACTAAGATGTTATTATCATCTACACCTAAACAGAATAATATTGATAACTTGTTATTTGGTCGTGGTGAGTTTGGTGATATTAAAAAAGTAAAATCATACAAAGATGTACTAGAATCACACATAAAAGATACATTAAGATTTATAATTAATAACGAACAGAAATCAGAAGTACTTAATTCAATGGCTATTAATTCTTTGAAACGTGCTTCAGATCGTATGGATTATATTAAAGCTAATCCTAAAACTTACTTAAACCTATCAGACAAATCAGCATTAACAGATATTAATAACCAATTAGTTGTACGTGAAATTGGTAAAGCTAATACACTACAAAATAGTAAAGATATTGTAACATCTGGAGATAAATCATTCTTCACTATGTTAAATGAAGCTGGAATAGATAAGCAAAAAGTAGCTGGTGATGTTTTGGATATAGAAGTTAATGATAGATTTAGTCAAAATGCTGGTGAAGTAAAGAAAGCATTATTAACTAGAGATCATGATGATACTATAATGTCTACTATTAAAGATGGATATGAAACATTTTATAAAGTACCAAAGATTATTAAATATTCATTTGATATAGATAATAAACTTCCTTCAACTTTAGCTGAAGGTGTTAGAGCTTTTCGTAACTTTAGACAATACGCAATTACTGGTAAAGTTGCTGATCCAACGTTCAGTTTTCGTAGTATGTTATATACAACACAAGAAAACGTTGGTGCATTAAAAACAATTGCAGAGAATGTTGGTATTAAAAATCCTAATACAATGAAGTACTTGAAGGAGTTTAGTTCAGCAAGTAAAGAGTTATATGCACAGAAGATTGCAGATTTAACAGCTACTGATATTACTAAAGATCTAGTAAAAAGTGCTAATGATCCAGGTTTAGATAATATGAATACAGCATTACTTAAATCTAAACAAGATGAAATACGTGCTAAAGTTAATAATATGTTACTAACTAAAGTACAAGAACAAGGAGCTAACTTATCTAAACCAATCAACAAAACAAAGAGCGGTACATTCTACACAATGAATACTGATGAAAGTTCAGTAAGTAAAATTAAAGATTATATATTCAACAATAATGTAGTAGAAAAAGCAAAAAAGATGTGGGCATATTACAATATATTTCAAGATGTTGTACGTGAAGCTCCTCAATATGCTATGTTGAGATATTTAGGTAGAGAATCTGGAGCAATTGTTGATGGACAAATAAAAGATGTACAAAAACTTAGAACAATTATAAACGATATGGGAAGATATACAGCATCATCTAGTAAACGTGGTACTTATAGAGGATTGATTGGTAATGTTGCTAATGTTATTTATAATTATATACCATACGGTAACATTACAATTCAATCAGTTGCATCTAAATCAAGATTACTTAAAGATGCTTTACGTAATTCTCAATATGCTAAAGTTCTTAACGATGCATTAGATTTGAATGTTCGTAATATTGATATACTTAAAGGTACAGCACAATCATTAAAGAACATTTCTAAATCTAAATACTTTGAAGGTATATCTGCAATTGTACTAACACCAAGCATTGTTGAGTATTCATGGAATTACAGTAATCAAGATAATGCTAATGATTATGCAGCTATGTCTGATTATGAAAGAGCTGGTAGTTTTGTATTAGTCAACTTCTTTGGTAAAGGTAAACATTTACGAGTACCAATGGATCAAGAGTATGCAGTATTCAAAAGTATATTACAGAATTATATTGATACTTTTATGCAAGGTACATCAGATCAATACATAAATCCAAGTATGAATTATAGTTCTCAAACAGCACAATCTTTAGCTAGATCTTTACAATTAGATCCAGAAGGTTTAATGAGTTTAGGTGCTAATGTTGGTGGATATACTTTAGATTTTGGTAATCTGTATAAAAATGAAAATGTTATTCAGAAAATTGAAGAGAATAAACTAGAAAAAGGTACTGGATATGCACAAAGACGACAAATACTTAACACAGCATTAGGTAAATTCGGTAATTGGATTAATACTTTTTATGATGAAAACAATCAATTCAAACAAGATTTACCTGTATCACTTAGAGCTAAAAATACTGTTGAAGGTATGGTAGATAATTTAACTAAAGCTGGTACTTTATGGTCAAGTTCTGTAAATGTATATAATGATACTAATAAATATGTAATGGATACATACAGAAACTACTTAGACAACAGAGAAACTGGATTCTTTAGTCATTTAGTTAAAGATAAGATTACAAATCAAAAACAACAGCAAGCATATGACTTTATTAAATCATATAAACGTAATAGACTTGATCCTATTATGAAAAAGTGGTACGATATTAATGGTGAGATGCGTTTAATTCGTGTAACTTCTAAGAATAGTAATGGTACTATGCTAGATTATAACGGAAGTAAGCAAGATGTTAATGAACTTAGTAAACAGTTACAAAAAATTAACTCTTTAATGTATAATGAATTAAAATATCTTGACATTTTACTAGAACAGCAATATGGTAAAGATATAAACATGAAGAATTTTATAGAAAAGTTACAAGGAGAATAAGTCATGTATGATAGAGATGATTACTTTGAACCAGAAGAAAGACAAGTTGATCCAGAACTTTTAGATGCAATTATTGCTGATAAAAGAGCTAAAGGACAGTTCAGAGGTGGTGATTTGGATTATGAATTAGCAGAAGATGAAGCTGCTATGATGGGAGATACTCCTTCACAATATCCTGATATTAGACAAATATTTGATCAGTTCAAATATATTTACAACAATTCACCAAGAGCAAGAAGTCAATTAAGAAATATTGATAATCCACAAGAAGATGTATATAATTTGTTTGGAGAATAACGATGGATTTAGGTGTAGGATTAAAACGATTTTTAACTAAAGGACAAAAGAATGCTAGAATGTTAGCAGATCTTAAAACTAATCCTAAATCTAAATATGCTAAATTATCCGATGCAGAGAAGAATAATCTAATACGTCTTGTGTATAAAGAAGGTATGAATGATGATGAATTATTTAATGCAATTCGTAATCAAATTCAAACTAGACGTAACTTTAATACACCTGAAGTAAAAGATTATACTAAATCTGTATCTGATTATGATTATAATGAACCTTTTGATAAGGAATTATATTCACAATTAACAAAACCTAACACTAAATTAGAACAACAAGCGGATAAAATACTTAATGAAGATGCTTATCGTAAATTAACTGAAGAGGATAAAGCATTAACACAAAAAGTATCTAATCAAACTAAAGATGAACAATACTCTGATTATATTGATACACTAACAAAAGAAGATTTACCTTCATTACGTAACAGAATGATACAATATAATGAAGGTAAACAATCTTCTTTATCACCAGAAATACAAGATAAACTTAAAAATAAATTTCTTGAATTATTATTAAATGATGAACCTGATCAACTTGGTTATGATTTACGTCAAGCTGATTTAGATAGACTTAATAAACAACAATATGCTATTGATCGTATGTATGATGAACAGATGAATCCTGAAAAATATAGATACAGAAAAGCTCAATATGATCCAAGATATTCACAAAGAAATCAAACTGGTAAAGTTCCATATAATCCTGAATTTACTAATTATGAAGATCCAAGAACAGAAGATTTAGATCGTGTACTTGAATATAGAATTAGAAAAGAACAAGAAGAGTTCCAACCTTATCGTAATTTTAATCAAGAGGATTTAAGATAATCTTATCTTTAATCACTTGTATATCTGTTGTGAATAGATTAGGACCTTCTCTATATTTAATTTTCTTAGATCCAATAAGTGCTAATTTATCTAGCATACCTAATTCATGCATAACGTTAATTATGTATTTATATTCAGGATTAGTACAATAGCTTTTTACTTTATTGTACAAATCTGAATGATATATACCGTTTGCTCCAGATATCCGAAGCATTCGTTGTATCTTTGTAATAATCTTGTCATAATTATCATCATCTTTTTCATTAATTGTATCATTAATTAATGAATTTATCTTGTCTTTAGTATTGTTTACTATTTTTATAGCAAGATCTATATGTTGTTTAGTAATTATAAAAGTTAAATCATTAACAGCTAACAATCCAGCAAGTTTTAGTACGAAATCTTGTTCTCTTGATTCGAATGTTCTTGAGTATAATTCTGTTGAGTATCTTCTTTTTGAATACCATCTACTATAGCGTCGAACTCCACAGTCTGATAGTTCGAGGTGTTCAGCTGTTTTAATTCTTTCAACAAGTTCTCTACCGTATCTTCTGATTGTTGTTGTGTCAATTTCTTTACCCCATGGTATTCTTCTTTTTCCTTTTTCTTCATAACACGTGATGCATCTTGACGTAAAGCCTGTTTCGATCTCTTCTTTGGTAAGTGCTTTAATGTAATTATCTGTAGTAGTACTTGAAATACAACTAATGAAACAATCACATTTAATAAGATTATCTGATCCATAATTAAAATTCTCCTTAATGTTATCATAACAGTTAGATAGTAAATTTATTATATCTTTATTCTTGTATAAAGATTTGAAATCTGATGTATTAATACCAAAAGTTAACAGCTTTTGTTTATTATATACACCAAAAAGGTTCTTATACATTGTGTATGTTGTTGGTATAGAATTCATTTGTATAATTTTAGATGATGTATCTTTAATAATATCATCTAATATTTGTTTAGTGTAGTGAAGTGATGTTGATTTTCTAGTAACACCACTATCACCAACTAACAATATATAAAAATTACAGAACAATGAAGCATTAGGACGATAGATTTGTAATTGTCTATTTACTAATAAACTAATAATCCATACAGCAGACCAAAAATCATAACTTCTTGGTGTTTCAAGATTGTTACATTCCTTCATATATTCTGAAATGAATGTATTTTTAGGTATTTGATCGTAAATATCACTTGGCATTATATTCTACCTCCTTCATTGTTGACCATCTTCTAATTCCTTGTTCATCTGGATATGCTTTTTTGAAATCCATACCAATTACAACATCTTCACCATTAATATTTAATGGTTTATTTGCCCATTTCCAGATTAACTTCATCATTAAATCTTCAACATCAAGTTTATATAAGAATATCAAAGCATCGTGAATATTAAGAATACATCTTGCTTTATCTTTAGGAAATTCAGGATCATCTTCAACATCTGCAATAATACTTGATACATAATCACCAATTGTTGATTGTGGTTTAAATGCAATTACGGAATCCATGTTATTATCTGTTATTGGTTCAAGAAAATATAATCTTCTTCCCATATAATTATACAAACATTTATTCTTTTTTAATTCATCAATCGTATTTTTCCATGCTTTTTGAATTTCAGGATATGTAGCATGATAACTATTAAATGCTTCTCTTGCTAATTTAATATCAATACCAGTTGTAACTGCTAGTCTATCAGCTTGCATTTTATAGTTAAGTCCATGTACACATTTTTTACCTAAGAACCTTAACGTGATTTCTCCGTCTTTATCAGGATCATCTGTTGTTTTTCCATAAGTTAATCTATCATAACTTGGTATTTCTTCATAAGGAATTTTGAATATAGCACTGGCATTCATTCTGTGAATATCCATGTTCGGATCTTTTGCAGCACGTTCAAATGCTTGTTTAAGTTTTGTTACATTCCAACCATATGCAACAACTTTAGCTTCTGCTTGTTTCAAGTCAAAGTATAATAAACCATAACCTTCATCAGCAATAAACATTGATTGTGCTCTTTGTGGTTGATTTTGTAAGTTAGTACCTGATCCCCACAAAACAGATGTACTACTTAAACGACCTGGAGCATTAATAGTTCCATACTGTTTATATTCACAACGAATACGACCATCTTCATCTATTTTTGTTTCAAGATATGTACTATAAAACTTAATTTCTTTTTTATAATGTAGATAAGTTCTAAGAATTTCTTTATACTCTTCACTAACTGTATCAAGTGTTAAGTATTTTTCAAGAGCTTCACCATCAACTTTTCTTTTATCAGAGAAGTTAGGCATCTTCATAAATCCATATACCAACATACCCATATCTTTAACTGAATTTAATTTAAATTCATCAAAAGGAATTTTAGGAAATGCTTTAGTTACTAAATCAAAGAACTTCTTTTTAATTTTGTCTAAATCTTCTTGAAGTTGTTGTCTTAAATTGTTACGTAAATTCATATCAACTTTAACGCCTTGAACACACATATTAACTAGATGTGGTTGTATTCTCATTACATGACCATAGAAAAATTTATCAAGTTTCTGTTGTTTTAATTCTTCATCAAGTCTGTAAAAAGCAGCTAAAGTTATACATACATCTTTAACATTATATCTCCAGTACTGATCAATATCTCCACCTTCTCTCCATGTTTTTCCATCATCTTTGTAATAAGGGTGTGTTGTATACATACTTGTTAAAAAGCCTAAGTTATGTGGGAGTCTTGGATATAATGTATGATGTGCAAGTAATGTATCATGATAACATTTGAATACAGGAAATCTATCTTTATATCCTAACCAGCTGTTATCGAATGAACCGTTCTGTGTAATAATTTTACTGTTTGGATCAGTAAGTAATCTACACAATGCTTTACGAATATTAATTTCTTCTTGTACTGTAAATCTATTTTTATCAGCATCTCTAAAATTAATACACATTCCTTCGTGTATATCATTCGCTAAACCGATACAACACATCTCATTACCTATTGTTTCAATATCAAGTGCAAAAGGTTTTTTGTCTAATTGCATCTTGTATATAAACTTCAATGCTTCTTGTGCTGTTGGATTAATTAAGTGATTGATATAATGTTTCTGAAATTTACTTGATACAAGTAAATAGAATTTGTATATATCAAACTTAAATATTACTTCCCATTTAGGCTCACGAAATACCATAATTGGATTGAATGTAAAACATAATTGTACATCTTTAGTTGTACCATCATTAAATTCTAGTGTATGATCAATAACACTACCTCTCCAATCAACAATACTTTTTTCATTCGTAAATATCTCCATACCATATCTACCTAGACAAAGGATATACTTTAAATTAGGTAAATCTTGTAATTCAAGATTAAGAATGTTACGCCAATTAATCATTTCAGTACCATCAATTTTATAGTTGTCATGATTTATTGGTAAGTTTCGTTTAATAGCACAAGTAATATAACATTGATTGTGATGTATATTATATCTTTCAAGTATCTTAAACAACATACTACCACTAGATGTTGAGAGTGGAGTGTTTAGTTTAATATCTGTTTGATTAGGATTTTCTAATACGATAGCAATCTCAGCATCTTTACTTCCTACTGAACCACATTCAACAGTCAATCCTAACTTTGATGCAACTTCTTTTAACTTAAAATTGTCCATAATCTAATACACTCCTCTTCTTTAAGTAACGAAACAAACTCTCAGTTGTTCCGAATATTTTTCTACATCTTGGTAATTTATCTCTAGGCACTGAACCTCGAATATAAATATACGCTCTGACTTTTCTTCCTTTATACAATCTACCAATCAATCGTAATCCAGGAATATCATGTTTACTAGTTGTAACTAGATACGTGTTTATAGTTGCCATCTTTCGTTTTACTCCAAACACGTTTAATATTTTTATTCATTTTTTCTATAACTTTAGTAGCTAGTACACTTGAATAATCATTACCAGATTCATCTACTCTATAAACAAATTCATCTGCAACAGATTTACATAAACATTGTCCAAGAGCTTCATTAAATCTAAGAATACCACAAGCTACGATAAACATATCAGCAAGTTCTTCATAAAAAGCATCAGGATTATCTACAAGTTTAAGAGCATCTAACATTTCATTATACTCTTCACTAAACTTAGTAATTTGTGACATAAGAGTAACATCTTTAAATAATTCTTGATGTTTATCTCGTACTCTATACATAAAATTTACTAATTTTTCCTCATTAATTGTTTCTAATTCTTTAATTTCCATTATTTTCTCCTTTGTTTTTGTAATTGATCAGCTAAAAAGTCCATACATTCTTCATCAATACTAAAGTTTAGATTATTCACTGCCCATTTAATATAACCTGGATCTTCTTCTATAATATCACCGATTGTTTTACCTTGATACTTCCCAAACGGCATATCACTATCCATATGCTTTGGATCATATACTTTTTTATTAACTTCAGTTATTGACTTAATTTCTGTTTCGCTTGGTATAACTTCATAAGCTTGTACTGTTCTCTTTATACCAAGTAAAGCATCATCATCTGCATCTTGTTTTGATGCATAAATATTTACTATCTCTTTATCATCAAATAAAACATATACCTTCATAATTACCTCTTTGCTTGTAACAATGGATTAGTAACATTCTTTAATGCAAATACAAAAGTTCTTTGGTCCGTAATAATGTTTACGTGTTCTTTAGCTCTTGTAATCGCTGTATAAAGATTTCTTCTGTTTGTCATATATATTAAACTTTTATCTAGTATATATGTAACTTCTTTATATTCTGAACCTTGAGATTTATGTGTTGTAATAACATACGCTAAATCAATATCCTTTTGTGGATTATACTCTACAATTTTTCCATAAATCGTAAGCATTTGTGATGTAGGTATTACAACAGTTTTATCACCAAAGTCAATTGTTACATCACCATATAATTTAATATCTGTAACAATACCACTTTCACCATTGAATACTCCGAGATCGTAGTTATTTTTACTGAATATTACTTTATCACCAATAAATAAATTGAAGTCTTGTATCTTTGCCCATTTATGACGTTCAATAGGAAATCCTTCTTCAATCTTTTCACCAAATCTTTTCATTTGTATCATTGTATTGAGTTTAGTAGTACCAACCCAACTGTTATTAGATGGACTAATGATTTGTTTTGATGTTCCGTAATATTCTTTATCTTTATTTACTATTTGCATTAAGTAATCAGTAGGTAAAGTATTTTGTGATGTAAAGTATAATTGAAAATCCTCTGTTCTTAATGGCATAATACCAAGATTAATTTTGTGTGCATTATCAATAATACTTGATCCATTCTCTTGTCTGTGTATTTTGTCTAATGTAACAGAAGGAAATTTACTTAACATCTCTTTAAATTGTGATGGTCTATTCTTTAATACAAGACTCTCTTCAATTGGTTCAAGCTGATTACAGTCACCAAACATACGAATAACACCACCACGAGGTAATGCATCAATTAAATTTCTATGTAATTCATAACTAACCATAGCATATTCATCACATAACACAATCTTCTGTTCAATTGGATTAGCTCTAGTTCTTTTTGGTGATGTTGCAACAAGTGGTTTACCTGTATTTTCATCAACTTCACCTGGAGTTGGATATTCAAGTAATCTGTGAATAGTCATTGCACGGATACCAGTTGCTTCATAAATTCTTTTTGCAGCTTTACCTGTTGGTGCTACGAGTACAATATGCTTTTCTGGTTCAAAATTTACTTCATTCTTTACTTTACTAAATTCATTTTTATGTTGTTCTATATAATTAAGAAGATGATTATATACTTCTTTAATAATTGTTGTTTTACCTGTACCAGCTTCACCTGTAATTGCTACTAATCTTTTACTCATATCAGTACAAAGATCAATTGCTTGTAATTGTTTTTCATCAAACTCCATAACCATTTCCTAATTTTATTTAGTTGGTAAGCTATATAAAATTATACATAGCCTACCAACATTATAACACACTAACTAAATTAAACTGTTGGGATTAATTATCAATTACAACTTGATAAAGAATGCATGTGGGTGTTCTTTAATCAAATCAATAACTGATTCATCTACTTTTTTCATAGATTTTACAATACGAATATTCTTTTCTGAAGCATTTTCAATAATGTTTCCTTCTGCATCAAGAACTTCAATCATAAAAGTTGTAGTAGATGGTTTACGTGTTTTAACTTCTTTAACTTCTTCTGTCATTTTTATATTCCTTAAACTAAATAAAATTAAAATAGATTGTTAGTTGTTTATACAGTACAACTAACAAAACTGTTGATATCATACTATAAAGAGAGAGGATATTATAATACAATATCAAAAAGTAACTGGATATATTATCCAATAACTTTATTCAATCTTGCAGTCAGATTACCTTCATACAATTCATTGATTACTTCAACTCTAGCAGCCAAACCAACCCAAGAATTTACATCAACTTGATTTGACATTGGAGCACCAATAGCCATACAAAATCTTTTCATTGCAAATTTAGATTGAGCAGACATATCAGCCATCAAGAATTTAGTCAAGATCGTACCATTTGGATTGCCGTCAGTGAAGTCAGCTGGATATTGATCTGCTGAAATCAAGAAACTAACTTTAACTATAGGACGATCTGATTTTGATTTAGTAACTTCTGCACTTTGAATTGTTGCATCGTAAGTACCTATTGGAAGTGGTTTAGGAGCTTCTACACCATTCAAATCTTCATCAAATTCAATAACACTGTTCAACATTTCTGTCATAATTAAATCTCCATTAAAATAAATTAAAATTAAAATTAAAAGTTACGTAAATTGTTTCAATGTAGTCAAATAAAACTATATATAGGTTATCTAATATAATAAAACATTCAGTACAATTTACAAAACTGTTTATTAAAGAGTGATTTTTGTTGATGATTCACACCATCTTTTAAACCAATCTTCAATTCCTTCACCACCATTTTCAGGTGTAAATTTCCATTCGACATTTCTACATTTAGTTGTATCAATCATTCTACTTTTCATAGGCATCTTTACACCAAATGGTTCAAAAAATATCTTTCTTTTTCCAGCTGTATTATTCATATACCAAATTTCAGACAACATAATACAAACTGCTGTATTAGAACTACCACCAATCATTACTGTTTGTTTAATTAGATTACCAAGATCGTCCATTTGTCCGTTATCTTCATGTCCAATAATTACAATATGTTTATTATATTTATTAGTTAATCTAATTAAATTGTTTAATGTTTGTTTCATATAACTGTTACGTCTTGAATAACCAGCTTGTGTTGGTACTTCTACACTTGCATTCTTTGTTGTAGATACTGCTAATTTCAAACACATATCAAGATAAGTAGTAGCACTATCAAATACAACTGTATCAAAAGTATTATCTTTTAAGTAAGTTTCTAATCCAAAACAATTATCCATACAACCTTGCATTACGATTGAATAATTCTGTTTACTCATATCAAACACAGCGATATCACCATCTTGATATTTTTTTAATTGTTTCAAACTATCACTACCATTTGGATCAAATAATAACCAACAAATTTTACCTGGAGCTGTACTTGCTAATGTAGTTTTACCACAGCCAGCTTGACCCCAAATCATCAAACTAATTCTTTTGTTATCCGATGATTTTGTATCATCTGCACTAACTCCACCAAGTTTAATATCAGAAAAATCCATTAATTAATCTCCTCAATAAAATTTTGTTCAATTACATCATCAATAATATCAAGTTCACCATAAAATTCAGTATCTACATTAACATCTGTTTTATCTTTTGCAACATGATAACTATCATAAGTACATCTACAATCAATCTGTTCTATATATACTTTTTGGTTAGTTAATTCTGCATACTTTTTAAGATACTGTAATCTTAATTTCTCTAAATATTCGATGTTGTCTTGTATTTTTTGAAATTCATTTTTACATACTTCTTTATCTGTAATAAATTCAGGAAGTATATAATCTTTAATACCATCACTCATCTAACGGACTCCATTTATCTTCAACCATTTCTTTATCAATAATATCTTTACGTCTATCTTTATTTTCACAGCAAATAGGCATGAATGTACAAGCTTTATAATATTTACAACAAGCATGTGTATTCATTGGTGATAATTCTGGATTGTCTTTATAATCATCAATAACTTGTGTTGTATGTAATACCCATCTACCCCAATCTTCAAAGTAATCAATATTACGATCTACTCGTTCTGTTCTAAATCCAATACCTGAATATTTAGGAAGTGGAATTTGCATACCTAACACTCTAGCTTGTAAACAATTAGAATTAGTAAAGTAACTAGCAGCTAAACAATATCCAGTTATTTGATGTGACTTAAACCATTGTTCACTCCAACTATCATCAAGTCTTGATGCTGTTTTATTTTCATGTACAATTAAAGTTCCATCTTGTCTAACATGAATACCATCTAATTTACCAATAAAGTGTATTCTTTTTGTTTGATTTGATATAGTTTCTTGAGTAACTAATTCATAAGTAATATCTACATATAAATTATACGGAATTTCAATACCAATTTTAGAGTTGATGTTGTTTTCATCTTCTACCCATACTGGCTCTGTTTGTATAATATCTAAAAAGTTGCTAAGATAATTTAATAAACTGTCTTTAATGTTAGCTATTGTTCTCTTTTTATCTTCTGGATCGTCATAATATTCCGAATGATCAATAATATAATTAGATAAAACTGTATATTGAGCAACTTTTGTGTAGTTAGAATAAGCATCATCTAATACTTTTTGCATATCATTAGGATTGATTAATGTTTTAAGATAATTCAAACCAATAAGTTTTAATGTTTCTTTATCTTCTTTCATACCTCTTTGATATACAGAGAATGCTCTATAAGCAGCATAACATCTATGACAAAGATCACCACATTCAAGAGCCATGTTTCTGTTTACATTAGTGAATACTTTACCATGAATATGTCTTAATATACCGTAGAATGGACAAGTTGATACTGCATTAAGTAATGAAAAGTCATAACCTCTATCAGTAACATCACCTGTATAATCATTTATTTGTATATTATTAATTTTCTTTACAAACATTACAAATTTTCCTCATTACGTAAATCATTTTTCATTGCTTTTTGATTTTGTTCTGCTCTTTTCTTTTGTTCTTCAAGTAAAGAAGCATTACAATTCATAACAGTTGTTAATGAATCAATCAATTGATCAATAATTGTTGCTTGTTCTAGCTGTGTTTTACGTAAAAAGAATATATCTTGTTGTTGTTTAATTAAAATTTCTTTAACATTAGGTGATAAAGAATCATCTTTAAGCAATCTTGCTTGAAGTTCACTGCCTTTTTCTATCATTTATTTACTCCAAATCTAATTGTATTTTAAGTGTTCGTAATTTATTTGATCTATCTTGTAATTCTTCAAGATATTTATCAACTCTAGCTAAACTTTTTTCAAATTGTGCAAGTTCTTTTTCTATTTTTTCATTCAACTTACCAATTCTTTTCTGTCTATTAGCTTCTTTAACTTCATTATAAGTATTAATTGGTGCTAAACGTCTTTCTCTTAATGCAGAAATAAAAGCAACTTGTTCTTCATCTGTCATTTCAAGAAATGTTTTTCTATGTATAGGTGTATCACCATTCATAAGTTCTTCTCCTTTAAATGTATCAATACTATACACTTTTATTTTTAATTAGTCAACATCTTTTTCTTGTGTTGTGGATAAATAATCCTTAACAAAATCAATAGTTTCTTTACTAACACAACTAATAGCTGTACAATCTGATTTAAGTTGATTTTCTATGTATGTTTTAACTTCAGGAATATTAATAACTTCTAATAAATCTACTGCATATTTAGTACCGAATACAATTGATTCAAATTTAGTTAAGATATTACGATATTGTTTTTTAAGATCTTTATATTTTAATATAAAATCTTCAACAAACAAATTTCTATAAACATCTCTATAACAATCACGTAAATCTTTACTAAATTTTCCTTCTCTAAATTGAACTCCTTTAAGTTTTTGATATTCGTATGTATCTTTTTTATCTTCAAATAAATACAAGAAATCTCTAGGCATACTATATGTATAGAATGAATTAATATTATTAGTAAGACTAAAATATTGAATATCTCTACTATTACTTTCTTCATCAAAATCAAATTTAATTAAATTTGGACTAGAATATAAATCCCAATCACTTCTTTTTTTGAATATCTTTTCGTGTTGTTTAATGACATTTTTATCTTCTTCATTAATAGGATATTCAAATCTATCAACAAACTCTTGCATCTTCTTTTGTGATTCAGCTAAAAAATCTTTAACTAATTTTACATCATCAAATTCAGGTTGTTTTGTTCTAATGTAATTTTTAATAATTTCCATTACATCTTTTTTCATTGCTTTAGTTAATACTTTTTTCTTCATAGTATATTCTCCTTAATTAAATTCTGTACCATCTGTTTGTTTTATTATTTCAAAATTACTATCAATATAATATACTCCATTATCTCCATTGTCTGTGTCTAAATCACTGACAATTCCGATGCCAACAGATAAACAAGAAGGTCCTTCAATAGCATCAAAAAAATTACATATAATCTGACAAAATCTTGACCAGAAATATTGAGGATCTTCATCAACTGTTCTAATTCTATCTCTAGCTAACATTAAAAAGTTCTCGATACTTGATTTTCTACCACGCCAATGTAGATAAATACCAATCTTTTCTTTAGCATTATCTTTATTTGTATCATAACTTACAATTACTGCTCTATTTCCCATAACAATTACTCCTTATTAATATTCACTTGCTGCCAACATTACGTAATTATACATAAAGATTTTATAAGTACCTTCAAGTTCTTTATCTTCTTTATCTAGTTTGATAATATAATTTTGTATTATCTTATTGTTTCCGTCTGTTATATGAATTTTAAATTCATCACCTTGAATAGTTACATCAACACTTAAGAATGGATACTTAAAATTTAATAAATTAGATACAACTTCAAAGAACTCAAAGAACGCAATATTATTATCTAATTTTTCTTTAAGGTAATTAATTCCATCTGTATATGCATACTTACCTACTTGATAATAATGTTCAGTACCATAGAACTCTTTAAACTTTTCACTATGCTTTATCATTTTCATTTCCTAAATTTTCTAAATAATCAAAAGTTTCTTTATTTACTGTTATTACTCTATCTTCCATAATCTTTTTATAATTAGGAGTACTTTCTTTAAGAGCTCCATCACTCATTTCAGCAGCTCTACCTGTAATTCTTGTAATTTGTCCTTTTTTATTTTTAATTATTTCAATAACTAATAACAATTTTTCATCTGTTAATCTTTGTTTACATTTAGCACATAAAGATAATGAATGTGGTCCATCACTAACTGGTCCCAGTCTTTTATTAAAAACAACTCCAATCATTTCATTACAAATAACACATGTATCTTTTGCTACAAAATCATTCATTTTATATCTCCTATATTTTGTTTAACATAATTATCAAGTTCTTCATACTTTTTATTTTCAAATAGCTCTGTAATTTTACTAGCTTTATCATACATTTTTGTACTGTATTTATTTACAGCTTGATAACTTCTTCTTTTTCTATTATCTAATTGAATAAATCTAGTATCTTCTTTAGTAGGCATTAGATCATAACTATAAACACCATTATTATATACAACTTTTTGCAGATGGATAAAATAACCTTTATTAGGTTCATCATCTTTATACCATATTTCAATTTTAAGATGATCGTATTTATCTGTTGGTTTATTTAATTTCTGAAACATTACATTAATCTCCATATAATAAATAAGTCACAAAGAAAACCGAGAATGATACCCATAAAGAATATATAATCAGAAACAGTAACTTTATTAGTAGATACAGTATCCTTTGTGTTATGGATACTTTTTCTTTTCTTTTGTTTATATCTTTTAACTGCTTCATTGTGTGCTTTCTTTCTTTCTTCATCTGTTTTATATTTGATTTTATTTGCCATTGTTATCTCCTTGTGTTAAGAATAAGTTAATCATTTCATCTATATTTTCTGTATATTCTATATATTTACGTTTATATTCTCCATTTGATTCTGAATTAGTAACTAACATTACAATACCTTTAAGTATTGCTGATAAAATATGTAATATAATCTTATTGTACATTATTATTGTTCTCTATTTCTTTTAATCTTGATCTTCTAGTTTGAATACTACAAACACTTCTTTGTATATAGTTAGATATTTCTGTATCAGTCTTTTTATGTTCTAATACTATAACATCTTCTAATTCAGTCCAAGCTCTTCGTTTATATTTAGCTGTTTTAGAAAAGTATTTACGTTTACCTTTATTTCTAACTAATCTAAACTTTTCTATATCTTTATAATTAGATTTACGAAAACTCATTATTGTCCCACCTCAATCAAGCTTTGAGTCCAATCTTCTACTGGTTCTATATTATATAGTTTACCTAAAAAACAAGTTTCATTAAACATTCCTATTTTAATCCGCCAATATACTCTAAATCTTCGTGGCTTTTCTTTATACCACCAATATTGTCCATCTTTATCCATAGCTACATAACCTTTATTCATATAAGGCGCTATGTTTTTCTTAAATTCATCTATCGTCATTTTATAATTTCCAATATTCTAAAAGTTCTAAGATTAAATCTTTAAAAGATTGTCTTGGTTTATTTCCAGCAGCTATATCATATAAATACATTAATATAGCAAAGATAACAATATATACCCAAATTGGAATAAAAAATATTTTTAACATTATCATTTTAGCTTTATAAATCATTCGTTAAACTCCTTTGAATTAACAGCCTCTTGCCAAGTTGGATATTCTGCTATCATTTTCCATTTAATATTTTCAAAATTTTTTATAATAAAACTATTACCAACACCGTTATTAAATATACCATAAAGAGTAGTTGGAGTAATACCACTTATTACAAAAAGAATATCTTTATCATATTTATAAATCTGTCCAACTTTAATCATTTATTTAATCCTTTGTTGTAAATTCTGTTACAATATTATCTACAGCAAGAGTTAATCTAGCTCGGAAAGTTTCATCTTGTTTCATCTTTTGAACAATTCTAGCAATTGAACTTTCTGATTGACTAACAAGTTCTCTAACTATTCTTTGTGATATTAATTTTTGTAATTCTTCTTTAAAATTATCACTACGAATAGTTTTTTCTATAGCATCTTTAAATAATATACTTATTGATGGTTCATATTCTTTAATTACCAAATTTACGATTGATTTTGTAGGATTATTATATCCATCTAATGATTTAATACCATTAATTAAGATAGTTTTTGTAGCGTTCAGAATTTCTTCTTCTAAATTTAATTCTTTTTCAGTCATTTCTTGTACTCCTCAATATATTCTAATTCAACTGATTGAAAAATAAATCCCCATTTTTTAATATGTTTTATCATTCCATCAATTGATTTAAAATTTCCTACATGGCATACTGTTTCATAATCATAAAAACTATAAGGTAATTTAGAACCTTTAATAAAATATACATTAAATTTTGTATTCATACCATCTCGTAATTTTTTACCATCACTACCATAATAAATCATATTTTGTAATTTTTGGTAATATGTTACTGAACGTTTCCAACCTTTAATTTCTTTTACTTTAATATATCCTATTTTCATTTCTCATAATCCTTTAAATCTTTAGCAATTTTATAATCTTCGGGATTGAATGGTTTACAATATCTATACCAAGTTCCTTGAGAAGTAAAATAACAGTCATTATCTTCATCTTTTTTAGTAAGTATTGAAATCATTTTATATTCAAAGTTTTCTTGATGACTAAAGACACATAGAATTTTATTTTCTATAATTTTATCCCAATCATATTCAGGCTCAATAATTACCCAATCATCTACTTCTAAATCTTTTCTATTTAATTGATAATAATCTCCATTATCAGTATATTCAAATGAATTATTACCTAAAATAATTGAACGATAAGAATAATCTTTATTAACTCTTTTAATTTCTCCACCATCAAGTAGATGTTTTTGTAATCTTTCATCACAAAATCTCATAATTCATACTCCTTATTTAATAGTTAATCAATCTTTACATTATACTGAAAATAAAGATCATGGAAAAAATCAGATCTAACATCTTTAGTTTCAATATCACCATCTTTATTTATAAATTCTACTGTATAAAGATTATAAGATGATTCATTATCTATATGTTTAGATACTTTAATAATAGTATATTTTGTATTATTTGATCTTTTTATATAGATATTACCTTTCACTGGTCTTGTTCTTAATCTTATTACCATGATCTTTACCTATTTATTTAGATAATTTATTTAAAAGTTTTTTATAATTAGTTAACATTTCCTTAAAACTAGCATCTTTTTGTGCTATCTGTTCAAGTAATGCTAATTTACTCATCTGTTTATAAGCCTTTTCAATAACTTCATTATATTCTTTTAATTTGTTTTCATTATCTATACATTCTTTTGCTTTTTTAACATTTATTGTACCGATAATTTCTTTAACTGTATTTTTATTATCGAACTGTGAATATTTTGAAAAGTCTTTTTCATCAAATATTTCTGTTACATATCCAATATTAAAATCAGTTTTATATATTCTAACAATGACTAAATCATTTACTTTTAGATTATAGCCATAAACATTTTTGTATGTATATTTAGTAATTTTACCATTACTTTTATTATTAAGTAAATTATCTATTTGATTATCTTTACCTATAAATATAATATTTACATATTTCATTTCTTTTTCTCCTTTTTATCGTGAGCTTTTACCCAATTATCTAATTCAATTAATCTATTATTTACTTCACTGGACCAAAGAGTATCAGCTTTTAGATATTGTTGAAGTAAAGATAAACTCTTCTTAACTTGTACATCTCGTACATAATCTATTATAGCAAATAAAACTATAGCTATACTAAGCATTATATAAGTAATCATTCATTATTCCTTTCTGATTATTCTCAAACCAATCACATTCACTTTGTTTTAATATATTTCGTACAACCTGTACTTCTTTCATTGTATAAGTATGATTATCTGTACTTAATTTATCGGATAATTCTTGATCTGATAATGTATCTATATAATCATAAAAAGCAAATACAAGTCCTACTGTTTTGTTACAATAATTCATAAATAATTTAAATTGATTGTGATATATTGGATTATAATATACTTCATTATCAAAGTATTCAAATAAATCATCAAGATCATTTTTTAGTTGTTTTGATATCTTTTGTCTTTTCATCTAAATACTCCTCTTGTATCATCTTCAATTCATTTAACACATTAACATATCTTTGAAGTGTTAAATAGTGAAGATCTCTGACTAAATACACTGCTATGTATTTAAGTGCTAATTCATAGTATTCTTTAAAGTATTTATCTTCAGGTGATATTTGTTTTGTTATATCATAAATACAAGCAATACATTCACCTGTTGAATGATATTTAAGTACCATGAATTGATATTTATTATTTAGACTAGATACAAAGCATAGACAACCATTTGAAATTGAATCTTTATATACTGGTATAATTAAACGACCATCATTATCAGTATACATTTTAAATAGTGTAATGTTCATTATGTTCTCCTGTGTTATGGATATATTATATTATTATATCAAAATGTCAAGATATAAATATCTTGTATACTGTTATAAATATCTTATATACAAGATATAAATATCTATTTATTAATTATTGGTATCTCTATATGTTCTTGTTCTTTTTCAATAACAAAAACCAAATCTTTATTTTTGTATATTTTATAATAAGAACCATAAGTAAACGTTTTATCATGTACACACCATATTATTATATTACCTTTATCATCAAAATCTATATGAGTATTTAACTTTTCTAACCAATACCTCATGTTGCAATACTCCGAAGTGTAAAATATTCAGTGGCTCTCGTCAACCACAAAGTTTTGTTTATGTAACAATATGCAAACAAACATCAATTAATACTTTAATTGCATCTTGTAAATCATTGATTTTATTACACATTTTATTACCAACCTGTACGTTTAATTAGAAAAAAAAATAGAGAGGATTATTTAAATCCTCTCTTTTTCTTAGGAGAAACTATTTAGATTTCTTCTGTGCTGCTTTTTGTTCAGCTTTTAACTTTTTCTGTTCTGCTTTCTTTTGTCCTTTTTCTGCTCTGATTGTAGCTTTAACTTCTTTAATCTTTTGTTTCATTTCAGCTTTCAAAGCATCTTGTTTTTCTGTAAACTCTATTTTGTTCTTAGCAATTTTAGCTAAATATGTAGCTCTAACATCTTTAATTCTACTATCTTGTTTAGAGTTATTAACTTTATCAAGCTGTTTTTGTAAAGAAACTTCAATTTTACTAACTCTTTCTTCTGTTGTAAGTGTTTTAGCTTGACAAGTATTGATAGCCATGCACAAAGCTGTAACTACGATGAAAGTTCTGAATAAATTTAACATGATTTTTCTCCTAAATATAAAATTGATGTAATGTAATTCTAAAATTACACAAACAAGTAATCTTAATGACTACCTGTTTGTGCTTTGTTGTATATGTTATAAGTCTAACATAGCTTGTACTGTTTGTACTTGCAAATCAAACTCATTCTCTTTTGATTCTTGATAATACTTACGAGCTTCAGATAAGATTTGTTCTGAATCTTTAATTTTAGTAGTATCAATATGACCTTCATTATCTGTAATCAATGTTGTAGTCATAGCATCATACATTTGTGCAATATCGGACCAAAGATAATCATATACCTTTGTATCTAGACTGTTATTTACTTTATAAAGAACAGATTTCATTGTATATAAATCATGATGTTCTTTAGCAACACTAAATTCTTCACGCAACATATCAAGATATGCTTTTTGACGTGCAAAGATAGATACGAATGAAGCAATACGATAAATTTCACCATATTGATTTGATGATGTTTGATATAACTTCTGAATATTATCAATTAAAGCATTAACAGCTTCATAATATTCAGGATTAAATGTTTGTTTTTCTGTACCAACAATAGCTTTTGATTTAGACATGTGTTTATCTCCTTAATTAATTTAATGTTATTGTAGAATTAAACATAAGTTCTAAGATGAAAATACGTTTAATTTCATTATTATCTAATTCTTTTACTAATTCTTCATTATAACCATGAGAAATTAGGTATTTTTCTATTTTAATTCTTTTATACATGTTTTAATCTCCTAAGTTAAAGTTAAATTAAATGTAATTAAAAATTACATAAAAATTTAATCTTTTTATGCAACAAGAGTTGTATTTTGTTGTGTTTTTGTAGCTTAAAACAAGTATAAAATTACTATCTACTTGTATTATGCAATGTATTTGTACTTATATTGTATTAATATATACATATATACATATATACTTATACATATTTACATATACATATACAAAAATATAATTAATACATATACTTATATACAAATATTAAACAAAAACATTAATAATATTAACATTAATATTATATTTATTGTAGATTATGTGTAGAAATTTTGATAGCAACCACACTTTCTTTCTACAATTATATAACTTAGATAAACATAAATCAAAGCAGTAACAATATTAATACATCTTATAGTAGTATTATATACATTAACTACAATTACAGGTAGTATGTAACTGGTATATCAAATTCTTAATATCCCCCGTACCAAACAAAAACAGGGGGTTTCTAATGGGCTGAGTGTATGTATATGGATATTAGCTTCACGATGGATTGTAAATATAATACTACCTAGTATCATTATCTTTATTGTATATAATATATTATATATACTGTTAGTTGTATTATACATTCAGTTGGTATGTATATTACTTGAGGTTGTATTATACAACTACAGATAAGTATACATACTAAAAATATGTAAAAAAAGTATTGACAAGTGGTATTTTTATGTTATAATAAATTATCCGCTAAGCGGACGGGGGGATAACAATCCTGTTATTATTGTTTCGTTATTGTATTGCTGCTTTTCATTAATAACGAATTGTTATCTTCTTTTTATTATTATTTCCTTTCATTGTATTTAAATTCCTATAAATATTATTATTAACCATTTCTCTTTATTAAAGTTAAAACTAATACACAGCATTAACGTGCTGTGTATTTTTATTTACTACAAATCTATTGATTTGTTACATCAATCTAGCAAATATCATTAACAATATTAGTAATTAACAACAATTAACCATAAATCTGTAGATTTATGACATCAATTTAGCACAGTTCGTTTAGTTATTGTAATTATTATTAACGTTTTATATTTATTAGTATTGTTATTGTATATATTATATAATAATACTAGTATTATATACTTGTATTAATATTAATTATATAATATATAATACAATACCGAACGTAGTGAGGTATTAATTATACAATACAGCATACATATATAATAATAACATTACCAGCAACATAAACAGGAAGCATAAGTACGTAACGCTGACGCTTGTATGGTAAAATAATAAAAATAACACTTGACATGTGATGAATTGTGTGTAATTATACTTAACAACAGGAGAATTAAATGGAAATATTACTACCAAACGGACAAAGAGTTCAGAAGATTGAAGCAGATATAACAAAATCTGCTACAGTTATTAAAACTAATACACAATTACAACAAGAAGATGCAAGAATACGACACAGGATTGATGAATTACCGTTACAAACTGGTAAAATGAATACTATTTCTGTTGTATTATCGTACTATTTATTTGGATTATCAACACGTGATATTAGTATTATTACTAAATTACCTGAAGATCAAGTACAAAATATCATAATGTTACCAGCCTTTGATCAGATGTTAAAAGCTGTTACTAAGTCAATTATAGAGAACGATACACAAGATGTACGAGATTTTATTAGTAAACAAACTAAAAAAGCTGCATCAAAAGTTGTTGAGATTATGGAAACAGCATCACCTAAATTTGCACTTGAAGCTGCTAAAGATTTATTGGATCGTGGTGGACATAGACCTGTAGATATAGTTGAACACGTAAACAAGATGGACGGAGAATTACGAATTGTACATATTCGTAAAGATGAAACTAAAGAAAAAGCTATTCAAGATGTAGAATTTGAGGAGATTAAATAGTGATAAAGTTCTATTATGGTACAATGGGTGCTGGTAAAACTACTGAACTCATTAAAACTTATGATATTTATAAACGAAAAGGACTTGAACCAGTAATACTTAAACCAGCTATTGATACTAGAGAAGGTAAACAAGAAGGTTGGGGAATTACAACAAGCAGAATTACTAAAGAATCAGTGCCTTGTTATTATTACAATGATATTCTTGATATATACAAACTGAAAAATAAATCAATACTTGTTGATGAATGTCAGTTTATGAAACCTAGTGATGTTGCTTATCTTGTATGTTATGCAGATGAATGTAATATACCATTACTTAGTTACGGATTAAAAACAGATGTTAATGGAAATTTGTTTGAAGGTGCAAAGAAATGGTTAGCTTTATCTGATATTAGTGTAGAGCTTGAGAATTTATGTCAAGTTGAAGGTTGTACTAATAAAGCTATACTACATAAACGATTTGTTAGTGGAAAACCTGATAAAAGTACACAATCAATTGTTATAGATGGTGTAGATAATGTAACATATTTATCAGTTTGTCGTAAACATTGGAGAGAATAACATGAGTTTACCAGAATATCGTATCATTGATGGAAGTTTACAAGACAGATTTATGAAGTTACGTACTAAAATACAGTTTTATGGTGGTGGTTTTGGTAATGGTAAAACATCTGGTACATGTGTTAAAGCTATTCAATTAATGAAAGATTATCCTGGTAGTCATGGTGCAGTACTTAGAGAAACATTACCTAAAGTTACAGGTACTACAATGAAAGAATTTTTTAAGTGGTTACCTAAAACATGGATCAAAAGTTTTAATAAAGCTGATCGAATGCTAACATTAGTTAATGGTAGTACTTGTGTTTTTAGTTATTTAATGCAACAAGGAAGTGGAAGTGATACAACTTCTAACGTATTATCAGCAACATTTGATTGGGCTTTAGTTGATCAAGTTGAAGATCCTGGAATTGTTTATAAAGATTTTACAGATTTACTTGGACGATTAAGAGGTAGTGCAAAATATGTTGGTGATGATCCAACAATGCCTGAAACAGGACCAAGATGGCTGTTTCTTGCATGTAACCCAACACGAAATTGGGTATATAAGAAACTAATTGAACCATATCAACGTTATAAAGCAACAGGAATTATTACTCCTGATCTAATTTATAATACAAATAAACATGAATTGATGATAGAAGTTGTTGAAGGTAGTACTTATGAAAACAAAGATAATATACCTGAAGACTTTATTGAAACACTTGAGATGACTTATACTGGACAAATGAAAGATAGGTTCTTAAATGGTGAATGGGCTGGTTATGAAGGATTAGTTTATCCAGATTTTGATACAAATAGAAACGTAATTCCACATTCTTGGTGTGTTGAGTATTATAATTCGCTATCATCTAAGTATAATCTTGAAATTATTGAAGGATTTGATTATGGTTTAGCTGTTCCTAGTTGTTATATGTTAGGTTTTGTTGATCCATATGGTAATATAATTCTACTTGATGGTTATTATGAAAAAGAAAAACCACCTGAATATATTGCAACAGAAATTACTAAAATTAGAATGAAGTATGGTATTTATGATAAAGAAATTTTAGCAGATCCAGCTATATTCAAACGTACAATTATAGAAAATAACAAAACATTATCTCTTGCTGATATTATGTTTCAAGATTATAATATACGAATGATACCAGCACAAAATGATATTCTTAGTGGTATTGCTAAAGTAACAGGATATTTGAATGTATCTCAACATCATCAAAATCCATTTACTAAGAATTATAATGCACCATATCTTTATGTTAGTGATAAACTTGAGTTCTTTGAAACAGAGATTGGTAATTATTACTGGCAAAAAGGAGCTAAAGACGATTATAAGGATTTACCATACGATAAAGATGATCATGCTATGGATACATTAAAATATATGTTGACATACAGACCAAATATTAGTACATTAATTACAGAGAAAAAGAAACAAAACTCAATCCCAACAACATGGACGGAGATAGATGATGACGAATATTGATGAAAATGATATACCAGAAGATATTAATAAACAACTTGATGAAACAATAGGAGTTGAACATGTCGAACAGGAAAATTATACTCCTACTTATAGAGTATATGGTGAAAGTAAGATACCAGTATCAGAATCAGAATCAAAACTATGGAGTATTCGTAAAGATCAGGCTCTAAAAGTTATGGAAGATGTAAAAGATCAATGGGAAATTACATACAAATACTTCAATTCAGATCAAGTAGATATTAGAGATGATGGTAGTTTTGAATTTAAGACTGATTCAAAGTTACGAAATAACAATAACTGTACTGAAAATTTAGTATGGGCAAATAATATTGGTATGATTCCAGCACTATATTCACAAGATCCAGCAGTTGAAGTTACTAATAATAAAGATAAAGATGAAGAATTAAATAAGATGTCAACAATGATTGAACGTCTTGTTAATGTTCTGTTAAAAAGAAGATCTACTCCTGGTTTACATATTAAACCGAAAGCACGTAAAGCAATTCTTAATGCTTTATTAACAAACAGAGGTATTATTAAGATCGGTTATAATTTCAAAATAGATGGTAACGAAAATTTAATACAAGAAATCAAACAGTTAGGTGAACAGCTATCTGAAGCTAAAGATGTTAATGAAGTAAAAGATATTGAAGGTAAGATACAAGCATTAGAAGAAACGATTAATCTTAATACTCAATCTGGACCATATGCTAAACATATTAGACCTTTTGATTTATTAATTGATCCACAAGCATTAGAACAAGATGGTACTGATGCTAATTGGATTATGGAAAGAGAATTTATACCAACTGAATATCTCAAAGCTAAATTCGGTATTGATGATGAAGATGATAATACAGTTAAATCTGTTTATAATCCTGATAAAGTATTACCAGTTAATTCAAAAGAATTATCTGAAAATGATGATGAAGATAATGTTTTAGCTGATGAAAATATAACCAGTTATCAAAATTTAGGATATGATAATTACGAAAACTATAAGAAAAGTTGTTTAACTGAATGTTACTGGGTATGGGATAAAGTTAAAAGACGTGTATATTTGTATAGTAATAAATGTTGGAATTTTCCTATTTGGGTATGGGAAGATCCTTATCAACTTGATGAGTTCTTTCCTTATTATATACTAAACTTCCATGAATCACCTAATGCAAGTTTATGTAAAGGAGAAACTTCTTATTACTTAGATCAACAAGATACAATAAATATGATTAATTCACAACTAGTTAAAATGAGAGAGTTTGGATTTAAACATTATTTATATGATGCAAACAGTGGTGTTGATGCTAAAGAAATACAAAAATGGTTGAATGGTAAACAGTCTGTTGTTGGAATTAAATTACCGCCTAATAAAAAGATAGATGAAATACTTTACGCTGGATCTATACCAACAGATAAAAATCAAGCATTGTATGATAAAACAGATTTACAACGAGTTGTTGATATGATTAGTGGTACAGATGCAACAACAAGAAGTGGTGAATATAAAACTAATACAACAAACTTAGCAATTCAAAGTTATATTGCTGGTAAAAGTATACGACTTGATGATAAACGTGATTTAATTGAGAACTGGTTAGGTAATATCGGTTGGGGTATTGCACAATTATGTTTACAGTTTATGGATATTAATCAAGTTAGTAATTTAATTGGTAAAGAAAATGCAAAGTTATGGAGAAATATAGATAAGAATGAAATAACTTCCACATTCTCTGTACAATGTGTAGGGGGATCTACTGTAAAACCTACATCAGATAACAAAAAACAACAAGCTTTACAAATAGCTCAAGTTTTAGGACAGTTCGCTTCGGCTACTCCTTATGTTGTTATCGTAATGTTACAGGTATTACAGCGTGCTATTGATGAAGTAGTTGTTAAAGAAGAGGATATTGAATTGATTAAAAATTCTATATTACAATCAATGCAAGCTCAACAACAACAAGCTCAACAACAAGCACAATTAGATAACGCAAAGGCTCAACAAGCCAATGCAGAAACTGACAAAAATGTTGCAGAAACAGCACAGATTATGTCAGCTGTTAATGGACAAAATGAAATTGCAAATCAACAAACGCCTGAAATGTTATTAGGTAGATAATAGGAGAACACAAAATGACAGAAGATGAAAACAATTTATTAGATGAACAACTGAATGATGCTTTTAGTTCAGATGGAGATTTTAATAATGATACAGAAGAAAATACACAAACAACAGAAGATTACAACGAAGGCTCTGAAACACTTGATGACCTTATACAAGGTCAGCAAGAAACAACAACAGAGAAAGATACGAAGAATAATCAAGAAATCAATAATACTCAACAAAGCATACAACAACCAACAAATAAACGAACAAGAAATAATAATTCCAAAGATTTAGTTGATGAAAATGGAAATGTTATCGCAAAGGCTGGAGCTGAACGAAGATTTTATGAAGAAAATGTAAAACTTAAACGTGATCGTGATGTATTTAATACACAAGTTTTACCTAAAATTCGTGAACAGTATGATGCTATGAAACAAAGAGTTGAAACTTATCAACAAACTTTTAATGCTTTACGTGCTAGTGATATGACACCTGAAGATATACAAACAGGTATTGAATTAATGCGTAAATGGAAACAGTCACCACAAGAAACTTTAAAATACTTGTTGACAAATGCTAAAAGTTATGGTATTAATGTAGAAGGTTTAACATCAGGAGTTGATGTAGCTGCAATTAACCAGATGTTAGATGAAAAATTACAACCTTTCATGCAAGAAAGAGAAGCTAGATTACAAGAGATTCAAATTAAGAATCAAGCTCAAAATGAATATAACAACTTTATGCAGAGATTTCCAGATGCTAAAGTACATACAAAAGAACTTGCATACTTAATTAGAAAACAACCTAATCTGTCATTAGATTCTGCTTATTATATGTTAAGAACTCATTATGCAGAAAATGGATTTGATTTTAATACACCACTTGAGCAAATACTCAAAGGTAGACAACAAAAACCAAACAATGCATCATTTAATATGCCTAATACAAATCAGACAATTAACGGTGCAAATTTAAATAAAAATGTAGCTTCTGTTAATACATCTTATAATGATATTATCAAAAGTGTACTAAGAGATAATAAATTTTAATTAAATATGGAGTAAATAAAATGGGAAGTCCTGTAATTGAAACAGTCTTGCATGCTACGTTAGAGAAATCACGTAAAAAATTGTTGTTTGCTGCAGTTAAAGCAAATGCTTTTTATTCTTATGCAATGGCTTCAAATAAAATTGAATATGAAGATGGTGGACGTGAAATTTCTAATCCGCTTATCACTGGTCGAAATCCGAATGTAAAATCTTATTCTTACTATGATGAATTGCCAGTAAATCAGACTAATGAATTTAATACAGTTCGTTATGGCTGGTCACGTGTTGCTGGTACTGTAATTATTTCAGATCAAGAAGTAGATGAAAACAGAGGTGCTTCTGAAATTTTCAAAATTCTTAAAGGTAAAATGGACGTACTTGAAGAATCAATTAAAGAAAAATTCCAGAACTATCTGTTCGGTGCTGGTATTGGTAAAGATCCAAACGGTTTAGCTTTGTTAGTTCCAGATAATCCTAATACTGGTTCTTTGGGTGGAATTAATCGTGAAGATGAGCCACAGTGGAGAACAATGGCTAAACATTATGCTGGTTCACTGAATAAACAGAACATTGAAGAAGAGTTTGATGATATTTTGTTGGATATGAAACAAGGTAAAAATGAAAAACCTGATCTGATTCTGTGTGGTCGTAACATTTATAGAATGTATCGTGCTGCTATTCGTGACAAAATTTCTATCTTGCGTGATGGTTCTTATGTAGGTAAAAAGATGTATGATCTTGGTTTCGAAGGTGTATCTTTTGGTGGAGTTACAATGCTTTTTGATGAAGATTGTCCAGCTGATAAAGCATACTTCTTGAATACTACATACTTGAAATTGCATGTAATGAAACATGTTAATATGAAAGTTAAAGAATTGTCTGCTCCATGGACTCAAGATTGTGTTGGTCGTCGTATTGTATGGCAAGGACAGATGTGTTTGTGGAAAGCAAATCGTACACAATGTGTAGTATCTAACAACTAATTAATATTAAAACAGGAGAACTGATTATGAAAACTATGATTAAAGACATTAAACCAATTAAAGTTAAGAAAAATGTAATTAAATTCGATAAAAACGATAAAAAGATTACAAAAACTGTAATAGAAGATGCTTATTTAGTTACTATGTTGAATGGTAATTCTATAGCATTAACATTAAAACAGATGGACGAACTTAATATTGATGTAGATGGTTCAAGAAGAGATAGTTCAGTTGATTATGAGGATATTGAAGATGATAACATTATTGAAGAAAATGATCCTGTTGTTGAATCTGGTCCAAAATTTACAACAAACATTCAGAAAAATCAAGAAGAAGTAATCAGTTCTACTGATAATAGTAACAATAAAGGAGAGTAATATGTCAAATATTGCAATGATTAATGGATATACACCACTTGCTACATTCTCTGGTAATGTAATTAACAACATGTGTGTAGTTGATTTCGGTAAACTCGCTCCAGCTAAAACTTTGATGATGGTTAAAGCTGAAGCTAATAAAACAGCTGTTGTTGATTTTGAAGATTCTTTGATTGAAGTTGATGCACAGTATGGTGCTGTATTGTCACTTAAAGGTTCTGCAGCAATTACCGATGTAGCTAAGATTACTGGTTATGATTATTTAGGTCAAAAGATTTACGAAGAAATTACATTAACAGGTACAACTGCTGTTGAAGGTAAAAAAGCTTTCAAATATATTCAGCAGATTGTAATTGATGCAACTGTTGCTGCTAATGTAACTGTATCAAGATCTTTGAAACTTGGTTTACCTTATCGTACTGCTAAAGTTGTAGCAGAAACTCGTGATGGTGTTGTAAGTACTACTGGTGTTTTGGTAGCTCCTGTAAATACTGCTCAATCAGCATCAACAGGTGATCCAAGAGGTCTGTTTGATCTGAAAACTTATGCATCGGCTGCTCATGTTGTAGCTGTATTGTTAGTAAGTCCAGAGATTTTTGAAATTGATGGTAAAGAAGTTGGTGGTTTGTTTGGTATTCCTCACTTTGCTTAATCATTAAATTCAAAATAGTAAAAAGAGATGCAATTATTATTCCTAGTTCTTCTGTGTTGCATCTCTTTTACTTTATTATAGAGGTATATTATGAGTAAATATAAGAAATTTTCTAAACTTGTTCAAGAAGTTATCAAGTCTTTGTCTATGTATTCAGGAACATCTGTACAAATTTATGCAGAAGACAGGATTGCTATGATGTTACAAAGATGTTATAATCAATTATTTGATGATCATTATTGGACAGATACAATTGAATGGTTTAAGTACACATTAAGTGGTTTCGATGGATTATGTAATGAAGATGTTGGTAAAGATATTACAAGTTTTCATGATATTATGAATATTAGTACAGAGAATAATCCACAATATTCATTACGTAAATTACACACAACTACAAATCCTTATTTAATTGTTGGAGATACACCTACATATTATACTTCTACAAATATAGATAACAAAATATTTCGAATTGTACCATTTGATGCTAAAGGTACAATATATGTACAAGCTAGAAAAAGAATTACAGAATTTGACGAAGAAACAATAGTTAACATTGATCCTGATTTATTGATACTGCATGTTTGTTGGGAATATTGTATTGATGATGGTAATAATAAGACAGCTGCTGATAAATTTATGCAGATGTTTACTGAACGAAAAAATACATTATTAGCACTTGAAAATCAAGGAACTTTTGATTATAATGATGAAGAAGCTTATGTAGGTAATAATTCTTGGAGATAAAACAATGGCTAATTTTGAATCATTAAAGACAACTACTTTACGAGATTTTGGTGGTGGACTAGATGTTGTTCATGATGATTTGAATATGGATAGTAAATACTCTAAGATTGAACGTAATATGTTCTTGAATATTGACGGCACTAAAGCTAAAAGATACGGTACTCATTATGAATTTGACTTAAAAGGATTTAATGAGAATGAGGTATATCAAGGTTCAGGTACATTTGAACAGAATAAAGAAGTAACTATACAACAAGATACTGTACATGATATAAATGAAAGTTCTAAAATTAAAATTATATCACCAACTGAGTTAGCTGGTGAATATAATATTGATCATTTATGGAGTGCTTCTACTTTTGCATATATAACTATCAATAAAACTACAACAGGTACAAGATATGATACAGTTACTTATCAAATAGGTAATAAAAATTCTTCAGGTACTTATACATATTCACCTAATGTTACTGATTATGCAGAAGTTATAACAAAAGATAAACAAATACGATTACACTATTCTAAAAATCCTAAGATATTAACAGGATATAAAATTAAAATTACTAAACCTTCAGCATTACAAGGAATTTATACAGTTCTTTATGCTAATGATACGACAATACAATTTACAGTTCCTAAAGATGCAACCGTTTCTGGTCCAATTGAATATACATATACAAATACTTTTGGTACAGTTTATAACAAATATTCAAGTACTTCTTCATTTAAGTTAAAGAATTACTTAAACTTTACATTACAACAGAACAATAGATACTTAAAACTGTATGCTGGTAATAAAATAAAAATATCTGGCTCTAGTTATGATATAAACAAAGAGTATATAATAACTAAAACAGATAACAATACAATGACTATTGATCTAGGTAATTATACAATATCAGCAGCAACAGTAACTTTTAAAGCTAATAATTTAAACAGAAATATTAAAGGTACAAGAATTATTGATTGTACTTATTATGTAGATAAAATTATAGCAGTATCTGATATTGGTGAAGTTGTTATGATAGGCGGTACTGGTTTTGCTGATAAACCTTGGGAATCTGTTATTATATTTAATGATACAATAGCTAAAACAATTAACCTTGAAACAGGAATTGAAGGTTGGCATAAAACTGATTCTGTATCTTTTGCTGTGTTTAATGGTATATTAACTATTTGGAATGGTAGAGATAAACCTTTGGCTGTAGATTTTACACAAACAAATCCTTGTAACTATTTAATTGATGCAGCTACTGGATCTAATGCTAATGTACCAATAGCAAAATACGCTCTAGCTTTTAACCATTATCTAGTTTGTGCTAATATTTTTGATGATATTGAACAGAAACAATATTCAGATCGTATTAGTATTTCAGCTAGAGATAGTATTGGTACTTTTTATTCAGGTAGTTCAGATGATGTAGATAACGATGGTGTTTATATTGATTTAGGTAAAATTATTTCAGCTAATAAACAAGTAATAAAAGGATTAAGTCGTTATCGTGATAAAATTGCTGTGGGTTTTGATGAAGTTACTGTATTCGGTACATTAGGAAGTTATACTGAAACAACAGAAACTATTAATAATCAAACAATAACAACAAAACAACATGTACCTAACTTTGAAGATGTAATTAGTAACCATGGTTGTATATCAGGTCGTACTTATGCTAACATTAAATCAGAATTAGTATGCTTAGATTATTCAGGTATTCCTTTATTTAGACGTTCTAATGTATATTCTAGTATTATACCAACAAGAATTAGTGAATTAATTGCACCAGATCTGTATCAATCATTCACAGGATTAACAGAAGATGCTATAGAAAACAGAATATTTAGTGTAATTAATCCAAAGAATAATCAGTATTTATTATTTATACCTAATTCTGATACATATAATACAACAACTGAATATAGATGTTATGCTTATACAATGGACAATTCAAATACTGTTGCTGGTGGTTGGTCTTTATTCACTGGTTGGAATTTTCAATGTGGATTAACAACAGCACTTAATGAAGTTTTGTTATGTGATACTACTAAATTCTACAGTTTAGGTAATGTTGAACGTCCTTATTATGCAGATTTTATTGATGATCCTAACTATCCACCACAAGATGAAGAAGATGTTAGTGGTAAAGAGATAGAATTTGAATGGGAATTTCCATGGGCAGACTTCGGAAATAGAGCTTCTGTTAAAAATACTAGATATTTATCACTATCTACAACAGGTTTAGCTAAATTTGATGTTGACTTATATGTAGATTACTTCTATTATAAAGTAAATGAAAGTGACGAAGCCATACAAGAAAAAGAACCACATCTTAGTTTAAACTTTGTTGGTGGTGATTCAAATGGTTATGGTAACGGACAACAACCTTATGGTGGTGGAAGAAGAACTAACACAGAACAACTGTTTGCTTATCCATGTAGATTTAAGATTTGTAAATTTAATATCAATGGATCTAGTAAATATAAATTGAATATTAATAGTATAACTATTTATTATCAAGAAGGGAACATAAGAATATGACAGGTAGTATAAAGACAAAAACACCAAGATTCAAATTAATTATACCACAGTTTAATATTGCTACTTGGCATGATTATATAGAAGATAACTTTAGAGCAATTGATGCTTTGTTCTATAATATTTTTGATATTCAAAAATTTAAAGGATCATGGAATAAAGTAACGGATTATAAAGTTAATGATGTATTATTTATTCCTGAAGATTATGAAGTTGATGAAACAGGACAATTAAAGAAAGATGATCAAGGTGAATTAATTGTATCAGAGTTTTCTGGTCGTATGGTTAAAGTACTTAAAGATCATACAACAGATAATTCTGATTATTTCTCTTTGTATTATTTTAATCATAAAGATGAATATGAACTGTTTGCCGATGCTAGTACTGCACAAAAATTTGCACAAGAAGCTAAAAAATCAGAATTACAAGCACAACAACATGTAAAGTCTGCTGCAAGTCAAGTACAATTAGCCAAAAATCAAGTAGAATTAGCAAAAGGTTATGCTGATCAAGCAAAAAATAATGCAACAGATGCAACAGAACAGGTTGAATTATGTAAAGAGCAAGTACAGTTAGCTAAAAATGAAGTAACAAATGCTCAACAAGAAGTTACTAATGCACAAGAACAGGTACAGCTTGCTTCAAATGAGGTTGATAAAGCTAAAACTGAGGTAAATAATGCTAAAGAACAAGTAACTTTAGCAGCCAATCAGGTAGATTTAGCTAAACAAGAAGTAGTTAATGCTAAACATTATGCAGATCTAGCAGCAGAAAGTGCTATACTATCACAAAAGATTAGAGTTATAAATAATGTTATAGTACCTGTTGCTTCTTGGATTAACAATTCTTCTTCTTCTAATTATCCACAAAAAGCATTGATTAATATAGATAATGTAACAGAAGATCAAATTGTTGATGTATATTTTGCAGAATCTGAAGCAGTTAGTGGTAATTATTCACCAGTAACAGATTCAGTTGATGGTGGTGTTTATATTTATGCTAAACAAGTACCATCATCTGATATAACAATTCCATCAATATTAATTTTTAAGTGAGGTTAATATGCAAGGTAAAACAAATGTAGCATCATCAAGTGGACAACAATCAGGTACTAATACATATAAAGCTAAATTAATTTTAACTGCTGTGATTAAGGGTGGAGATCCTGAATCAGAAGAAGAAATTGTTAATGAAGCTGTACAAGTTTTGGAGAATATATAATGAGTGATATCTTAGATTTAGCAAATAATATTGCAACAAGTAAAGAAAATATACGACAAGCAATTGTTAATAAAAAAGTTGAATGTGATAATACAGTACCATTTAATCAATATGCAGATAAAATTTCTCAGATTAGATTAGCTTCAGATTATAGTGATGTAGTTTCTTTAGATGCTATTAACTATACAGGACAGAGTATTAAAAAGGGTGATAAAGTTTGGATTGTTCCAAATATTACAAAAGATCAAACAGAATTTAATGCTTATGGAGCTGCTAGTAATGGGTATTATGTTAGTAGAGATGGTCAAAAAATAATTGGATATCAAGGAATTGTTTATACTGATACAAAAGAAGTTTTAGGTAATTATAATAATACTGATAACATTCGTTTTGTTTGGGGAGTTGATGATATCTATGGTTATGATAGTGCTGCTCAAAACTTAGCTAGTACTTCATATAGTATAGATAATACGAGTTTATTAAAAAATAATGGAAAAACTTTATCAGATTGTTATATATATGAAGATATTTATATGCAAAATGATACAACAAATAAAAAAAGACAAATACTTATAAATAATAAACAAGATAAAATAAACCTTATTCCTGGCAGTAATGAAAATTTTATTGGTTATGCTTATACTTGTTTTGATAGAGTTCATTCTATTTTGTTTTGTGCTTCTAATAGTAGTGGTAGTTATTTTTACACGAATGCTTATAAATTAGATAAAATAAATAAAACAGTAACTTATAAAAGATTTATTAATGTAGGCTCTTCTAACACTCTTTTTGCTTGTACATCTGATGGTAAATATCAATTCTACTATTTAAATGGACAATATGCTTCAGGTATATCAGCAACTAGTTATGATGCTGCAAATAACAAATTTTCATTACCTGATTATGAAAAAATGAATAGTGATTTTCCTAATTTATTTGAAAGATCTTCAACATATGCAAAATATAATCAAATTGATGATGTACTTTATATATTAGATTATAATAATGCTTCAAATACCAAACCTTTTTATGGATATGCTTATAAGTATGATACAAATACTCAAAGTTTCTATTTACTTAATAAAGTAGAATTTCCTAAAGAAGCTTATTATTCAACAAACAGTACATATATTACAGGATCTGCTGATGGTAAAATATTAGTTCAATATAAAAGATGGACTAAATCAACTGAATCAGCATATAAATATAAAGCTGTATCTACTTTATATAATAATTCTGGAGCTTTGTCTGGTATTGCAGAAGAAAATGCAACAACTAACCAATCATTTAAAGTAGGTGTTGTTTTAGGTCCTCAAACAGAATTAACTGTTACTACTAATACTGATAATGTAAAATTAACTGTGGAGTAATAATATGAGTACTACATTAACTAAAAATATAAGAAAACATATTCCGTATAAAATCACTGCTAAAAAACAAGGATTTTATGAAAAACAAATAACTCAAACATTTACTGAGGATAATCCTACTTTAGATTTAGGAGATCTTACTCCTTATGATGGATTAAAATATACAGCTGATAACAGAGTTCCTAATTATAGAACAACTACTCTTGATTTTACAAATACAGTCTTACCTTTTGCTGATAATACGAAACAGAAACTAAAAACAACTAAATACTGTTTACATGATTATAGATATAAATATAAAATACCTGAATATAGAGCATATTTTGGATTTGGTACTGTAGGACAAGGACCAAAAACATATGAAGGAAGTTCTATTAATAATGAAAATTATATTTATGGTTTTGATTCTGTAAACTTTCTAAAAAAGGTTCTTGATAATACAGACACTATTTATAGTATAAATTCTTTATATAAATTTAAATATAAAAAAAGTAGTAAAGGAAATAGATTATTTTATTATAATGATTATCATATGTTTGAAATTCGTAGTAATGATAAATTTTATGTTGGAGGTACTTATGGTTCTACAGTATTAGAAGATAATAAAGATTATTGGATTCAAGTATTTACAACTAAGACACATGTTACAGTTAAATTAAGCACTGATGGTACTAATTATAACACAGAAATTGATAAAGATGCTAATGTTTCTTTTACTACTAGTTATGGTAGATATTGTGTTGGTAGTTGTACTAGTAATTATATTTTTAGTGGTTATATTTATTATAATGCTTCATCAGTTGTTGTACGTTGGGGAACTGGTGCAACTAGTGACACAAGAAAAACCTATACATTTATACCAAATTATTTCAGTAAAGAAATTAATGGTACTTTTACTAATTCATCTGATTTTTATAAATATGGAACTTCAATAAAAAATAATGTATTTATTTATCCACCAGAAGATGAAAAATATACTGCTATGGGATTTCAAACTAAATGCAAAGTTTCTAAAGAAGAAAATTTTAAAGTTTCTTTTAATAAAGCAATAGGAAGTCAATATGTTCCTTTTGAAATAAAAGGAATTTTACAAATTTTACCATCAACTTATTATAATAAATTAAGAATTAGTTATAAACAAAGCAAAGATGGTTCTTTTATTAATAAAGATATAGCATTACAAAATAAAAATGATTATCAAAATATTATAGTTAAATTTAAAGATACAGGAATATCTATTGGATATTGTACAGGTAGTGGATCAACAAACTATACCTATACAGACATAACAGATACTTGGTACGAAGAAGGTGAATATGATTTAGGAATTCATGGTAGTTATAGACTTAATAATGGTACTATTTTTGATGCTATAACAGATCCAGTAGAAATAAATCTTAGTGGTATTCCTGGTTTACCTTATATATCAGAAACATATCAAGGTATTTTATATAAATTTAATTATGTAAATGCTAATAGTAATTATAGC
>OJAW01000222.1_pt1 | contig 44075 bp, 65 predicted proteins | sample 1589151 | NCBI WGS metagenome assembly OJAW01 (sample SAMN03283290) | human gut metagenome | biome: human-associated habitat; material: feces | host: Homo sapiens | place: Peru | collected 2012
TATTCAGATGGAAGAAAAGAGTGTTTTTGCAAAAATGATTAGTGATACATTAAATCTATATGAATCAAGTTTTGGTCCAAAAGATTTAAGAGTATGTGCTAGATTAATGGTTGAAAAATATTTTAAACCAGAAGAGTTATGTAATCTAGCAACTCAATTTAGTATTACAAAAGATGACTTTATTAATTGGATAATATCACGTATTAAAGGAGATAAATAAAGATGAAAAGAAATTATAAAATGTCAGAAATGAAAAGTGCTTTTGATAAACTTGCAGAAGAAACAAAAGAATTTTTACAAAAGTATTATACCCCACATACGAAAATCGTAGCAGACATAAGTGGCATTGAGGTAGTAGAAGGAGTTCTAGCTAAATCATTTGAAATAAATGATTAATAGGAGAAATAAAATGAAGAAGAAAGATCAGTTACAATCATTACATAGTTATATTGAAAAGGTAAATGAATATGCTGTAGATAATTACAAAGATTTAAACCTTTTAATTAAAAAAGTGAATGAAATAATTAGTACTTATAATCATGATATTAAATATTTGAATCAATATATTGAAGCATTGAAATTTTTAATGTGGTTTGATTGGAATAAATTATCATCACAAAAACTTATTAATGAGGCTAAAAATAAACTTATTGAAGATTTGTCAATGAGTGATAATTGCCTCGGTTTGTATTATAATATTGATAAATTTGAAATAGAAAAAAATAGTAGTCATTCCTTAGGTATTATAAATCCAGAAACAACATTTAACACTGGTTATAATTTTTCTATTAATGATGATATTTGTTTTCAAAGAGTGCCAAATATAGAAGTGAAAGAACCAAAACATGAGTATAAAGATTATGTTAAAGCAGTTGTAGCAAATCCTAATAATTATGACAAAGAAACTATTTGTAAAGTTGTTAATTATTTAAAACAAATTATTGAAACAAATAAAACATTACAAAAATATGATGTATAGGTAATAGTATGAGACAAACAATAAGAAATAAAATATTTGAAACTAATTCATCAAGTATTCACACACTCACAATTATAGATAAGGACACATATAATAAATTTGAATCAGGTGAACTTTGGTTTTGTAGAGACAATGAAGAATTGGTGTCAAAAAAAGATATATTAAATATGCCTGATTTTAAAAATGATTGTCCTAACTATAATAAATTATCAAAAGAAGATAAAGAAAAAGCTTTGGATGATTTTATAGAAAATAATGTAGATAATGATTATTCTTTATTAAGTACCTATGATTGGGTTGATATTAAGTATATTGATTGTTATGATAAAAATGGTAATCCAATGATAGCTGTAGGTATTTATCTTCCAGGTTAATTGAGGTGATAAAATGAGACAAGTTATTAGAAATAATGTATTTGAAACTAACTCTAGTTCAATACACAGTATTGTAATTGAAAAAAGTCATTATGATAGCTTATATGAAATAGATCCATTATTTGATAAAGGACCAGATGTATATGAGTATAATAATCAAGTACAAGATGTATTCTACAATGTTCCATTAATTCAATATGCACATCAAATTTATGATCAACCAGATGAAATTTTGTCTTACTTATATAGTTTGGCAATAATGCTACATTTTAATCCACTTGAGGATAAATTAAGAAAACTTTTTCCAAATTGTGTATTTCAAAAACCACTATATGATATAAATGATGAATATGAATATTGTGATGATAGAACAATCACAAATTTTTGTGATTGTGTTAATGTTGATTTACCTTGTTTTGCTAATAACGAGGATACATTATATCAACTTACCGATTTTTGTTTATCAATTATTTATCATGGTAAAGTAACTATAAGTGAAGATTCATTTAAAGAATATTTAAGAAAACATGAATTGAATAAAGATTTAGATTCAGATGAAAAATTAGATAAATATTTCAAAAATACATATGTAGAAATCATAGGTGAGGATAATTAGATGTTTAAATTTTTTATGCATGATAGATTTTATAAAGATAAAGATAAATGGTTTATTTTCTATAGAAATCCAAAATTTAAAGATTTTAAAGAATTTGAAAATTATGTTTTAATAAAAGCAGGGCATCTATCACCAAAATGTTTTATTTTGTGTTGTGATGAAAATGATGAATTATTGAAGAAATGGCTTTATCTTATTAATATTAGGTATGGTATGAGATATGGTGCGATAGATTTTAATGTTGAATTAGGCCTATTTGATGATAGATTAGATTCAATGCATATATTTACTTTTGAAAATCAAGATGAGAAAAAAATTAAAAGGTTATGTAGAAAACATTATATTAAACCAAACTATTTTTATAAAAAGATTGATTAATTTCAATCTTTTTCTTTTCCCTGTAAAAATCATTTGATTTATCTTTAACTGTATTATATAATATATGTAATAAAAGATAAGGAGTTAATTATGATTGATATTTATAAAGAAAAAGGTTATAAGGATCGAAAAGATTATCTAGAATCCTTAAGTGATGAATATTATATACCTTTATATATAGTTGAAGCATTATCTGATATTTTAGGACCAAGTGAAGATTTTGATGGATTAATTAATGAATTGGAGGGTTTATGTCATTAGAATTAGAAAATTTTATAAAACAAGTTAATGAACCTAAATATAATTATATGCTTAAATTAATAAATATTTATAATGAGATATATTCTAAAATTACAAAATGCCCTAAATGTGATGGTCATTATTTTATGGTAGATCTTGATGATTGTGATTATTCTTTTTATTGGCAATGTAATAAAGAATTTGATTTTCATAGTCCAACAAAGAAAAGAATAAACTTACTAAATGAATTTTGTAAATATGATTATAATTTTTGGGATAGTAGATTAAATGATGAAATGATGTGGTTTACTACCAGATGGAATGAAGAAGAACAGATATTTAATTATATCAGAGACTTCAGTATTGATGCCTATAATAAGCAAATTGAAGAAAATAATAAAAGATTCAATTATATTTTTAAAGAAAAAACATGGGAAGAATTAGTTGAATCAGAATTAGATGAAAATATAAAACAACTATCTGAACTTATAATAAAAGCATATAATGTTCCAATGTTAAAGAGATTATTTGCAAAATTATTAAATAATAACATTTTGAGAATTGAGATGAAAACAGAACCAGAATTTAAATTTTACTTGATGTTAGATGAAAATGTAATTGGAGAACTTTATTATGAAAAGTGGTGATAAATTCTTAAATGAATTATCTCAAATAGTTAAATATTGGGTTAATATAACAAATGTTCCTAGTAAGTTAAAAGAAAATGAAACAGAAAAAGAATACATTGCTAATGGTATTATTCATTCTATTTTAGTTTTACTATATGGTAATAGTTCAATTAATGATTTTACACCTTATCATTTATATAGGGGTAAAAGTAAAGTTGATATTTTAGATGAATATTTAGCTAGTAAATATTTTAAAATTTATAATAAAGGAAAAGATAATGAATAAATTGTATAAATTAAAAAACACTTTATATCAAGATGATTTTTACAACACAGTTTCAAATGAAGCTATTTATGAATATGATTCAGTTAAAAAGAAAGAAATATTAACAACACCACTTTGGGCAAGAAAAGGTGAGTTATTTTATGTTATTAAAGTTACAAAAGAGAATTTTGATGAACTTGATGATGAATATGGACTTTCTTATGATGATAACAAAAAAGATATAAAATTAGTTATTGTACATAAAGCAGGTCATAAATGGTTCTTTTCTTATAATGATGAATGTGAATATATTGAAGAGGTTGATAAGTAATGAAATCAATTTTAATTAGTATTAAACCAAAATATGTGAAAGATATATTAAATAGAATAAAAACTATTGAAATTCGTAAAACTAGACCAAACATAGAGTTACCATGCAAAGTTTATATTTATTGCACGAAAGGGAAAAAATTATATAAATGTGTTTCAACTTTTGATGAAGACTTGCTAAATGGCAAAGTTGTCGCAGAGTTTACACTTAATAAAGTTGAAAAATTTGATATCCCATATCCAGCATATTTTAATGAAGTTAAAGATAAGCTAAAACATATTACTGATGGTAGTTGTTTAACACTTAATGATTTACATAGATATTTAAAAAATAAAAATGGTTATGCTTGGTTCATTGAAGATTTGAAAATTTATGACAAACCAAAAGAATTAAGTGAGTTTAGTATCGGTAAAGCAAAAATAGATTGTGGTTATGGAAATTATAATATATATAACAAAATATTAAAAAGACCACCTCAAAGTTGGTGTTATATAGAAGGAGATAATTAATTTGGAAAAATTTTATGGTATTTGTGTTTTAGCCAAATATAAAGTAAGAATTAAATATAAAAGTTGTTATTATTGCTATACTGATTTTGAAGGTGATGGTGTTTTTGAAAAAGATAAAAGTGTTAGAACTAAAACATTTTATGGTTATGAATTATTAAATGAGTTTAGTGAAAGATTTAAAGATAGTGATTTCTTTGATTTTACAACTAATGGTAAGACTTGGCATTTTGGTTATTTTACACCAACAAATGGTTCTACTGCTGATGTTGATTATATTATTTTAAAGGAGGAATATAAATAATATGGAAATTTTATTTTGGATTTTAACATGTTTAGCTACTATATGTGCAATAGGTTGGATTGTAGCAATAAGTGTAAAGAAATTTAGAGATGATGGTGTTTATTTTTATTTTGTAATAGCATTAGATGTATTCAGTTTATTAATGATAATAGTATGTGCTATATGCCCAACAATTGGTTAGGAGTAATTTATGAAAAATAAAATTTTAAATAAATTAACTGTAAAATGGAATAAGAAAGAAAATTGTTTTGGTTGGAAATACCCTTGCAGACAAGGTGATGGGTTAGGTTATGAAATTTCCAGTTTTATGAATAAATTAATGAAAGATTATAATTGGAAAGATTTTGATTTTACAACACTGAAAGTAACCATTGAAGTGACAGCTGAAAAGTATAAAGATTTGGTTAAAAATCCACCAGAATGTAGATAAGGAGTAGGTTATGGAAGAAAATGAAAGATATGAATTACAAGAAGTTTTTGAAGATGGTTCTTTTTGTTGGTATTTAAAAGATAATGATACTAAATTACTTAAACCTTTAGTGTCTTTGCATAATTGTGTTGATTTACTTAATCAGCAAGACAAACAAATTAAAGAATTGCAATTGTTATTATATGCAGATAATAAAATGAAAAACAACTCGCTTAATGGTTTTAAAAAATTAAAACAAAAAAATCTACAACTCAAACAATCACAAAACCAAAAGGCTATTGAGGAACTTAGGCATATAAAAGAAAACATTCTTATAAACGATGAATATGATGAAGAAGTTGGTTGTAATATCATAAAAACTTTTGATTTACTAGAAGATATTAGAGATAGAATTAGAGAACTAGGTGGTGAATAGAAAGATGAGTAATTATAGATATGAATTAGGTGGTATTATCAGAGATTTAGAATGTGATATACCATATCCTACTGATGAGATAGTTGATTTACTTGAAGAGAAAGACCAACGAATAAAAGAATTAGAAGAAGAAAATCAACGACTTAAACAGCAAGCAAGAGAAGAAGTGGTGGAAGAGATTAGGGAAAGATTAAAGAAAGCAAATTTTGAGATAATGTCACCTATAGACTTGTATTCATATACTGATAATTTTTTATATCAAGTCGAGAAAGGGAAAAGTAATGTTAAAGATTAAAGAAGATAAAATGCAAGACCTTGAAAAGCTTGGGTTTAAAAAGTGCAAATGCTCTGATGAATACATATATTTCTATCATCTTTATAAAGACTATGGCTTGTCTATTACGATTGAAATTGCGGAAGACCGAACAATAATACTCGATGTTCTTGATGTTAATGGTATTGATATTTGGACTGATGAGCTAAACATTTTATATGAACTTTTTGCAAACGATATGATAGAAAAGGTGGTGGAAGATGAAGATATACATAGTTAAAGCACCTTGTGGCGAATATGACAGTTACGAAGAACCAATAATTAAAGTATTTTTAGATAAGAAAAAAGCATTAAAGTATGTTAAAGAAGAAAATGCTAAATTGCCATTGCAACAAGCAAAAAAGTGTTTAATGTGTGCTTGGAAATGGGAATGTTCTGCCAGAGAACAACAACCTCAGCCAGAATGCTATAAACCATTAGATTATGGATATTGTGAAAACTATAATAAATATCGTGATGTTCAAAAATTATTCAAAGAAGAATATGAGGTGGAAGATGAGTAAAAGATTTATATTAAAAGATAATAAAGTTTATGATACATTGATTGGCTGTGAATTAGACAATAAAGATTGTGTTGAAACACTAAATATCGGGTGCGATGAGTGGAATGATAACCAAGAAAAAGACCAACAAATCGCAGAACTTCAAAAGCAACTTAAATCTCAACCAGCAGAGATTGTGGAGAAGATTATAAAAGAAGTTGAAAAAGAAAAATCTGACAATGACCTTGCTTGGTTAGGGTTTAAGAAACTTGATAGAATTTTAGACACCATTTTAAAAGAGTATGGAGAGAAAGATGAGTAAATTTAAAGAATTACAGAAAAAATTTGAAGAATTAGAAAAAAGATGTAATTGGTTAGAATCATTAGTTAATTTTGGAGTAGTAATAGAACATAGTGATTATCACCCACAATCTCCATATTATGCAGAAAATATAGCACATGAAGAAACTGTAAATAAAATGTTAAGAGATGGTTATGCTACTAAATGTACTTTTAACAATACATTTTATGTAAGATATTTTTGTGATAACCTATATAGAGAAGGATATAGAAAATTTAAAAAAGAAGATATAGAAGTAATGGAGTCTGAAGTAAAATAAATGAGAACATTTGAAGAACTAGTAGAACAAAATTATGGAAACTTAACTTTTGGTGAGATGTGCGAATATGATTTAGATTGCAGTGTTTGTCCCTTTAATCAAACTTATTGTTTTTGTAACGGTGGTATGACATGCTATGGTGGTATGCCAATAGAACCTATGTGTTGTAGTTTCAATGAAAATGATGTTTTACAAGATATTTATGATAGGTTTGTTTGACAAGATTATGCACAAACTAAAGCAGAAGAAGAAAAGGAAAAGCAGCAAAAACTAAAAGAAGAAAAATCTAAACAAAGAAAACGAAAACTTTTTGAATATAGGTTTAGAAATGGAAAAGAGTTAAGTCAAATAAGATTAATTAAACAAAAAATAAAAGCTGAAGAAAAGATAATTGATAAAATCAAATATTTAATGTGTTTCACATCAGCAATAAATTCAGTAAATAAAATGTTTAGAGAAGCAAATCAACCAAATAACCAACCTGATATTGATGAGAAACCAATAACAAATCAGATTAAGATTTCACAAGATAAAATAAATCAATATAAATTGGAAATATTAAAATATAAATCAATCATTAAAAAGAATGAAAAAGAATTTAAGAAGGTAAAATATGAGTAGAAAAGGAGAAATTTTACATAAACTTTCAAGTGATGATAGATATCATAAATTTAAAAAAGGTTGAGTATATACTTATGATGAATATGGGCTTATTTCAAAAAGATTAATTAGAGCAATAAACTTTAATCCTCTTTATTACCAATTAACAGGTGATCCTAATTATAAATGGAAAGAAAATGAAATGTTTTTAAGAAAGAAAGATTGTGAACAGGCAATGAAAGAAGCAGGTATTGAAAAGAAATCACTTCAACAGATAACAATCATTAAGTTAGAAGAAGAATGTAAGAGATTGTTTGAAGAAAATAAGAGGTTAGAGAGATCTCTTGAATTAATGGCTCAAGATTATATTTCATTTACAGATGAAGTAGAGATAACACCATTAATTAATTATTATTATAATGAAGCAGAAAAGGGTTAATAAAAAATTAACCCTTTTTTCAAAAACTATGTGAATTCATTTGATTAATTTAAAAATTTATATTATAATATAGATAAGAAAATAAAAAGGAGATATTTTTGTATGGAAAGAAAAAATAATGATATTCAAGAAATAATAGAAGAACTAAAACTTACAGAAGAACAGTTAAAGGATAAACAAATTAGATTATTTGTAATGAGTGTTTTAAAGAGAAAATTATCTGAAAATTGGTTCCAATATTGGAATGGAAATGGTTATTGTGAATTAAATAAAGAAAATGGAACAATGATCACAACAGTTTTGACAGATGATGATTTTAAAGCAGAATTTCCACTTAACTGTGATATGAACATATCAACTGTTTGTACCAATAATTGTTCTTTTTGTTATGAAGGTTGTTCACCTGAAGGAAAACATGCTGATATTAAAAAATTTTTAGATGATAAAAACAGTTTTTTATATAGCTTGCATGAAGGAACAGAATTAGCTTTAAATGGTAATGAGCCATTACATCCAGATCTTGAATTACTTTTACAATTTTGTAAAGAAAGAAATATTATGGCTAATTTGACAATTCAAGAAAATACATTAATTAAACATAAAGAACAAATTGAGAATTGGCTTAATAATAAATTAATTCATGGTATTGGAATCAGCCCTTGTGCTTATTCAGACGAGATGATTGAATTTGTTGAAAAACATCCAACAGCAGTTATTCACACAATTGCTGGGATTACAACAATGAAACAATATGAAATGTTAATGGATAAAAACATTAAGATATTGATTCTTGGATATAAAGATTTTGGTAAAGGTTTAGAATATAATTCTATATATCACACAAGAATTGAAGAATTAATTAAAGAATTATCTGAAAAGGTTAAAGATTTTACTAAACATTTTAAAGTTGTTTCATTTGATAACTTAGCTATTAAACAATTAAATCCAAAATCATTTTTAACAGAAGAAGAATGGGATAAATTTTATAGAGGTGATGATGGTCATCATACCTTATATATTGATTTGGTAAAAGAAACATTTGCTAAAAATAGTGTTCAAGCAAGACAAAATCATAGACCAATTAAATCTGATATTAAAGAAATGCTAAGAGATGTTCAGGAGGGGTTATAATAATGAGTATTGATGAAATATTTCCTAAGATTGAGAAGAAAAAAGATGAACTTAGAGAATTTATGCAAAACATTAAAATAAATATTGACAATATACTTAAAGACTATAAAGTAAGATTAACCTTTGATGAGTATGAAAAATTGATTTCTACATATGTAAATCAATATGTTATTAATGTAAATATCGAAGCTTTATTGAATATAGCCGAAAATATAACAGAAAAATAAATAAATCACTTGAAAAATTAATGTTCTCACATGAGTTTATTAATGAGGTAATAAGATGTTAATAAAATATGAAAAAATAGGTTCTAGATATAAAAAATCAGGTAAAGATATCTCAATTGATTTAATAAAGAAAGAACTTAAAAAATATCAGATAGACAAATTAAATAAAACTAATACTTGCAATGTTAGATTGTCTGATGAAAAAAATAGTAAAAATATAAAAATACTTGAAAAAATCAGAAAATTATATAAGATAGAGGTTTCTTGTAACAAAAAAAGAGGTAAGTTTGAAATTTGGAAAAAGAATATAAAATATGGTTATTATAATTTTATCACTTATACTGATACTAATGATCAAGATATCATCGATTCTATCATATTAACTGATTATAATGAAGATAAAGATTTGTAAGGAGTTACTTATGAATAACTATAAAAAACATAAATCAAAATTTAAATTAGATGAAGAAGATATAAAAACTTGTATAAAAATTGTTTTAAATAATATAAAAATGCCTAAAGATGTAATGGTTGGATTAAATATTATGAAAAGTCCAATTCCTGATTCAAATTCATATTATGTAAGATGTTCAATTGATACTTGTTATATGTTGTTGAGAATAAGTGATCATGAAACTAAATTAACAGAGGATGGTGGCGGTAATAATTATATAAATATAATTGCTGGAAAAACAACAAAACAATACACAATTTGTCAGGCAATAGAAGATTTAATTATTGCAACACAAAGAAAAAGATCAAATTATTTGATGTTTAAACAATTTGAGTCAATTTATTAAATAGAGGGTATATATAATGAATCCATTAGCAATTAAATATTTAAATAAAACAATAAAAGAAATTAACACACCAGAAATTAAAGCTCAAGTAATTGAGTATGATGTAGAAAAAGAAGATCTAGAATTGATATCAAAAAGTCAAAGTTCAGAATACAAAATAAACAGATTATTCCTATATAAAGATTGGGGGACATTCGAACTAATTGTAGACAACATAGAAGATGGAAGAGTACTACAAGGTGGGATAATTGAAGAGAAGTGTAAATTAGCTTATTATATAGTAGAAAAAGGATTACAACAGCTATTATTTTACTTAACTATGAATGAACCATTAAGTTAAAAATCAAGTTTAAAAGTAATCTAAATATGAAATTATTCATGCTAAATTTTATGTAAAAAGGAAGTTTGGATGAAAAGTTCCAACAAATCCGATAATAATATATAATATAAATATCTAAAATATATTATAATATATATATATATAAATATAAAAAGATATCTAGATATTATAGAGATATATAGAGATAGAGGAACGGATGAAATTAATTTTAGAAAGCGTACAAAAATTCGCAAAAACAAATATTTTAGGAAGTACAAAATATCCAGATATTGTAGGTGAAGTAATTTTTAGACAATTAGATAATGAAGTTAGGATAAAAGTTGATCTTAAAAATTTACCTGAATCAAGTTTTCTAGGATTTCACATTCATAAGAATGGAGATTGTTCTGGAAATGAAAAAGATGAATTTAAGAATGTAGGTAAACATTATAATCCATCTAGAGCCTCACATCCAGAACATGCTGGAGATTTACCTTTATTATATACATCAGATGGAAAAATAAGTACTACATTTGAAACCGATAAATTTACAGTTGATGAAATAATTGGAAAAGCTATTATTATTCATTCACAAAGAGATGATTTTAAAAGTCAGCCAGCAGGAGATTCTGGTGAAAAAATTGCATGTGGTGTAATTAAAGGTGATGAATATGAAGCTTAAATTAGAAGAAATTAAAAACCCTCTTAAACAGATGGCTAAATGAGCTAAAAAGAGACAAAAAGGTTTAGGTGCATTTGTTAAATTAAATGCTGGTAATGTTGAGCAAGGAAATCAAATGTTTAATAGAGCTACAACATTTAACACAGATGGTGGAGAAGGATTAGGTGAAGCTTTAACACCTATTAATAAAGAAGCTACAATTATTGAATTAACACCATTTAAAAAATGTATAAAAAATTATAATTTAGATGATGAAGATTTAACTGAATTAAAACAGCAGTTAATTGAAAGAGCTCCTGAAGCTAGTTTAGATAGTAATATATACAAATTCAGATGGGCACCAAGTAAATGAAATAGAGGTTCAAATAAAGCAACTAGAGTTATTTATGTAGATATAATTAAAAAAGCTGAAATTTATTTAGTAACTATGTACACTAAGAAAGATAAATCTAATTTAACACCAGAAGAACTTAAAAATATTAAATACATTGCAAAACAATTAAATGTATAGGAGCTTAATATGAGTAAATTATATAATGATATAATGAAGGGTTTTAAAGAAATAGCTGAATTAAAAAATGATAAGAAAACCATTAATGAAATTGATAGATTAAATAAAAAACAACCTATACAATCTAAAAAATCAAATATTAAGGAAGAAATAGAAATGAGTGAAAACAATTTAGATTTTGATAAAATAGATGAATTTTTTGATTCATTAGAACCAGAAGATGAAGTTTATTTTGTTACTATGGATAAAAACAATAATGAAGGTGAAACCTTTTTTGATATGGATGAAGCAATTAATTATGTAGAAGATTCAGTAAATAATGATTCTAAAGTTTATGCTTTTGTTAATTTAAGTGAAGATGGAACGGATAGAAAATCAGTTCTTGTTTATGAGGAAGATGAGGAACTCACTGAATCAAAATCACCTATCACAAATTATTTTAAAGTTATTCATAATATAGCAAAAGATTCATATGAAACTGGTAATGTTTATGATGCAGATGATTTTGAAGAATTCAAACATATTATGATTGATGATTATCCAGTATTAGCTGACTCTGATGACTTGTTAAATGATTTATGGGAAAAGTATTGGCAAGAAATTAATAATTTAAAAGAAAATGATGATGATTATAATGAATCATATAAAGTAGTTGATAAAAACAATGAAAAAGTACCTCAAGGTGGTGGTTTTACATCTAAGAAAGAAGCAGAGATGTTTGCAACTCAATATGGTGAACCTGATTTAAAAGTAGTTAAAGAAGATTTAAATAGAACCATATCAATTAGAGATGAGTTAGATAAATTAGATAGAGAAGATTATAGAGATCTACTTAATATGTATGATTATATAATTTTATCTGATTCAGAAAAAGAAGAATTAGCTAACCTTATCATAAATAAAGATATTAATAAAATCGAAGATTATTTATCAAATAAATATAGACAACAATCTTCAGTTGATAATGATTTTAATGATGACATACATCAGTGTGAGCATTGTTTTGATTATTTTGCATCTGATGAACTTTTTGATACCCCACATGGTAAATTTTGTCAAAAATGTTATGATGAATATTCAAAAGAATTTAAAGATCAAGGAGATATTCAATAATGGTAGTTAATATAATTCCAAGATTAAAGTTAAATGATAAATTTTATAGTGTTGATTTAAAAACATTTAATGACTTCTATATTATAGCAGTTAAAGAAAAAGAAACAAAAAGAGACACTATTAAAGTAGATAATATAAGAAAAATTAGATTTGAAATTGCTATTGACAGTGGTATTAAAGATAAACCATTAACAATTCAATATATCAATGTTGATTTTAATGATATAACATCTGGAAACAATGAAGTTAATAAAATAACAGCATTCCAGAGATTATTAAACATGCCTCAAAATTTCTACATTAAGCCTGTTTCAGTAGATGATGGCCAAAAAGAAATTAAATCAGGTGAAACATCAGTAACAATTAACATTAATGCAATGAAATTAAATTAAGTTTATTTTAAATAAGTTAAAAATAAAAAGAACTTTTTACTATAAAGTTCTTTTTTCTATGCTAAATTTTATGTAAGGATAATTTAAAATCTATGAGGAGATTATTATGGAATTATTAAAAGAAGAACTAGAAGGTAATATTAGAAAGGCTGTATTCATTGAAGGAAACAGAGATTGTTATCACCCAGAGCAAAAAGAAGATAAAACAATGACAGTAGGTGAATTGATATCTACATTACAAGATTACCCAGAAGATGCAAAAGTATTCTTGAGAAATGATAATGGTTATACATATGGTAGTATATCTAGTTATGATATTCAAGAAGGTAGTTATGATGATAATGTTGAATTAGGAGAATTTTAACAATGAGTATTTGATTACCATTAATTACAAATTTAGTAATAACAATTATTTTATGCACTGGAATAATTGTTGGTGTTAAAAGAGGTTTTAGATGCGAATTAATTAAACTTCTTTTCTTATTAGGTGCTGGAGTAGGTTGTTATTTTTTAACACCAATATTAAGTAATTTAGTTTTAAAAATACAATTTATAAATGAATTCGCAACAATGTTAGATTTTTCTATTAACTCAATTGTATTTATGTTAGAAATTTTAATTTGTTATTTATTAATTTCTATTATAATAAATAATATATCTAAATGTATAGTAGTAGGAAGAAAGAATTATAATAAAGCAAAAAGAGTTAAACTTAAAGGTTTAAGTAGAAAAGATACAAAAGAATTAAGAAGACAAGAAAAATTATTTAGAAAACAACAACTACAAAATGTATATAGAACTTTTAAATCAAGATTATTTGGTGCCATATTTGGATTTATAATAGCTTTAGTTTTAGGTTTTGTTTTAATGTTACCAGTAAATGTAACATTTAAAAAAGTAGCAGAAGTTCAACCAAAATTAGAACAAATAACAAAAGGTTATGAATATACAATTTATGGTCAATTAGATAAAATTACAAATATTTCTGACAAAATAATTAAGGAGTAAATAAATGGCAGAAGAATTTAAAGATATAATTTCAACACAAAGTGGTCAAATTGAAGATGTTGATAATATGGCTCAAGTTGAGTTAGAACCAGTTTATGGTGATGCTATGAGACAAATGAAAAAGACAGCAGAAGTTAGAGATAAAATGATCAATAAAGAAATTGATGATGCAAAGAAAAAAGATGGTCCAGTTGAATCTAAAATAAAAGGAACACCTGAACAAAGAAAAATGCATTTAAGTGAATCATTATTTGAAGATTGGGATGAAGAAATAAAAGAAGAAACTACAGATATAGAAGAATCAATAAATGATTCAAATAATTATGAATCTATAGTTATAGTATATAAAGATGATGAAGAAGAAACAATTCATCCAGATTATTACACAGCAGATGCTCATTTTGCAGAGTTAAATGATAGAACAGATGATGAATTAGCAGCTGATGATATAATTGGTTTCTTACAAATAACAACAGATGAAGATGGTAATAAAGTTTTATCTGCAGAAAGAGTTGTTGGTAATGATTTAAATGATACAAAAAGAGTTGAAGAAGTTGCTAATAAATATTTACTTAGTGAATTAAGAGAATCAAATGATAAATATGAAGACGCTGAATATCAATTTAAAATTGTTTTAGATGTAGAACCAGATTCAGATTTAGAATTACAAAAATTAACACATCATATGGATTATTTAGTTGATACAGCTGAATATGATTTAGTTTTCAGTGGTGTAAATGTAGATAAAAATATTATAACAGGTTATGTAAGTGGATCAGACATTGATGAATTTGAAGATGCTATTGATATAAGTGACTGGCCTGAAATCAATAGAATAGAATCTGTTGAAATAGAAAAAGAAAACATAGAATCTCTTACAGAAGCTAGAGATAATATAGAATCAAAACTATATGATGAATTATCAAGAATTTGAGCTGGAAGAGATGCAAATGGTAAAACTAGACATGCTGAAGTGTATTCAAACCCATTAGGAAATGGTTATAAAATTGAAACAGAATTAAAAAGTGTTATAGATGAAGCTTCAAAAATAGCTGATAAATATAATTTACCTTATACAGCAAGAAAATTCAGAGATTATTATTTATTCACAGTAGATTTACCAGAAAACGAATCATTAGATGAAGGAATGAGTTGGGATGAAATCCAAGCTGAAATAAATAAAGATAGACAATCAAGATATAACACAAGATTCAGAGATTATAATAATCAACCAAAAAGAAAAGAAGCTGAATTACCTTCATTTGTAAAGAATAGAGAAAGAAAAGAAGCTCAAATTCCAAGTTTTATGAATAAAAAATAATTTGAGGTATAGTTAAATGAATTTTATAACTAGATCAACAAAAGTAAAATGTATAGTAGCTAGTGTTATTACAGCACTAGCTCTCATTACATTAATAATGTTATCAACACTCTTAAATTTAACACAAGGTAGTAAAACATTACTTTGTTTTATATTTAGTATAAGTTTAATGTTAATATTACTTATATGACAGGGTGTTGTAGAAATACAAGTGTTTAATGATTATAAATCACAAAACAAACATTTGTGTGCTGATGGAATAATTAACTTATGTATGGGAGCCTTAATAACAATTTGTGCTGCTTTATTTGGTATATTACAAGCAAGTAAAATATTAGATGGTGCTGTGTATACAAATTCGGACATAAGAATATTTTTAGTAGTATTTATTTTTATATTATTAATTTGAAAAATAAGTTTAACAATATTTAGTATAAAACAAAAAAGATTTAATTGATGGTGTGATTTAATAGCTATAATATTATGAGCTATTTTAAATATACTAATTCAAATAAGTATGATAGTTAAGGTAAGTAGTATAACAACTATTGCTTGGATAATTATTATAAATAGTTGATTAATAATAGCAGAAACAATATTCTATATATTATTTAGTTATATAATAAAAACACCAAATTATTTAGAAACAAAAACAGCTATTGATATAAAAAAAGAAGAACAATTAAAAGAAAAATTTATAAATAGAGATAAATCAAATAAAAAGGTATCAATAGAAGAAAAATTAAAACATTTAAAAGAATTAAAAGAAAATAATTTGATAACTGAAGAAGATTATCAAAAAATGAAAGAAACTTTATTAGATGAAAATATTTAAGGAGAATAAATAGATGTTATTAAATGAAGATATGTTTGATAAATCAACTTCAGATGAAGTAACAGAAAGAAAAGCAAAAAGAATTGCTGATTACAGAAAATTTGCTCAACTATCAGATCAAGATATGATAGATAAAGATAATCTTGATGAATGAGCAGTAAACAGAACTTGTAGATTAAACACATGCAATAAAGATGATTTAGTAGAAGATTTAACAGAATCAATGCTTACAGAAGATCAAACATTAGCAGATGCAGCTAAAGCAGCTAATGAAGTTGATAACGTAAATGTTGTTAAATCAAAAAGCCAAATTGAAACAGTTCTTGATGATGCATTAGAATCTAATTTAGAACAACATGAATTAGGTGGACATCATTTTGAAAATGTATTATTAATTGGTCAAGCAGGAACAGGAAAGTCAAGTATTGTAAGACAATGGGCAAAAGATAATAATATTAACTTATATGAAGTTAGAGCAGCTGGTATGGATGATACAGACTTAGGTGGTGCTATAACTCCATCTGGTGATAATAAAACAGTTGTAAGATTAAATTCAACAGAATTTGATGTTTTAAATAGACCAAATTCAGTATTATTCTTAGATGAATATAATAGAGCTCCGCAAACAGTTAGAACACAGCTACTTGAATTGGTTAATAGTCATGTAGTTCCAGATTCAAGAGAACCAGGTGGTCAAAGATATTTGGAAAACTTCTTATTTACAATTGCAGCTATAAACCCAGCAGATGCTAACTATAATACAGATACTTTGGATATGGCTGAAAGAACAAGATTTAGAAATGTAGATGTAGTTTCAGAACCAAAAAATCTATTAGGTTATTTTGAAAGAAAATGGCAAGATATGGCTGATAGAGCTACAACACCAGAAAGAAAACAAAGATGGCTTGGACGATTAAGCCTAGCTAAAGCATTATTATCAAGTAGAGAATTTACATTTGATACTAAAGAAGATATTGAAAAAACTCAAGATCAAGGAAATGGTTTAGCACTTAATAGTAGAACATTAGAAAACCTATTACAAGGTTCAAATGGAACAAAAGAAGATTTATTAAAGAAATGGCCTGAATATGTAAATAATTTAAAATTAAATATGGCTAAATCAATATTATCTAATTATAAAGATATTGATGATAAAGCAAACGATGCTTTAAAGGCAGAAACACAGTCAACAGTATTTAGTCAAACAAGATCAAATTGGGATAAAATACAAGACCTAATAAATAGTAAATAAGGAAATAATATGGATATTCCTAAATCAGTCTTAAATTTTTTATATATTTATAAAGGATATTTAGATAATGGTGAATGAGATACACTTTTTAGTATAGCTAATCACAAAAATATTTCAATTTTTGAGTTAACTAAATTATTAGTTAATGCAGATATTGATTTTAAATTTAGTAATAAATATCAAACAGGAAAATTAACTAATATTTTTGAAACAATACCTATAGATAAATTAATAGAGATAGCAGATAATATATTGGATGTTGAATCTAGGTATGGTGGTTATGAACCAACCGTTATTGAGGGTGATTTTTATATATCTGTTACATTTACTTTTTTAGATAATGAAACAAAATATATGTCTCTTGAAGACTTCTGTATTAAGCTTTATAGAGATATTATAATGTCTTTACAAAGTGATTATACTTTTGATTACGATTTCTTATTTGATAATAGAATAGATGGGCATAATGACCCATTAATTAAAGATATAATGTTAGGTAACCCTGTTAATTTACCTAAAGAACCAGCTTGAAAATCAATAGAGGATTTATATTAATATGATGTTAAGTAAAAAGATGGAGAATTTTTTAAATAAAGAAAAATCAGATATTGAATATGGTGATTGAGATAGTCTTTTCAATCAAGCTATCATTGAAGATATAAATATTTATTCACTATCAAAACTATTAGTTCAAGCTAGCATTAATTTTGATTTCAAATATAGAGAGTCTGGTAATTTATTAGAATTATTAGGAAAACAACCAAGTTTAGTTTTATCAGGTATGTTAAGACAATTATTCCACAGTGAAATCACTGTGGAAAATATAGATGGTAAAATTTATTTTAAGCATAGATTTTGAAATTTAGATGAATATTTAAAGAAAGATGATGCACCTCGATATATTTACAACACAGTACTTAAATGATTAACTGGTGAAATTAGTGGAATGAAGGATTCAAAACTTTATAATGACTTATTTAGTATATATGATATATCTGGACATAAAGATCCAGCTATAATGGAATTAATGCTCACAGGTCACACCAGTTATGATTATTCTAAGGCTAATGATTTATGAGATGAGAGGCCATTATAATGGATAAAGAACATTTAATAAATTTTATAAGCAAAAATAAATTCTTAATAGATACTGATAGCTTTCCAAGATTAATTAGAGAGTATATTAATTCTCCATTTATATATACATATACAGATTCACCTTACTTTGATATAGTAACATTCTTATTAGCTGCTGGAATAGATCCTAATTTACTTAATTTTAATAGATATACTATAAGAGAACAGTTAAATAATAAATTTTCTGATGAGAGCTTAGTTGATATTGTAAACACTACAAGTTACTATAATGATTATTCTATAGACAAAAACGGTATAATACATTATAAAAATCTTAACATTTCTAGAGGTGCAGTCATTAATGATATTATAATGAAATGTGATCATAATCCACATTGGTATGATGTTATACACAGTTATGGTGTTGATATAAGTAAAGATCCAATAGTGCAAAGAAAAGCAAAAGAAATATGAGGAAAATAAAATATGAAGATGTCAAAACTTGAACAAGCAGCTAAAAACCAAATAATAGATATTCTTAATAAACAAGGATATCCTACATATGCAAAATTATTAGATAAACTTGATGTTAAATTAATTGATACAACTAAAAATCCTAATGATATAGCTTATTTAGCTGTTAATCAAGCAACAATATATTTTAACCCTAATTTGAGTATTAACCAAGTTTCAACTATAGCTAGACATGAGATATTACATGAATATTTAACACATATGGCTAGAGCTGAAAAATTTAAACAATCAGATCCTAAATATAAAAATTTACCTCATCAATTAGTTAATATAGCAGCTGATTATGAAATATCAAACAGAGGTTATACAGACTCTGATAAAAACATAGCAAGAAGCATTATATTAAATGATCAGATATTACAAGGCTTAGTAACTGAAGATCAATATCCAGGATGGGAAAATAAAACATTTGAAGAAATGTTAGCTGAATTATCAAAAGATATGGATAAATATCAAGATATGGTTAATAAAATGTCTGATTTAGGTGATATCCCACCTGAAGCAATGCCTGGTGATGAAGATGGAGATCAAACATCACAACAAGCACAACAAATACAACAACAAGCACAACAAGCAGGTAATCAATCTTCTAATGAAGAGAATAAAGAAGATGCAGAAGATATTTCCCAAGCAGCTGATCAAGTAAAAAATCAAATAGCTAAAAATAATAAATCAAAAGCGCAAAATAAAGGTCCATTTGAAACAGATAAACAAAAACAAGTTGATGAAGAAACAGAAAGAAAAGTAGCTGAATTAAAGAAAGCTTTATCTGAACTTAAGCAAAATATAATGGACGAAACAGATGAAAAGATTGAACAAGAATTGACAGCTAAAAGAGCTAAAGATGCAGCTAGATATAAAGAATCACCAATGTCTAGATTTACCGACTCTTTAAACCAATTTATAAAGAAAGAAGTTGCTACAGGAAGAGGTCCAAGTTGGTCTAGAATAAATAAAAAATATATAGGAACAGGCTTATTAAAAGCAGGTTCATCAAGATTAGCCTCAGGACATATTCCTTTAATTAATGTATATTTTGATAGATCAGGATCTTGGGATTCAAATAAAACAGTTAAAGGCGCTCAAGCAATAGCAACTTTAAATAAATATGTTAATAGAGGTGAAATTAAAATTAACCTTTATTATTTCTCAAACAATGTACATTCAAATGAACAAGATGCTTTAAGTGAAGGTGGCACAGAAGGTCAACCAATACTAGATCATATACAAGCAACAAAACCAGATAATGTCATCATTTTAACTGATAGTGATATTGGTGATTGTAGAACTGATGTAACAGTTCCAGGAGCTGTTTGGATGTTATTTTATGATGGAAGATCAGAAAATTTAATTGATCATTTACATGGTAAGAGATTAACAAAATATTTTGATATTGAGGTTAGGTAATGAATATAACTCCATATTTAAAGACTTTCTTAAATAGAGAAGATGTAAAAGATTTACTCAACAATAATGAATTTACTAAATTATATGAAGCATGTGCTTATTCAGATAGAACTTATTTAACAGTTATTTTAAAAGAAGCTGGAGTAAACCCATTACCCTATTTAAAATATATCCCAGAGAATTTTATAACAAATAACCCAGACATTGAAAGTATCAAAATACCAGCCCAATGTGACTATATAGGTGAAGAAGCATTTGGAATGTGTAGTAATCTAACAAAATTACTTTTTGAAGTTAATAGTAAGTTAAATACTATTGAGAGATCAGCTTTTTATGAAACACATATTAAATTTATAGATTTACCATATTCATTAGAATTTATAGGTGAATTTGCATTTTCATATTGTGATTTATCAGCATTTAATATAGTAACATCAAAGCCATTAATCATTGGATCAAATGCTTTTTCAAATAATAACAATTTAACTAAAGTACATTTTCCACACTTAAAGGTATTAAGTGTAAATGTTTTAAAAAATTGTCCAGTTGAATCAATCATATTTGAAGATTCAGAATCACAGGTATGAGAAGCTGTTGAAGCATTTGGTTTAAATATTCAGTTACTTGAAAATCAAACTTTTGAAGAATTTTTGATTGAATATCTTGGTTTAAAGACAAATCCTGTTATTTCATTTAGAGGTTAATTATGGAAATATCTGATAAAATAAAAGACTTATTAAATAAATATAAAGAAGAAATAAATAATAATGATTTCATTTATATTTATAATGATTTAAATAATACATTGGTTTCTGGTCAAGATATTGGGAAAATAACAGAAGTATTTTTATCTGCTGGTATAAATCCATTAAAATTCCTAAATGAAGTACCAGATTATTTTTTATATGAAGCTAACATAAAACAAATACAAATACCATCTAATATAACAAGAATAGGTAGATGGGCTTTTGAAAGAAGCAAATTAGAGATGATTAACATTTCTGGTGATTTATATCAAGGTATTGATACACTTGCTTTTGCTTTTTGTGGTAATTTAAAAACAGTTAACTTTAACAAAGTAATTTCAATAGGAAAGGGCGCTTTTTTTCAATGTTTCAATTTAGAAAATATAAAATTACCTGAAGGTGTAAAATATTTATCAGGAGATGCTTTTTATGGTTCAGGTTTAAAAACAATTTATATACCAAAAAGTGTTAATATGTTTTCTAATAGTTCTTTGGAATGTGATAATTTGGAAACATTATATTTTGGTGGAAATAAAGATGAATGGGAAGACCTTATACACCGTTCTGATGTAAATATAGGTATTCCAGATAAAACAGAAATAATTTATAATAGTTAGGATAATATATGTATAATAAAATAGCTTTAGATTTTATAGAGAAAAATAAGGATAAATTAAATAATAATAATTTTGATTTCTTTTATTTAAATCCATCTTCAGGTGTTTATCCAGCAGAATTTACTAAAATTTTTATTGATGCAAATATAAATTTTTTAGATTATTTAAGTTATATTCATGAAGGTTCTTTTGCTCAGTTACATATCTATGATATACATATTCCCAATAATATAACAAAAATAGAAGATTATGCTTTTTATCAATGTGATATCAACGAAATAATTATTCTAAAATCAGTGAAGTCAATTGATAAAAAAGCATTTTCAGATTGCCCAAACTTAACTAAAGTTTGATTACCAAAAGTAAAGCATTTGGGTGCAGATGCTTTTCAAAGTGATAATTTAAAAGATATTTATTATGAAGGATCAGAAAAAGATTGAATGAACTTAACATCATACCATTCATTAGATTATTATTTAAACCCAGATATTACAACAGTTCATTTTAATTCATATTAAGGATAAATCTATGGATATTAAAAATTATATATTAAGGCATAAAGAATTTATAGAAACTGATAATTATAAAGATTTATATGCTAATTTATTCCAAGAAGATAGGCCTAAATTAACAAAAATATTGTTAGAAGCAGATGTAAATTTTCTAAGTTATGTATCATATGTTCCAGGATTTTGTTTTTATAATATTCAAGATAACTCAAAAATAAAAGTCCCTGAAATTTTACCTAATAATATAAGAGAAATAGGTCCATGATCTTTTGCTCATACAGATATAACTAGAATGGTTTTAAATAAAAATTGTGCTGCAATATATGATAGTGCTTTTAGATATTGTGAAAATTTAACAGAAATATATATTCCTAAAACTATGAGACTTATAGGAAATGAAGTATTTAAATTAAGTCCAATAAAAGACATCTACTATGAAGGTACAGATCAAGAGTGAAAAGAAATAGGTATAATGCAAAGAGAAGATCTTGAAGCAAAATCAGTAACTATTCATTATAATTCAAGGTGATAAAAATGGCAAATTATAATATAGATGAAATGAAAAAATTTATGATGAAACATAAAGAAGATATTGAGAAAAACAATTTTAATGCTTTATATAACGATGTTTTTTCAGCAAATGCTTCTAATATCACTGAATTTTTATTAGAGGCTGGTATAGATCCTTTAGTTTACATGACATATGTACCTACTAGTTATGCGGAAGATATTGAAAGTATACAATCAGTAACACTACCACCAAATATAGAATATATTAATGGTTGAGCTTTTAACGGGTGTAGAAATCTTATAAAAGTAAACTTAAATGAAGGGTTAGAAAAAATAGGTCAATATGCATTTAAATTATGTAATATAAAGAAAATTAAACTTCCATCTACCGTTACTCGTCTAAGTGATGGAGCTTTTCAAAGCTGTGTGTCTTTATCAGAAATTGATCTTTCAAATATAGAAGAAATAGCATCAAGTGTTTTTTATGATACACAAATTGAAACTTTATATTTACCTAAAACATTAAAGTGATTAAGCTCAGGTGCTTTTAGAGGGATGAAAAGATTAAAAGAAATTGTATTTGAAGGAACACAAAAAGATTGAGATTTATTAATACCTTCAAATGAATCTTGGTATTCCTTTTTATGTGATTTAACATTAAAGAAACCTAATTTAAAAATACTTGGTTAATTATTAATCAATAATTATAAATGCCTGCTAAATTTATTGTTATAATAATAAGGAGTAATATTAATGAAATTACAAGAAGAATTATTTGAAGCAGCAGAATCAAATTACGAAAAAGTAATGAATTATATTAATAAGTTCTCTCTTACTGAAGATACAGAAAAAACAAGATCTGGAAAATGAGTAAACAGAGGTAAAGAAGGAACTCATGGAGAATTCAGAACAAAGAAAGCTGCTGATGCACAAAGAAGAGCAATGTTTGCACAAGGTTATAAAGCAGAAGCTTTAAATGAAGCTAGATCAACAAAACTTCAAGAATTAATAATTAAAAGAGCTCAGGAAGCTGATAAAGAAACAAAGGATAAAATAGTTAAAGAGTTCACAAGTCCAAGCACTGTTGAAGATGATATAAAAGATCTTCAAGCTTTATTAAATGGTGTTGACATAAAATGGTATTGGATGTTAGATACTATAGTTAGAGATAATATTATAGATTCTATTTTATCAGTTATGACAAATAAAAAAATTGAAGAAGCTAAAGAACCTGAAAAATGTGCTTTATGTGGTGAGGAAATTAAAGGTTATGGTAATAATGGTCAACCTTTAGTTAATGGTTTAGTTTGTGATAAGTGTAATGAAGAAAAAGTTATACCAGAAAGATTAAAAAGAATGAAAGATAACTTTAAAACAGAATCTTTAGATGATAATTATTTTTGTGTTTTAACAAATAAAAATCATAATCCAGTTTTATTTATTGGTGAAAATGGTTCTGTAACTGAACCAAAAGATGCTAAAAAATTTAAAACATATGCTGAAGCTAAAGAAGAATTAAAAGGTGCACCTGCAGGATTTGAAATTAGAGAAATTGTAGATGAAAATAAATTTTTAGCTGAATCTATTCAAGATAAAGATATAGATGAAGTATTGAAATTAGCTAAAGAAATTGGTTTAGATACACTAGCAGATTTACAAAGATTTATAACAGATAATCCAGGTGATTTATTAACAGAGCTAAGAAATTATAAAAAAGATCTTGGTGATGATTTTAAAATAAAAGAATCTGTTGTAAAAGAATCATTTGAAGATGAACATTTAGGAACTGAAGCTAACATCTCTCAAGAAAATTTATCAGATACAGGTTTATCAACAATGGTTAATGCTTTAATATCTGATGAATTAGAAGCTATTGATGGTTATAATAGTGCAATAGTTACTTTTGAAACAGAAGGTAAATCAGATTACACTAATATAATGAGAGATATTATAAATGAAGAACAGACACATATTGGTCAACTTCAAAAAATATTAGATGAATTAAAAGCAGGAACAATTCAAAATATTGAAGATGGTCAAGTTGAAGCTGGTGAGCAATTAGCAGAAACTGAAACACCTATTGATGAAAATATTTCAAAGTAATATTCAAATTCTATAAATAAATTATAAAAATGGTTGATAAATAAATAATTATATTGTATAATATAATTAGAGGTTAATTATATGAAATTAAAGAGAGAAAATTTATTTGAAATAAAGAAAGAAGATGAATATTATTTTCAAGGACCATTTTGGATTAAAGCTGAAAGTTATGATGATATGATGAAAGGTAATTTTCAAATAATAGGTGAAAAAATATTAACTGATTATAATGGTGAATACAAAGATAAATTACATTCAAAAAGGTATTATATACATAGTAATTTATGGAAAAATGAACCATATAAAAGTGAATACAAAAATATCCCATATAATTACTATCCTAGAGGTAGAGTAGTAATAAGAAATGGAAATGCTTACATAAATATAAATAGTTTATGTAACAACCCACTTATTATTGATAGAATAATAAAAGAATATAAAATCAATAAATTAAACCACACTATAACATATAATGATAGTGAAGGTAGTCATTATGATTTTTTATTAAAATAAAATTAAAAGGAAGATAAAAATGGCAGTATTTGGATGGATAATATTTAGTTTATTTGCAATATTTGGTTTAGGAATTTTGGTTATATTCACTATTCCTTTTGTTGTAACAGAAACCACAATGATGGGTGCTAAAATTAAAAAAGCAATCGAAGATAAGAAATTTGATTTGGAAAAAAGATCAGAAGCTAGAAGACATAGAGATGAATTAAAAAGACAAAAAGATTTTGAATTAGCAAACAAGAAATTAGATGCTAAATTACAAAAAGTAGACAAACAAATTGAAATTCAGCAAAAGAAATTAGAATTAGCTAAACAATATAAAGAACAAGCTACAGCAGAAAAACAAGAATTAAATAAACCAAATGTTAAGGAAGAAACAATTGTTGAAGCTCCTATTGAAGTAAAACCAGTAGAAGAAGATAAACAAGAAGAAAAAGTAACAACAAAAGCTAAATCAGTTGAAGATGAAATTATTGTTACAACAGAAGAATAATATTTAATTTAAAGGTATTTGAGTTGTTAGATTAATTTCTAACAACTCATTTTATTATTTAAACAAGTAAAATCATAATTTAAACATGCATTTAGTACATGATAATTAATTAATATATTATATTAAGAAACTCATGTTAGAACATGCATTTTCAAGGTGTAATATGTCATATAATTTACTATTAGATACAGATTTTAAAACAAATAATCATAATTGAGAATTTATTAATTGTAAATATGAAAATGGTTATCTAATTTCATATGATAAGGTATTTGGAATAAAACAAAAATTACTTTTAGCACAATCAACAAAACTTTATTATAGATTTAAATATAATGTAGATAATATATCAGTAAAAGATGTAAAAATAGGGATACAAAATAAAGATGTTTTACACATAGATAGAAAAACACCTAAATTAAGAAAAAACCAAATAATATCTGTTATTGATTATGCAGAACAACCAACTATAGAATTACATTTAATATTTGAATCAGATACAAAAGTAAATAAAGTAAAAATATGAGAACCTATATTAGTAGATCTAAATAGAATTGGTAAATCAACTTGATTAAAATGAGTATTAGATAAAACAATAAAATTTAGAGAAGGGTATCACTATACAAATTTATATCCAGATTGTGAATTAAAACCAAACATACCAAACTTATTAGAATATAACTTTAGTGATGGTAAAATAGGTTCAATTTTATCATCAAAAAACAACATAAATATTAAATTAAATGCTAAATTTATTGTTAACAGATATTATCTAATAAAATTAGACTATGAAGAAATAAACAAATTAGGTGATATATATTTACAATATGGTGTTTTAAAATCAAATAAACTTGGAAATCAATTATATTTGGTTGTTAAAGGAAATTATGAAGATTTACACTTAATAATAGAGCCAAACGATGTATTAGATTATCAAGTAAATTTAAAACATTTATTAATAATAGATATAACAGATATGAGATTATTAAAAGAAGATATAGAGTATCTTCCATTTATATAGGTGAATAGATGAAGTTATTAAGAGATAAAGCTAAACAAATTAATGAAAATTATAATTTAGTTGACTTTGAAGGTTATATACAATCAACAAGTGGAACGACTGGAGAAGATTTTAGCCAATATAATGTTCCATATGAAGAATTCAGAGAAACAATGTTAAAGACAATTGATGATTATTGTAAACAATATTCAGAAAATGGTTTTTCAATTGATATAAAAGTTACACCTTTTAATGCATCTAAATCCGATGAAGAAGTTATTGAGGAACAAATAAATAATGATTTTTCAAATATAAATTCATTTAATAAACCAAAATCAAATATATTAGGAAATATTCAATTTTGGGAACCAAAAGATGTAAAACCATTACCAAACACCAAATTTGAATCTAATGTAGATAATAATCCAAACCAAATAGATATGAATGCATATGGTAGTTCAGATGATGATTTTTAGGTGGTAAAATATGATATATTATGATATAAATGAAATAAAAGATTTCTTTAAAAACAAAGAAAATATAGAATTATTAAATGAAAATAAATTTGATGAGTTGTTCCAAAATTTTAAGAAGTATGAAGATAGTAATTATTATTATAATAATTTTTCCCAATTTCTCATTGATGCAGACATAGATTTTATCCCTTATTTGGTTAACTTACTACTTGAAATGTTTACAGGTGTTGATTTCAAAAATAAAAATATTGTTTTGAATGATAAAATATTTTCTATCCCAAATTATTGTTTTTCACACTCAAATATAAAATCAATAGAATTAAATAATGTTGAAGCAATTGGTGTATTTGCATTTGAATATTGTAAAAATCTTAAAGAAATTAGATTTTCAGATAATTTAAAACTTATTGATAGTGCAGCTTTTCATAATTGTACAAACCTAACAAAAATTAAATTACCAAATAGTTTAGAAAGCATATCAGGAACAGCTTTTGTTGATTGCCCAAATCTTAACCACATAGAATGAAAAGGAAAAGTTTATACATCCAAGTCAAGTTTTATAAAAGAGTTTAATAAATCAAAATAAGGAAAAATTAAATGGTTGAATATGATATAGATAGCATGAAAAAATTTTTTGATGATCCAGAAAACAAAACTTTATTAGAACAAAACAATTTTGACCAATTATTTGAAAATTTCTATTATTTTAAAGGTAAAAGTAATTTTTTTAATGAATTAGCTCAATTTCTCATAGATGCTGATATCGAATTTATCTCTTATTTAACTGAATTAACACCTGAGATGTTTTCATCAGTTAATTTTAAGAATAAATCAGTTGTGTTACCTAATGAAATAACTTCTATTCCAAAATATTGTTTCACATGGTCAAATATAGAATCAATAGAATTACCAGACAATGTTGAATTAATTGATAAATTTGCATTTGAATGGTGTGATAGACTTAAAGAAATTAAGTTACCTAACAATCTAGAAACTATTGAAAAAGGAGCTTTCAATAGATGTGAAAGCTTAGCAAAAATTAAAATCAATAATGACATAGAAAAAATAGCAACATCAGCTTTTAATGGATGTACAAATTTACATCATATTGAATTTAATGGTGAAGTATATAACACACTTTATGATTTTTATGATAATTTGATGTAATTAAGTAAGGTGTAATAAGAATGAATTATATAAAAGATATAAATTTAAAAAATTATCAAACACAAACCTTTAATATGATAGTTGAAATACCAAAAGGTACAAATAAAAAATATGAATTGGTAGAACCAACTTTTGATAGAGTAGAATGTGTTAGAAAAGTATATGGAAAATATGTTTTTGATTATGGGTGTTTCCCACAAACATTAGCTGGTGATGGAGATGCTTTAGATGCTATTCTAATATCAACTAAAAAACATAAATCATTAGATATTGTTGAAGTTAAACCAATTGGTGTTATAAAAACAATTGATAATGAAGAACAAGATGATAAAATTATAGTTACTGAACAATCTATAAAAGATAAATTATTTGATAAGTTATTAAAGGTAGCAATAAAGTTCTTAAAAAAATATAAAGGTAAAAAATCAAATATGATTTTAGATACTACTTTATATATGAAAGAAGAAGCAATAAAAGAAATTGAAGATTGTAACAGAAATTACTTAAATAAAGAAAGTAAAGATACATCAACAACTATAACAATGATATTAGGGTAAATAAATGGGTGTTTATAACATAAAGGAAATAAAATACTTCTTTGAAAATAAAGCAAATATAGAGTTATTGAATAAAAATGATTTTGATAATTTGTTTTTTAGATGATTCTACTCTTCAAACAATTATTGTCAATTGGCCCAATTCCTAATAGATGCAGATATTGATTTCTACCAATATTTAAGTAGATTAAGATTAAGTATGTTTCAAACTGTTGACTTTAAAAATAAACCAATTCTTTTTACAGATAAGTTAGAACACATCTCTGCTTATGCTTTTTATCTTTGTTCAGGATTAACAAGTATAACAATACCAGATAGTGTGGAAGAAATTGAAAGCTATGCATTTTGTAAATGTTCTACTTTAGAACATATAACATTACCTAGCAATATAATAGGCATAAGTGATAATACATTTTTAAAATGTATTAAATTAAATAATGTAACAATCCCAAACATAGTATGATATATTGGTGACTATGCTTTTTCAGATTGTTCAAATTTAAGTAACATAATAATCCCAGACAGTGTAACAAGGATTGGTAGTTATGCTTTTAAGGGTTGTATAAACCTAACAAAAATTAAATTACCTGATAATTTAGTAGATTTGGGTATTGATGTTTTTGGAAATTGCTTAAATCTTACCAATATAGAGTGGAGAAACAAAACTTATAACTCTTATTTAAGCTTCAAAAGAGCTTTCAATAAATCAAAATAAGGAAAAAATTAAATAATGAATAAACAAAATAATATGTTTGATAGTTATGATGCAAAAGTAAGTGGTAGTTTTGATACTACAACAACTTTTCCACCAAAATGTCTAAATGAAAAACTCGATCCTTGTAAACCAAAAATACCATATGAAGAATATAATGCTGAAGGTGAATTAGTAGGTTATTATTGGTATTATGGAGATACAACAACATTAGAATTTAATCTTGAAGGTGAAGTAACAGTTGTTGATCAAGGTTTATATTCATCAATAGAAGATTTTATGCAAGGTAAAAGTGTATCAATAATGTTTTATGATTTTAGAAATAATTTGATATATCAAAAAGATTATTCTATTGATGATGTAAAAGCAAGCCCAACAAAAATAATATTTGAAATAGATGATGAATTATCTAAAACATTATTTGTTAGAGGTGTTTATTATTGTTCATTTGTTATTTGGGATGGACAAGGACTTAATAAAACATTATTCTCACAAGAAGATGCAACATTTATAGTTAAATAAGGAGTAATAGAAAAATGAGTGATAACAATATAAAAATAAAAGTTAAACTTACTGCTTATACAAAAGGTATTATTCCTGATATTTCTAATTTAGTTGTAGAAGCACCAGCAGATGATAAATTATATGCTAGAAAAAATAAAGAGTGAGAAAGTTTTGAAATACCAACAATATCAACACCAGAAGATTCAAATATATTACTAACAAAAGATGGTGCTAACTATAATATAGAAACAAAAGAGTTTACTGGTAGAGAATCAGATGTAACTGAATGGAAAGATGGTTACACATATTATATAATAGAAGATTAAAAATTTTAAGAGATTAAGCAATTAATCTCTTTTATTTTGTGCTAAATTTATTATATAAATAAGAAGAACTTGTTGAACTAGTAATAGTTGCTGTATAGTGAAACCTTATATTAAATTATAATTTCATAATCATACATCAATCCTATTTTCTACATAAACAAGTAGATGATAGGATTTTTAATTAGAATAGGAATTAAGAAATGGCATTAATAAAAGTAATAAATGGTCAAAAACACATAATAGCAGAAAAGAATATAACTGATCACAACAAGTTAGAGAATAGAGATGCTTATGGTTGTCACCCAATATCTGCAATCAGAGGCTTACCAGAAAAGATTACTGACTTAAAAACCAAAGATACTGAATTGGAAACCAAAATAGATGAATTAAAACAAAAAATAAACATAGTAGAGAATAGTGATATACCTAATGTTGAATCATCTATGACTGAAAAAATAAACAATGTAAAAGTTCAAGCTAAAAAAATAAACATAGTAGAGAATAGTGATAACACATTTACATTCACTGATTATGGTGCAGAGAGTTCCAAGAGAATTCAAGCTGGTTTCTTACCTGATAATGATACTGTAACTCTTACAGATGATAAAAAAGTAACTCTTAATAAAGTTTATACATATCCTCAATTCATTGGTGATGGTACTAAAGATAGCCCTATCTCAATACTTACTGACCCACAAACTATTGTTCCTAATAGTGATAATGTGTTACAAGCAATAGGTGTTCATGCTGGAGTAGATGGTGTATTATTAAGTGGTGAATATATTTATAATGAGTTTACAGAGCTTAATAAAGATATTGGTGATTTAACAAATCAAATTAATGATGATTATACCAAATTAACTAATAAACATAATGAACAAGATCAGAAGATTATTGAATTACAAAATAAAGCATTAGGTATTGGTGGTTATTTAACAGCGTATAATTTTAAGAAAGCAACTCCAACACAAACTGAATTAACTAATTATGCTAAACAACAATTAAGTCTTACTGATGAAACAAAAATATCTGATCAAACAAGAGTTAAAAACTTATATGATAATGTTGTATGGATTTTAAATAATCATTCAATAGATGGTCAAGCAACATTTAATTGGGTAAATGATGGAAAAGATGTTGTTGGTCTAGCATCAAACACTGAAGCTGGTATTGTTTTAGGCTCTAATGAAGATTATCAAGGTTCTATTGATGTTAATGGTCATATATCAATTAATGGTTTACAGGAATATATAACAAAAAATGATACAGCAATAGGAAACATAAACAATAAATTATCTAAACATGCTTTATTAGATGAAGAAAATCATTTTACAAGTATAAATACATTTACACAAGAAACAAATTTTTCAGGTGTAGTAGAACATAGCAATAATGTAAATATTACAAATCATAAATTAAAAATATCTGATAATTCTGATGGTACAAAAGATATAGTTACTCAATATGGTGCTGATAACATTACAATTGAAGAGCAAAATGATTCTGCTAATATATTTAATTTATCTCTTCCTAAAAAATCAGGTACACTTGCAACAACAAAAGATATAACTGATAGAATAAATTTAAAATATTCTACTTTAAAAAATGTTGATACACTTAATAATAAAGAAGATGCTTTAGAAATAAGTGATGAAGATGCTTCATTCTCAATATATCATAAAAATCAATCTCAATCAGGTGTAAATGTTGCTAAAGATTTTGTTGAATTATCAAGAACATATGCAAATGGTGGTTTAATTGAAAATACAAGTGTAAGTATTAGTTCTGATACCATAACATTAAAAAGTTCTAAAGTTGATGCTCAAGATGTAGAAACAAAAAATACAATAGTTATATCACCTTCAGCAGTTACATTGAATGATGAGAATATTGTAACAGAAAATCAATTAGCAAAAAAATTAGATAAGATTGAAAACACAAGTTCTAATGTAAAAATATATGCTGTTAATACAAATAATGTTTCAACATTAGTAACATTAGAAGATAAATTAGATAACACATCTACAAATGTAGTTCAAAATAAAGTAATTAAAGATGCTTTAGATGGTAAAATAAATAAATTAGCTACAACTGAAATAAGTAGAGTATATGTTAGAGATAGAGATGGTCAAGATACAAGTTTACCATTCACATATACAGCTGAAGCTAATTCAATAGCACAAAGATCTCCAAGTGGTACATTACAAGTAAGTAGTCCAACACAAGATGAAGATGCTGTAAACAAAACTTACATTGAAACTAATTATCAAGGTAAATTAACACCTGGTAGCAGAGTTACAATTAATGAGCAAAATAAAATTGATGTTGTAACTAACTATATTGAATTAAGTGGTGAATCTGGAACAATTCATGATGATGAGTATACAATGTTACAGAATGATCCAATGACTGTTATAAAATATGGTGGCAATTATTATAGATTACATAGTGGACCAATAAATGGTCATGGTGATTATATATTCAATTGTGATTATCTTGATACAACAAATGTTGAAACTATAAAACCATATGTTATTATTTTAAAACAAGATAAAACATGGCAATGGAAAGTAATTACAAGCCCTGAAGATGTTAATCTTAAATATACTGCACAAACTTTAACACAATCTCAAAAAGATCAAGTATGTAGTAATCTTGGTATAAATCAATCTTATGAAAACTCTGATGGTACTGCAATAATTAGAAATGGAAATATTGTTATGCAATATGTCACATTTAATGTACCAGGTAATAGTGAAAAAATATTTTCTTTCCCTGTAAGTTATGATTCTGATAAAAAACCAATGTGTTGGTGTAATAGTGTGGCTCAAGGTTTAAGTGCAAATAATAGTGCTGCTGTAATAAATTGAGATAGCACTGCAGTTACTATTAGAACATGTGGTGTTGATACATTTGTCACCATATATGCTATTGGTTGGAAAACTAAATAATGATTCAAATAATAACAACTATACTATTAGCATTCACATTAATATCATTTGGGCAAATAACTCAAGCATTAAAAAAGCTAGTAGGAATGATTACTAAAAATTTCTTAAAACTTATTAATGCTTTTGGTATTAAAATAGAAAGAAAAGAACAAGGTGTTAAAGTAAGTCAAGAGTTTAGAGATACTTATAAGGATATAAGAAAAGTGAAATTATCAAAAAAGAATATAAAACAAAAATCATCTATTGATTGAAAATATTTTGCTTTACTTTTAATTGGTTTAATTTTAGTTGGTGTTAATTTTGCTACTGTTTCAGGTAATGCAATATCTAATTGGGTTTTCACTATTATAAGTTGAACTAAGTTAGTAAAAACACCTACTGATATGAATACAATGTATACTGCTGTAATGTTTTCTATTATATCATTTAGTTTTAGTAAACTAATGTTTAGGTGGAGAGAAACAAAACAACAAAGAATAGAAAGTAAACAAGCAAAAATAAAAATGGAAGCATTAGGTTATATGAGTTCAAAAGAACTATTAGATAATGCTAAAAAGAAAGATGAAGAAAAAAGAAAGGAGTTAGAAAGATAAAATGTCATCAAATGTAAGTTTAAATAACATAATTTCATTGACAAGAGGTGATACATTTAAATCTCCTTTATTTATAAATGCTGGTACTACAACAAAACCTATTAGATACCATTTAAAAGATGGTAGAGAATTAAAGTACAATTCATCAATAGTTGTTAATAGTATATTAGCAAAAGATTCAACAATAAAAGTAGGCAGTGAAGTCAATGGTGTTTTATATAATGCTAATACAACAATAACAAGCCCAATAGTTATTACTGAATCTTCAACATTAATTAAAGGTTCTATTATACATGAAACAAGTATAATAAAAACAGGTAGTATTTTAGATAATGAAATCATAACTGAAGATTTAACTATAGCTGCTGATCAAGTATATTTAGGTGTAATGGAACCAAATCAATCATTTGAATGTGCAATTATAAAGAAAACTTTTACAAGTAAAAATGAAAATGAATATGGAGATGTATTAATTAAATTAACACCAGAAGATACTGTTTGCTTAACACCTGGTAAATATTTCTATCAAGTTAAAACAAAATTGGTCAATGATGAAGGTAGTTATGATGTTAATACAATTGTAGATAAAACACCAATATATATAGTAGAATAAGGAGTATCTAAATGAAAGATTTCTTCTATGATGAATTAAATAAAGAGTTAGAAATCAATGCTAATCTTGATGAAGATGCTGGGACAATTTCAGGTACTCTAACAAATGATTCAAATAGTCAATTAATAGGTAACTTAAATGAATCACAAGATATAACTGAATGTATTTATGGCAAATTAAACAATTTAGTTGAATTGCAAGAATACAAAGGTTGAGCATCAGATACAATTGAAGTAATAGTTGATAACAAATATCATATTATTAAAGCTAATTTATTGGTAGCATCATTTGCTTCAAAAGAGTATGTTGATGAAAGTATAAAAATATTAAGACAATATACTGATGAACAATTAAATAAAGTTAATGTAAGTATTGATAATTTAGTTCTTAAAACTGATGAAACAAATAGACAAGTAAATCAAATAAAGTTAGATTTAAGTAGTTTAGATGAATCTTTACAAAAAGAAATAAAAGATAGGGCTGAAGCAGATAACTCACTACAAGAAAGTATTAATGCTGAAATATTAAATAGAACAGATGCTATCAATACTGAAGCTACAACTAGAAAAGAAGAAGATGATAAATTAGCACAATTAATTTCAGATGAAACAAATGCAAGAATTGAACAAGATACTGTATTATTAAATAGTATAAACTCTGAAGCTGAAGAAAGAAATAAAGCTGATGCATCACTTCAAGCTAACATTGATAAAGAAAGTGCAACAAGAAAAACAGCAGATCAAGCATTACAAAATGGAATTGATTCAAATCTTGAAAAAATAAATCAAGAAATTGAAGATAGAACAAATGCTGATACTACATTACAATCAAATATTGATAATCTATCAAATACAAAATTAGATGCTTCAAATGTTGATAGAAATGTAATGACTGAATTATCAGTTGATACTAATGGTGATAATGTTTATTTAAAGAAAGATTATATAAATCTTAAAACATTAACTACAAGTAATAGTCAAAATCAAATTGAATTAGCAACAAAAACACAAGCTGGTTTAATGTCAATGTCTGATTATTCTACCTTATATGATTTAAAAGATAGAGTTGCAGATTTAGAAGCTAAAACAACTAGATTATTATACACTGAAAAAACAAACCCAACAGCAGAAGATATAAACAACTTTGTAATTGGATTAGGTTATACAGAACCATTTTCTGGTATTGCCGTTGTAGTTGATAAGACATATCATATTTGGCATTATTATGAAAATGACAATATTGGTTGGCAAGATGATGGACTTGATACAGTAAATACATTCACAAACACTAATGCAGGTATTATCAAGGGTGCTGAAGTTGATGGTAAAGTATATGCTGAAACTGATGGTACAGGCTCAGTGTTTGGTTGGGGTAATTTAAAAGGAAGAGTTTCAGCCAATGAAACAAATATAACTTCATTACAAACTGATTTACAATCAGAAATAACTAATAGAGAAAATGCTGATAATGCTTTAAGTGAAAGAATTACTGCAAATAGTAATAATTTAACAACTGAAACAAATGAAAGAAAATCAGCAGATGAGAATTTACAATCACAAATAACTCAAAATAAAACAGATATTAGTGATGAAATTACAAATAGACAAACTGCAGATGAAACATTACAAGGTAATATTGATAAAAATACTCAATCAATTACCACAATAAACAATACACTAAAAACATATGGTAATATTGTTACTCATAATGTAAATGAATTTGCAACAGCAGAACAAGGAAATAAAGCAGATAGTGCTTTACAACCAAAAGACAATATAACAGAATTAACTAATAATGCTGGTTATACAAAAGTTGAATCATCTACAACAAATGGAAACATTAAGATAGATGGTAATGAAACAGTTGTTTATAATGATACAAGTATAAAATCAGATATAAATGATTTACAAAATAATAAAGTAGATAAAGTTGAAGGTAAACAACTTTCAACAAATGATTTTACTGATGATTTTAAATCACAAGTAGAAGCAAATACAACTGCTAGACATACTCACACTAATAAAGCAGTCCTAGATACAATCACAGAAACATTAATTGATTCTTGGAATGATAAAGTTAGTCAAACTCAACTTACAACAGAATTAAATAAAAAACAAGACACATTAATTAGTGGAACAAATATTAAAACACTTAATAATGAGAGTTTATTAGGTGCAGGAAATATTGATATTACTTCTGCTCAATGGGGAAATATCACAGGTGATTTAAGTAATCAAACTGATTTAAAAGAAGTTCTTGATAGTAAATATGTTAAACCTGAAAGTGGAATACCTAAAACTGATTTAAGTGAAAATGTTCAAACAAGTTTAGGTAAAGCAGATAATGCTGTATCTAAATCAGACCATTATTTAAAAAATGCATCTTGGGCTGAAGTTTATGAATATTATCCTAATCTAACATTTTATAGTAGTGTAAGTGGTTTTGACAAAACTATAAATGTTGCTACTGATTTTAACAATTATGATGATAAAGATAAAGAACCAAATGTATTAGCAGCAAAATTAGGTAAGCAATTAAATGATGAAAAGTTAGATAAAACTGGTGGAACAGTTACAGGTAATCTAGCAATACAAGGTGATTTAACAGTTACTGGAACAACAACTACTGAAAAAGCAACAGATTTAGAAGTTGAAGATAATTTCATTTACACAAATGCAAATAAAGTTCCATTACAATCATTACTATCTGGTCTTGGTATTTATAAAGATGGGGAAAATGTTTATGCAATAGCATATGACCCTGCTAGTGATAGTGTTAAGTTAGGACTTGGAATAAGAGATGATAATGGAGTATTCCATTTTAACACTGGTGAAGGAAGTCCTGTTGCAGTAAGAGTAGATAGTTCAGAATTAACAGATAACCATTTAATTATTTGAGATGCTACTACTAATAAATTTAAAGATAGTGGTAAAACAGTTCAAGATATTATTGACTCTATTCCAGATATTAGTAATAAAATGGATAAGCAAAACCCTACAGGATCTGGTTCATTTAGTTTAAATAGAAAAGAAGGTACTGATATTGGTGATTATTCATTTGCAGAAGGTGGTAATACCACTGCAAGTAGTTATTATAGTCATGCAGAAGGATACCAGACAACTGCTAGTGGATGGGGTTCACATTCTGAAGGATTTAGCACAATAGCAAGTGGAGTAATTTCACATGCAGAAGGATACCAGACAACTGCAAGTGGTAGATATTCACACGCAGAAGGATTTAGCACAATAGCAAGTGGTATTTGTTCACATGCAGAAGGATCAGACACAGTAGCTTCTGGAAATAGTCAACATGTGTTTGGTAGACGCAACATTGCAGACACTGCAGATAAGTATGTCGAAATTGTAGGTAATGGTGATGAAGGTTTAAGTCCAAGTGGCTCAAATGCAAGAACACTTGATTGGAGTGGAAATGAATATCTTGCTGGTAATTTACAAGCTGCTGGACTTACTGATGGAACTACAACAAAAACAATGACTGAAGTTCTTGCAGGCGGATTTAAAATAACTATGAGATGGTATTAGAAATGGGTATATATTTAACTAAAAAAAATACTACAACAAATAAAGTTGAAAAGTTTAAAGTTGCTGGTAGTGGATACTCGGTATCTAATATTTTATTAAACTCAACAAAATATAATATAACTACAAATACACAAGTTCCAATATCTAAGGCAACATTGCAGCAATATAATTATATCTTAATCGAAGTTGAAGGATGGGACTCTACTGGTGTTGCTAGAACTTCAAGGGCAACTGGTTATTTTAAAGTAAGTGATTTAATAGGGTATAATACTGCTAATGATTGTAACTCGATACCTTTTTATTCAAGAAGATATGCTCTTTTTGGAACAATGAACTTTACAATTGATACTAACAACATGGTATTTAGTTGTGAATTTGCTAAACCTTATGGGCAAACCAACCTTAGTGCTACTGCTAATGACCAAATTTATATTGGAAATATTTGGGGAATAAAATAATGTTTTGCGTAAAATTTGATAATTTTGAGGAGGAACTAAAAGATGGCACTTAATCCAACAGATATTGATGTAACAAGTCAGTTTATAATTACTCACATGACTGAAGAACAGCTTAAAGAGCTTGAAAGTAGCGAAACTGGACTACCAGAAAATGCTATTATTACGACTTCTGATGCTGATGAAAATATTTCTTGCTTAAGAACTGAAGTTGTATATGACATGACGAGTTCTGATAGTTCTATCAACTGGGGCTATACAAGTGGTATTCAAGGTAACAACACATCAGTTGGAGGCAAGGATTTTTCTCCATATATTGCTTTAATTATTACAGCCAAACAAGGTGTTGCATCAATGACTTCAATAATGGACTTAACAACAATAAATACACAGTCAAACACTTATAATTCTGGCGCATTGGGTGCTGAAGATTCCGATGTTGATTATTGTAAATTTACAGTCAATGCTTCAAAAACAGAGTTTATAGTAAATAGACTTGGATATAGAACAATGGCAGGTCAAGCTTATGATGTCAATACTAGCTCTGCAGTTTGTATGAAAATTGTAGGTGTATTAAAAACTCCATCAATGATTTACACTGGTGATGAATTGACTGCTGGAAATGGAATTAGCATTGAGAATGGTGTGATTAGTTCAAATCTTAACTGGATAAATAAAATACAAACTTTAACAACATCAACAAGTGCAACAACTATAGATTTGAATGGTTATCTTCCAAGTGTGACTGCGAATGAAGAATATGAAGTATTACTAACTGCTTCAATTAACAATCAAACACCTACCACAGGAGTTAATAGCACGGCAGATATTTATAGTGACATAATTGGTAATAGTTCAAATAAATTAACAATTGTAAGTGCTTCATCACAATCTAGCAATAGATACTATGCTAGTGGTAACATTACGCTTCCTGCCAAGAGATACTTATACTCATCAGGTTATGCAATTGATGGTTTAACTTTAATCGCTTTTGGATATAGGAGGATTAAATAATGAAGTATTATTTATTTTATAGAGATAATAAAATTATTGGTTATTCTAATTGTCTAAATATAAGTGAAGAGTTTGAATGTAGAGAAGTAAAAAAAGAGGAATTTGAAGATTACATTTATATTTGTGAAGAAAAACGAGAATATGAAAAAAAAATATCAGAACTCATAAACTGGTTTGACAATTACTTTGATAAACAACTCAACCAAAGTTTATGGCAAGACGATTTCACAGTTTCACATGATAATTATTTTAACAAAGACTATGCAAATATTGATGAGCTAAAAGCACAAGCTAAAATTGTAAGAAATGAAATTAGAGAATTAAGAGAATAAAATTATTAAATAATAATTGCTAAATTTATTGTAAATAAATTTAAAAAGGAACAAATAAAAAATATGAAAACATTTAAAAAGATATTAACAATAATATCAAATATATTACTACTACCAATATCTTTATTAACAATATTTGGTTGTATATGGTATTTACTACCAGCAATAAAAACAACTCAAATAGGTAATTTAATATATGGATTTGGTATCACAGATAAAATAATGTTTTGAACAACAATTATTTGTGCTAGTGCATTTTTAGTATTAATAATAGTACAAATGATATTTGGTAAATTATTATCAGCAAAATTTAAAAATTTCTTTATTCATTTAAACACTTGATTAATGTGTTTACTTGCTATTGGTTTATCAGTAGCAACTTTTATAATGGTAAATCCATTAATAGCAGAAAAAGTTACAATAAATATTCCTAGAAAAGTAGGAATTGGTGTGTTATTAGGTTGTTTAATTTTACATCATTTATTCTCTAATAAGTTATTAAAAATAATAAATAGAAGAATACAAGCATATGAAACAACAAAAGAATCAAATATTGTTGGTAGAGGTTCAGTATTATTTACTAATTTCTTAAAATTATTTGAAATATTATTCCCTGAAATGTTAATTTTAGGTTTATTATGTTATTGTGTAAGTTTTAATATAGCAGTTTATTTCTTAATTATTTTAGTGAGTACTTTTATTCCTATGCTTGGAAATGTTAGATGTGATATAAACATTAGGAATGAAATTAAAAGAAATCAAGAAATTGAAAAAGATTTATTAGCTGAAAAAACTGCAGAAAAATTAAGAGAAGGTATATAGTATGGATTGGAGTATAGTACTAGATTATGCTTGAAAAGCATTTGTATCACTTGCTAGTGGGGTCATAGTAACATATGCATCAATATTATTTGCAAAATTAAGAGCTAAAATAGGTGATGTAAGATTGAAAAATTTTATAGGTGCTTGTGCTAGAGCAGCAGAACAATTATTTCCAAATACAGGAACAAAGACAGGCCCAGAAAAATTTAATTATGTTTTAGAACAAGTTTTAAAGAAATATCCAAAATTAGCTAATAATGAATATTTAAGAGCAATGATTGAATCAGAAGTATTTAAGATATCAGAAGAAGTTAAACAAATTGCAAAAGAACAATCAAAAATAGAATCTTCTAGTAATAATACATCTATAACAAGTTTTTAAATTATTTTAGGAAGCCTATTTTTGGGCTTCCTATTTATTATTTTATTAAAAGGAGTAATATTTGTTTGACAAGTAAAATCATAGTTTAAACATGATTTTATATATTTACAATATTAATTAATACAAAATTACAAACACCAGTTTAAACATTAATTTTTAATGTTAAAATTAAGGAGAACATGTAGACAATGTCTTATGATTTAAAAGAATTAGATAATCTATCAGAAGAAGAGAAGAAAGTAGCTCTTGAAATATTAAAGCAATTTTCAACACAAGGTATGTCTGATACTTATAATGATCTTTTATATGAAGATTATGAAGAAATACCAGTTGATATTGAAACTTTTGTAGATGATTATAATTATCTAGGTAATGCATGACATGATAATGAGGATAATTCAAAATTATATCCTTATTGAAGAAAAGAATTAAAAAAAATATTTCCAGATAATTTATCAACAAGTGTTAATAACGCAATATTTAGTGGTAGTCGTGGTAGAGGTAAATCTGAAATAGCAGTTTTAAGTATGGCATATCTACTATATAGAGTAATGTGCTTAAAAGATCCTGTTGCTCATTTCCATTTAAAACCTACTGAAAAAATTGTATTTGCTTTTATGAACATTAAATTAGCACTTGCAGAAGAAATTGGTGTTACAAAATTTCAAAATACTATTCAATCAAGTCCTTGGTTTATGAGTCATGGTGAACTTAAAGGTAATACTAATAAAATATGAATTCCTAAAAAATATAATAATCAAGTTGCTATTGATATTAAAATAGGTTCACAAGCAGATGACTTAATTGGTTTACCAATATACGCTTGCTTTTTTGATGAAGTCAGTTTCCAAAGAAATCAAGACATAGATAAACAAAAACAAAAAGCATATAATTCCATTGATACTGCCATAGGTGGTATGAAAACAAGATTTGTATATAAAGGTAAAAATCCTACACTTTTAATATTAGCTTCTTCTAAAAGAAGTGAGAAATCATTCCTAGAAGAACATATGAAAAAGAAATTAAAATCAGAAAAAGAAAATGTTTATATTTCTGATGGTTCAGTTTGGGAAGTTAAACCAAAAGGCACATATAGTGATGAAACATTTAAAGTAGCAGTAGGAAATAAATTTTTACAATCAGTTGTAATACCTAATAATGAAGATGCTAATCTATATATTGAAAAAGGTTATAAAATTTTAGATGTACCAATAGATTTTAAACCAGATTTTATTGATGATATTGATAGAGCATTATGTGATTTTGCAGGTATAGCTTCTAGTGAAATTTCCAAATACATTAGTGCAGCCGCTGTAAATGATATTATAGTAGACACTTATAAAAATCCATTTACAAAAGAAATAATTGAAGTTGGTAATGCTGAAGATGATAAAGCACAATATTGTGATTTCTTTAATCTAAATGCAGTTCCTAATAAATATAAATCTAAACCTTTATTTATACACCTTGATATGTCTATATCAGGAGATATGACTGGTATTAGTGGTGTGTGAATCACTGGTAAAAAAGTATCTACTGATACCAATAATCAAGCAAAAGATTTATTTTTCACATTAGCATTTAGCGTATCAGTTAAAGCACCAAAAGGTAGACAAATATCTTTTGAAAAAAATAGAAATTTTATAAGATGATTAAAAGAACAAGGATTTAGAATACGAAAAGTTACATCAGATACTTATCAAGCTTATGATTTACAGCAACAATTAAAAGCTGAAAAATTTGATTGTGAAATATTATCAGTTGATAGGGTAGACCCAAATAGTCATGTATGTGTTCCATACCAATATTTTAGATCAGCAATTTATGAAAAAAGAATACAAATGTTTCATGACAGCACTCTATTTAGTGAAATAACAGATTTGGAAAGAAATCTTAATACTGGTAAAGTTGACCATCCTGATGGTGGTAAGAAAGATGCTTGTGATGCTTTTTGTGGTGCAGTATTTGAAGCTAGTAAACACGCAGAAGAATTTGCTTTTGACTATGGTGAATCATTAGAAACAATGGTTAAAGTAAGTACATCAAATTCAACATATGACCAACAACAAGTACAGGTTGAATTTGAAAAAGAATTACAATCAATGTTTGCACCAAAAACAATACCATCTAACGAAGAACAATTATCAAATAATAATAAAGAAAATACTGCTAAATTTATTGAAAATAAACAAGAAAATAAAAATAAAGAAAATAAACCTTATATGAATTTTGGTATGGGTCCAGCACAAGTATACCAACCACAATATTTAAGTCAAGGTATAGTATTATTTTAAGGAGAAATAAATGCTTAATTTACATGAGACAATTCCAGCTGAAGATTCTGCTATTGTAAATGATGAAAAAAACTTTAATAAAAAAATAGTAAGTGTACCTAAACCAGAACAAAATATAGGTATAGATACAAAAGGTCAATTCCTTGACAATATAGTAGCTGCAGGTGAATCTAATCAATTAGATATTTCAGCATTTAATAATTTTTTAAATGTTTCAAGAAGAAGAGATGAAGTTTATTCATTACTTGATAATATGTGTGAAGATTCAACAGTTGCAGCTGTTTTGGAAACAT
>OJAW01000225.1_pt1 | contig 43813 bp, 37 predicted proteins | sample 1589151 | NCBI WGS metagenome assembly OJAW01 (sample SAMN03283290) | human gut metagenome | biome: human-associated habitat; material: feces | host: Homo sapiens | place: Peru | collected 2012
CCGCCTCCAGAAGAACTGCTTCTCTTCAGCTAAGGGGCTTACCCTCAGAAAAATCTTCCGCAATGCCGTTACAACAGCACTGTGGATGGATATCTCGTTGCTCGCTAACTTTTAGCGGACAGCAATAATAAATTTTGGACAGATGTTCCTTGATATTGCCAACATATTCAGTTGAAGAAACTTGAAGTCCATTAATCGCATCCTTCAGGGCTAAGTCTATCTTACCCACAGACTCACTCAACAATGTTTTTCTGACATTAATCTGCTCAATCTCGTTCTTGAAGAAAAGCCCCATCTCTTCAACTGCCTTTGTTCTTGAATCTGCGGTTTCAAGTTTATCGTTAAGCTCAATAATCTTCGAGATGTATGTTGAAGAATCCCTTAAGAACACATTAAGATCATTTATTCGCTGAGTTGCGGTCCCAAGCGAAGCAAAAGCCAACTGAGCTTTGTCAATGTCCAGTTTGTTGAGTTCCCTTGCATATTCCGTCTGCCCATGATATGCTTTTTGAATCTGCTCAAACGCACATTTCAGTTCTCTTGAGTTTTGGGAAAAGATGCTGTTGAAGTTATTGAGGTTACTATAGAAGACACCAAGTGTACTTACTACATCACTGCTCATTTGAGGGAGAAGATTGCATTGAATCCATGAAAGGAATCTATTTCGACCGTCCTCGTTGTCGGCTACCGCTGATTTTGTCCGTTTAGTTCCGAGTATTGTCATGATGACACCGACAAAACTCGCCACCATTGCTATAGCGACACCACCAAGCAGATGCTGAATTCCTTGTGAAGCAGCTTTCGTGGCATCTCTGGCAGCAGCAGTTACAATGACCCTGTCAGATTCCGATGCTATAGATGAAGCGGATGCAAGCAATGAATCCAGTCCTCCTCCCAAGCACAGGAAGATGATACCCACAATGATACCAAGCATTGTACCGCACAAGCCAAGGTAAAGAGGAATAGGGTTGTATGAGTCAACCTCCTCCTGAACCTTATCGCATGAACGATCCGTCAAATCCTTTATAATATGGTAATCTGTAGCCCCTTTGTTCTCCTTAAGATATGAATTTACAGGCTTTACTATCTCCTCATCAAGCACATCGTTTTCATATCCCTTCATAATTATTTGAGGTACCCCCTCTTCATTTCTCTCCGTCTCAAAATGTTCTTTTGAATCTTTCGGGAAAATGGATGAAAGTATCTTTCTCTTCCTTTCATTAATTATAAAGTAATGAACTTGAAAGAAGATGATGATCACGACAATCAAAATCTCCACAGCGAACCCTGCAAACTGCAACATAATTAGTTAATTGATTAAGATAGTTCTACCACTATTTGTTTTTTAATAAACCACTGACCATTTTCTTTTGCGACCGTACCAGGGCTGACTTCCTTTACTTTGGAACCGTTCCCGGAGACTTGGCAGGCTTCATTAAGATAGTCCAGAGTTTGAGCAACTTTGTCATACGCTTGGGCATCTATGCTTATTATCCCTCTATCGGCATTTGCATCATCAACATAAATTATGTATATTACTTTATCATTGGGACTATCCGAAACAGTCCTGAACTTACCTTTTGAACAAGTGCTTGCATATAATTTCATCGGTTTGGATAAGGCCTTATTAGATTTATCTTCCCGAATTTCAGCCACAGCCTGAGGGGATTGGCTCACAGAACCTCTAGCCACCGCCAATGAAGACTCCAATCTGACAACGGCATCCCGAATTGTTCTTTGTTGGTTTTTGACATCCGAAAGCAGTGACTCTACCGCATCTTTTAACCTTCCATACCTAACAGAATGTTCAATACAACTCTTTATCGTCTCAATATCGCAAGACCTTAGCTTGGCGAACAAGATAACTATCAGAATAGAATTGAGAAGACACCAGCCATAAGCAATCCAATCCGATATTGGAATATTTGAAAATAAAGTTCCCATACGTTCTACATATTACTGATTTCTCTTGCAAGGTAGTTCAACATAGCAACGACCGGATAGAAGAACATAGTCTCCTCAACAGGGGCCGTCGGTTCTACGCCCCACCCCTTGAGTTCATCCAATTTGGCTTTCAGTCCCTGCTTTGTGTATTCTTCAAGATTTTTCTTGCAGAGTGACGGAATCTTAGAGAAAAGACTCGCGTCCGCTCCCAATGAATCCACTAATATTTTATTGATATTCTCAACAGAAAAAAGGTCATCAATGAAATTCCCGACAGATTGGCTGACTTTTCTGATTGTTTCCTCATTGTTTACCTGATTGTAGGTCATGCCAGCCACAGAAGTGGTACCGTCTGTACCAAGGAGCGAATATCTCATGTTTTCAACATCATCAAACGAAAGTGAGCCATCATAATATATGCCCCCCTTGCTTGTCGCGAGTTTCGGTTCTTCTTCATTGATAATTCGAATATCCTCACCGTGCCCATAGACCTTACGGAACAGGCATGTGACAAAATCAGAAAGCGTCTTGTCTGAAGTCGAAAGGACACTCAACGTCTTAGATCCATTACCACTGAAGGCAATCACTTGTGGCACATTGAGATTCTTAGCCTTCATCATCTTGGCAAGGTAATATATGACAGAACCGTAGAAAATGATAAAGACATATTTCATCTTGGAATCTTCGGCAAGCATCTTCAAATAGTCAAGAGGGATTCTGTTTTTCGCCACTGATGCATTGGTCGCAAGAGAGAAGAAGAAAGCTGAGATATCGCTGGAGTTGTCAGATTTCATGATTTCCGTGAAAGCGCTCTGAACATCCTTAAGATGTTGGCTGTTTGCATTAAGCGCCTCTTCTATTTTACCTGAAAATTTCTTGACAAACCCATTGCTGTCGGGACTCCAGTTGTACCCGTCACCGAAAATAGAGTTGGAGGCGAAACGGAATGAGGTCATCAGGGTCGGAATGTTGTTCTGAACCACAAAAACATCTGTTGTACCACCACCGATGTCAATTGTAACCGCATCAGAAGTAATTCCCTTTTTATTCTTATAATAGAAATATGGGGCCGCAGACTCGGACAGGCACAGAAGGTTAGTCTCATTGTCTGAACCAATGTATTTCTTGAACAGAGACTCCCATGTCTGTTCAAATGAATTTTTTCTGGCGACAGACATACTTGCCGGATAGAACCAAACAATTTTAGTGTCAGAAAGCCGTCCCCCATTGAGAAGCACTTTGTTTCTAAGCATGATGAAGAGCGTCTCCAGATACAACTTCACCCTGGTGTTCGAATCACCGGCCGATGCCCATTTGAGGTCTGTCTTTACCTTGTTGTAAAATGGCATACGAGCCTTTTCATAGCGGAATGGAATGTTTCCATCCGCAATGGCTTCTGTGTGCTTCTGATAGTTGACTTCTCCCCACTCAGCGAATGCTGTCCTTATCGGGAACTTGAATTCAGAGTTTCCTCCTACTAACGAAGGTATGAATGAATCCTCAAATGCCACATTAATATCAAGGGCTTCCTGGTCAGCATAGTCTGTGCTAAAGCGGCAGAGCTGTATCTCGGAATTCGAGATGTCAAACGCACGTGGTGAAGACTTGTCGACAGAATACTCAACGTGCGTGTTGGTTGTACCGAAATCAATTGCAAAAGTGAACTGATTGCCACCATTAGTGGAACGGAAACGAGGCACGATGACATTTGTAAGTCCATCAACTGTCACATAGATTACATCAAAGTTATTTTCGAGAACATATGATTCAACACTGCATGCTGACGAACCAGCCTTTCTTCTTATAACGTGGTGAATTATATCACATTTCTCCCCGTCATTTGCAAACTCAAGAGACGTTTTGTCCGACTTGCTGAACATGGCTATCCTATAACCAGGAAGGACACCGTCTCCGAATCTTACAAGAGGAAGCACCCCCATCCCGAATTGTTTTTCCACGATGCATGCCGAATCATCATTCAGATCAACCGACTTGCCTGGCACATAAAAACGCTCGTACTCAATGTATCTTCCATTCTTGATGGGGATTCTGAGGACAACCCTTACACTTCCACCATTTGCAGGTCGGAGCTCAAACATATTCTTTCCATCCTTCATCGTGCTTGTAAGATCCTTTACGCTAAAGTACTCGAAGAATGTCTTAGTGAGAGGAAGCAGATATGAATAGTTACTGACTCTGGTGTCACTATTGCCGTTGTAGAAATCTTTGCCGTTGAAATCAAAAGGCAGATAAATGAGATTTCTGGAAAGGAAATCATCTATTGTCAGATAAGGATATTTGAGGCCTACATATGGCAAATGCCTTGAATCGAGGTCAGATGAGTCATTGTAAGGAGCCTGATATGAACAATCCCATTTGCCTTGTACATATGAGAGATCCGCATAGGTATTTCCAGCCTTTACAGGAAGCACGAGAGGCTTTAAACCATCTTTTTTGGAGCTGCACATAATCTCAAAGTCGCTTGTGATTACTCCAGTCTCATTCCTTTTTCTCAAATGATAGCCGAGGATGTCAACTTGATTGGATTTTCCATCATTCAGAATCTCATAAATATTTATAGACTGTTCATTAAGAGTGTCTATTTCTGTCTTATATTCATTACTGAGACGAGCATAGGACTCATCAAGATACTCGTTTACCGCCTCAAACAGTTCCGCGAATCTTATCTTTCCTATGCTGAGCCGGAACGCATACAAAAATTTTTGGAACTCAATATCCCTCATGAACAATGGAGAGTAATGAGAGTCAAAAGGACAGTCATTTGTTCTGAAGCGAAGATGATCCGACACATAGGTCAAATCATTAGCTGAACTGAAGAACAAAGTTGCAGGAGAGGTCGCTCCAATAATGTTTACTTGCGGATCCCTTCTGTCAGGTCCTTTGTAGTTCAACAGGTAGATGCGGTCCATCTTGTCAAAATTATAGGTCCTGGCATCCTGATTGAGGTACATGTCAAGAGTTGCGCCTACAAGTTTATGCTGGATGTTTCCTTTTGACAGATTGTCAAGTTCTTTATTCCTGTCCCATACCAAAATTTCAATCTTGTCATTTGCTCTGTCGTGTGGATCTTTGAAATTATCGACATTGAAGAATATCTCTCCGATGTCCAAGCAGTCCGATACTATTTTATGGTAAATTGTGTCACCTTCCAAACCAGAGTCACAAACATTTTTGAAAGCTGTCACCGCCAAATCAATCCTTGAGAACGGTGATGGTATAGAAGTTATCTCCTTCGTCGCCTTTGCACCAAACGGATCCACAATCTGTTTGATGACATTGTCTCCATAAGAATGGCTTTCCTGCCAATCAATGATGTTACCAGAGCCTTCTTTGTGTATTCTGAACACCTTTGCCATAATCTTAGAAATTGAATTTTTTAAGTGTCAACTTATCTGTCGCCCTATAAAAGAGTTCCATGAATTTCTGCTCCTTTGACGCAGACTTATTCCATCCTTTCCAATTGCCATTCATCGTTGAATCCAACAGCGAATAATTTCTGGATAGAACCGGCAGTTTCCTGGCTTTCTGCCCGTTAACCAAATCAAACAGCGGATTGGTCTTCTCTTGGGCAAACGGTTTGAAAGAGCGCTTGTTATTATCGAGCTCATCAAGCCATGTCGCAAAAGCGTCTTCGAAACGCGTCAGGTCCTTGAAAAAATCAGATGTGAAGAAGTTGTCGTCAAGACCGCAGTCAACAGCCCAAGGCTGATGTTTATATTCATCATCAAGTTCATTTTTGATGTACTTGTTCTTCAAGAAGAACATTGTGAGTCCCTTTTGAATGAGACCTCTGGTCTCTGGACCAAGATCCTTAAAAATCACCTGCTTGATGTCTTCGTCATTGGTATCGATACCAAACTCGTAAGTCTTCGTTTTCCCTGTAAGTGACTCATCCGGAGTCGAAGCGAAGTTGAGAATAGCAAGTGCCGCATACAATTCAATCATATGGGCATTGTTCTTTTGCTCGGAACCGCCATCATGGTTTTTGTACGATGCCGGCATATTGTCACCAATGAAGTACAAAGCATTGATTGAATTGTTGCCTGTGATGTTTCTCTCATAGTAGGCAAGGGCGGATTTTGTCTTTGAATAGAATGTCGAAGAATCGACTCCACTATTGTCATCCTGCTCAACATTAAAATAAGGAAGAACAGTAACGGCTCCAATCTTCGATTCTTTGATGAGTTTCCAATGTTGAGAGTTTTCATCATTTCTTAATGTCTTAAGAAGGAGAGGGAAACCACTTGCCCCTGTTCCACCGAAAATCGAACTGATAATGAAAACTCTGTCTCCTTCTTCAAAATTGTTGGAGAAAGCCTTGTAAGCATCAGACGCAGCGAATTGATTAAGAACAATACTACCGATATTGGGATTTCCCTTGAAGCCGACAACCATATCGGAATCCAGATTCGCCTGGGAAAACAGCATTGACATGAGAGCTTTGGACTCTGTGTCCATCTGGTTAAGCTTTATGAAATCCTTGAATGTGACATTTTCAGTATTTTCGAGAGTGAGTTTGAAACTGTCCATGTCTTGAAGGTGGGAAATTTCAGTCTTAAAAAACTGATTTTCGTTCGCCGAGTTGAAATCGAGAGCCTTTCTTACAGCCATGTATCTGTTCAGTGCATCTACTGTGCGTGTCATGTCAGCAGCGGACATGTCCGGATCGATTATAATAGGAACAATTGTCTCAAAGTCGCATCTTACACCGCTTGCCAGCAACATTGTAAGGGCACGAAGTGTTCTGGAACCTGTGCCTCCAATTCCGAAAACGTAAAGTTTAGCCATTATTACTTCCTGTTAATGAGTGATTTGAATGGGGTGTTCTTGCAGTTCTTGCTTACGAAGCGGAAAGCAATAGACAAAAGGAAAAAGAATATACCAGACAACACACCGTTATACAGTCCAAACATCGTGGCATTGTTTGATGCGATGTTTAATGTCGGGTCAATTGGATGCATACTGGCTCCATTTATGTCAGCCATAACTAGACCTCTTGAATAAAGGAATACAGATAATACCGGAATCGCCAACGCAATGAACCAATGCCAAAGTCTGTTCACCCTTGGATGGTTAAGTATGAAATAATAAAACACGAATACACATAGCGCAGTGCCTAAGGCAACAAGCCAAAGTAAAGGCAGCTGATTTTTGTCCTGGACGAAATCCTGAATGTTGCTGTCCCACCCACTAAGATGGTAAAACAGATCTTGACCGTATAGGTTCAGACGATAGAAGATTGAATAGAATTTCATATTATCTAATTTCAAAATCAAACTGAGCAATCATATTGTCTTTATTTCCACAATTGTAGCCATTAAATATTCCCTTGAATATTGCATCTAGGCCATAAGTCTTGTCATCATTATAACCATTGAACGAACGGTCATCATCGTCTGTACACTCTATAGCCCAATCAGGAATCTGAGGAATGAATGCCAATGAAAAAACGCCTCTGGCAAATGGCTGTTCCGACTCAACCGAGAAAATATTAGAGTATGGTGAATTTGCACTCACATTTGTTTCTATCCTGCCGTAAAACTGTTGCTTTGAGTATCCATTCACCAAATGGACATAGTTTCTAGTGTCATTCACATAGTCATTTCCCATTAGGAGACCAGCAAGCGACATATTCACACCAAAAGAGAAACGGAAGTTATCACTTGGACTTGGTTTGCGGACAGAGCGTACCGTTGTCTTATCGACACGTTTATAGCTCCCGACAGCAGAGGTATTTGGAAGCAATAGGCCATATTGGTAGTTGTTTTGTAAGGCTGATAGTTCCGTATTAAATATCATCCATTGATTTCGGATGGAAGTCACCTTGAAGTCCCTGTCTGGGACATATTTAAGCTTCAGTTCTGCTATATTTTGTGTTTGACCAAACACCCAAATGTAGAAAGGTCGCTTCTGATCGATTTGACGCTTTGTGTTCTCGTAATCAAAATAATTCCCTTTGAAATTGGAATCAAACTGGTACACAAGGCAAGCCAAATCACCGTGCTGGTTTGTATAATTCACAATGGCATCGCGTACATCTGTCATTTGACCCATAAGGTAAGCTTTCGTGTCCACATTACGCCCTGGTGAAATAATACAGTCCGAAATGAGTATGCTTATTGTATTTGGATCAGTCATTGACAAAATCTGCTTGAATATACCGCCAATATCGGTGGTTGCCACTTTTCCATTCGAGGCAAAACTTGATGGAGTGAGCTTTGTGATGTATCTGTTGAGATCGTTCGTCTGTGGAGTGACTTTGCTGGTGATATAGTTGTACGTTATGTCAGAAGCAAAATTGGCATTGTTGATACCTGAAAGATATTCCTTAACGACCTGTTGGAATATAGACGTACCTCCATTGACATACCCATTCATGCTTCCGGATGTCTCCATGAAAACCTGAACACTTGGTTTGATTTTCACTCTCCATACAGTGTCAGCACCAGAAGTTGCTGTCATGCCGCCTGTGGTCTCTTCTGACTGATTGGAAGATTGTGTATGGCCATTCCCCGGAAGCGCAGGATGACTGTTCCGGCTTGGCAGTCCATTGACACATGAGACAACTGCAATCCCGGCCGCGATAAAAATGGAAATCAGTAATGGCTTCATTAATTATATGTTCCTCAACAATCATCTCTTTCATGAATGAATCGACAGTTTCGGACTCATCATTTTGAGTTTGATAGTTCTATGTCCGGTGACCACCTTATCCGAACGTATACAAAAAAAGACGTGGGAGTCATACCTTTGCTCATCCCGAACTCTGGCCTTGGCTGCCATCACAAAAGGATAAGCAACGCAGCTAGCCCACGTCAGGGATGATATGTATAACCTCCACGCAATAAGCGCAGCGATGGTATCATCACCGAAATGGACGTTCCCGTTGCCGTATCTTCTTTTGTGAATTCTTACTGCCAAGTTTGAGTTCAGAAGATAAACGTCAAGTAACGTCTTATTATGTCTGCCCAGCCCACCCTGCATCCATACCTTAAGCGTCAATAAATTGACAAATACAAAAGTTTAGGGATGCAGGGCTAGCTAAACAATTTCAAATTTACTGATTTATCTAAAATATCCAATGAAAATGTATTATTTTTTTGTCCAATGCAAAGACGGAACGACAGATTAGGAAGATTTCTGATATTCAAGTAGTGCCTCAGCGACGGGATAACTGAAGTGCGTAGTTCAAAAGGCCAGAATCGTTTTATGGCCGCAAACAGCCGATAGGAACGACATAAATCCCATCCTCCGGACGACGATACGCATAGTCTCCTGTGGCGGTAAGTATCATTTTGAAGGCTGGCTCCTTCATTTTGGATGTATCAATCTGATTGGACAACGCAGTCAATGTGGCCGCTCCATCGTTGATTAATGACTGCCCGCCTAATTTGATCTCAACAAGTCCGTAGCGGCCACCACGCAAATGTAACACAGCATCACATTCCAGACCACTTTTATCACGGTAATGGTAAACTTTTCCGTTCAAATATTCTGCGAACACCCTCAAATCCCTTACACATAATGTCTCAAAGAAGAGCCCCATTGTATTAAGATCATTCATCAAATCCTCCGGCCCTATCTCCAGCGCCGCTGTGGCAATAGACGGATCAACAAAATATCTGGTATCGGATGTGCGTATGGCAGTCTTTGAACGAAGGTTCGGATTCCAAGCCGGCATATCCTCAATCACAAATATTTTTCGGAGTGCATCCAGATAGGAGTTTATGGTGTTCTCGTCGAGACTTGAGGCATCATTGTTCTTCAGGTCCTCACGCAAAGTTGCAATGGAGGCTTGGGTGCCTTGATGGCGCGCATAAGAGCGCATAAGACGACGTACCCTTTCAGAAGCACGCTTTACCCCATCGACTCTAGAGACATCCTCCTTTGTTACGGCATCATAGTAATCGAAAGCCTGCTCAAGAGCTATCTCGTCCGGAAGCCCGACAGCCATAGGCCATCCGCCTCTACATATCAAGAAAGCAATGTCTGTCAGCTTCAAGTCATTCTCTGCCATTATTTTTTCAGGAGAGGTGAACAACTCCGACAACCGAACTCGCCCATTGGACTCTCCTGATTCGAACAAGGTCATTGGACGCATCGTGAGCCAAGCGAACCTTCCGGTCCCTGAATGTTCCCTCTCCTCTTCCGCCTTTTTGTCCGGAACCGCCGAACCTGTCAGAATGAACTGCCCCATTTTATGACGCTCATCCACAGTGTAACGCACTGCGTCCCAAAGTTTCGGTACAGTCTGCCATTCGTCAATAAGCATCGGGGCTTCTCCTCCTAAAGCCACCTCCATATCTATTTCCAAAAGACTTTTAAATTGCTCCTTCACATCTTTTCTGGCCAGAAGCACCTTACTTGCGGCTATTTCTTCCGCAGTTGTTGTCTTGCCACACCATTTGGGGCCCTCTATTAGAACGGCACCCTTTGCCTGAAGCTTCTTCTCAAGGAGAAAATCCAATATTCTATGCCTATATCCTTCCATATTGTAAAATATTCTTTCTTAGGCAAATATAACACAATAATATCAAAATTCAGTAATTTGGCAGAAAAACATTCAGTAATTTGGCACAGGATTGTTCAGTAATTCGGCGATAATATTCATAAACAAAAGCACCCGAGGCGCTTGGAGAGGCGGATCGGGTGCGGGAATTTGTTATGTTCGTTGTTTGCCCGGTTAAGGGACTACGGAAAGTCGCTTAGAACTTAAGGGTGATGCGTCCCAATGCTGTGGTGCCGGACATCGGGACGAAGCCGAGCTGGTAGTAGCGGTTGGAGTCCGGATGGCCATCAGACTCGCTGATGGCGGAATATACCCAGCCGGAGGTGGCCACATGGGCGTTGAATATGTTGTTGACATCAAGGCCGAAGGTGATCTCCCTGAGGAAGCCACGGAGTTTGACCGGATAGTTGAAGCTTACTCCCGACAGTGAATATGCAGGGAGGGAGCGATCCTTGTTCTGCGTGTTGTCAAGGTACTGGCGGCTCACGAAGGAAGTGTGCCAGATCGCCTGGACACCCTTGACCTTGAACACGGCGAATCCGTTGACGATGGCTGACGGGGAGAACGCCAGCGTTGAGTTGTCGTAGTGGATTTTCCTTATGCCGGTCTCCTTGTTGCCCCAGTCTTCCACAACCTCGTCAAAGTCCTTGATCTTGTTGGAGCTGAGGGCGGCATTGGCCTCAAGAGTCAGCCACTTGGCGGCGTCTACAGCAGCCGTTAGCTCGACACCGGCACGGTAGGAGTCCTTTATGTTGGTGGTCAGACTCTCGCCGATTTCGCTCTGCATTCCTGTCTGGACAAACTGGTCCACATAGTCCATGAAATAGAGGTTGGCGCCGGCGCGGAAGACCGAGCCTGAATACTGATAGCCTAACTCATAGTCATTCACGTGCTCCGCTTTAGGGAACGGATAGTTGTAGTTGTCCGTGAAGTTGTTGCGCTCCGGCTCACGGTTGCTCATGGCCAGGGAAGCGTAGGCCCTATGGTTGCCGGCCATATAGCTGACACCTACCTTCGGATTGAAGAAATTGTAGGTCTCGTTGATGTCCAGACGCTGATTCTCGTAGGTACCGTCCGACTGCTTGACGAACTTGTCGTTGATACCGTCCGTCGTGTAGCGAACGTGCCTGTACTGAAGGTCAGCGAATGCCGTAAAATGCTCTCCGAATTGCTTGGAAGTCTTGACAAAACCACTGTAATCATCCTTTCTGGCATCAGAGTCATAATACTTGTAACTGCCGTTGTCGAAGTCGGTGTCGTTCAGACCGGCAAGTCCAGGATAATGATTGACCACGTCCGTGTTCGAGACATAAGTGAGATAACCGAAATGGTTGCCCCGGAACATCTGGCCGGAAAGTCCTCCGACGACATCCCATCCGTTGCTGTTGTAACTGATGTTATAGACAACCCCTGCAGCGTTCTGTGACAGCCCCTTCTGACGGATGAAGTCCGACCTTACAGGTTTTCCCTTCTCATTCACCATATCGAAACCAAACTTGGAAACCTTGTTGTCCGGCCTGAACTCATCGTAGTAGCCATAACCGTAGATGTAATGAAGCGAAAGGGTGGTCTTCAGATTCTCATTGATGTCCCATGCGGCTGAAAGAATGTTGTGATCCTGCCAGAAGTTGTCCGTGGTCTTCGGCCAGTAGGAGCCGTCATTCAAAGTGTAGCGGGCGGTCTCGTAGGTTTTCGGATCCATAGATTCATAAAGCGAGTTGAACTTCCCCAGACCTACGCGGTACATGTCGGCGTAAGTCTTGATACCGGTATTCTTGCCGTAGGTGCCGTCCATTATGGAAAGATCATCGGTGCCGGCGGTAACGCCGTTCCAAGCCTGGCCGGTATGCTCATAGTTGCCGATGTTCCGGTAGCGGACGATGAAGTCCCTTCCGATCCAGTTCAGCCCTGCGTACCAAGAGCCGGATTTCCCTGCGGTGCCGTGGACATAGCCGTCAGTGCCGGTTGTGTGGAATGCGGCATCGGACACAAAATGATTGCCGAGCAGCCCCGTGGACATCGAGAAGCCGGTGTTGTAAGTGTTGTAGCTGCCGTAGGAGGCGTTCAGTTCCACGAACGGATCGTAGGACGGAGCCTTTGTACGAAGGGCGACAGAGCCGCCGAACGCACCGTCACCGTTGGTTGAGGAACCCACACCACGCTGGATCTGAGCACTTTCCAAAATGGCGGAATAACTGTTCATATTCGCCCAGAAGACGCACTGATCCTCTGGAGAGTTGAGCGGCACACCGTCGATCGTGACATTGATCCTGGAATCCCCCGCCCCTCTGATACGCATGTATGCCGTACCGGTACCGAGACCGTTCTCACTCCAGGAAAGCACACCCGGAGTCGTGGAAAAGAGGAACGGAAGTTCCTTGCCGGTTCCTGAAAAGTTCTGAAGAGCCTTGCGGTCAACGTTCGCCACCGCATAAGGGGCGTTCTTCTGCGCGCGGACACCTCTTACAATGGCCTCATTGAGAATCTCGGCCTTTGTGGTGTCCGGCTGGCTTTGAGCGTTCAAAGCCCGTGGAGTCATCGCGGCAAGTGCCGCTGATACAAATAAAAAACCTCGCATAATGTTTTGAATATTAATGCAAGGGGCTGCCGGTTACGGCAATCTGAGACATCGCTTCCCTTCGGCGGCATTATCCGCATCAGGTTCATTGGGTATGATCTCAACCGGGCGACACGCCCAGTACCCCCGCTTGTTATAGTATTTCTTATTTTTTCTCTACCAGACGCACCTCGTAGAGCCGCTTCCAGCACTTGCCGGTAAGGTAAATCTTACCGTCTTTCGGATTGTAGGCGATTCCGTTCAGCACATCCGTGTTGGCATCCCGCAAAGACCTGGGCAGAAGTCCGCTGCAATCAACCGTCCCCTCGACCGTTCCGTCGGAAGGATTGATGATCACTATCATATCCGTCATATAGACATTAGCCCAAATCTTTCCGTCAATCCATTCAAGCTCGTTCAGCATCTGCACCGGCCGCCCGTTCATCTTGACAGTCAGCACTTTCTGCTGCTTGAACTTGTCATCCATAAAATACAGCCTGGCCGATCCATCAGAAGCTATCAGACTCTTCCCGTCAGTCGTCAGTCCCCACCCCTCACGCGGATAACTCCAGGTCGATTTGTAGGCCAGAGTCTTTGCGTCATAGACAAATGCGACCTTATTCAACCAAGTAAGTATGAATATGTTGCCGTTCAGTTCGACTGATCCTTCGAGGAAATATTTCTTGTCGAAATCGAACCTCTTCAAAGCCTTTCCTGTCGCCAGATCAACCTTGCGGAGAGTCGATTCACCATATTGCCCGGTGGTCTCGATCATTTCCCCGTCCAGGAAGAAAAGCCCCTGCGTGAACGAAGTCTCATCGTGAATATATTCCTTCACAACCTGAACCTTGTACTGACGGACCTTGGCATCAGCGCACGAAGCGGAAAGCAGCGCCAGCGCAGCCAACGCGGTTCCTATGAATATATTCACGAATCTCCTCATTATCTTCTCATTAAGGCCACGGAGTCAGACTCCGCCGGCATATTACTTTTTCTTCTCCCTATAGGCCATCGCCGCCTTTACGAAGTTCACAAAGATCGGCTGAGGCTTCTCCGGCGTGCTCTTGAGTTCAGGGTGGAACTGCACTCCGATGAAGAACGGATGAGTCGGGATCTCGACTATCTCAACCAGACCTGTGTCCGGGTTCTTTCCGGTGGCCTTGAGTCCGGCGGCCTCCATCCTTTCAAGGTAGGCGTTGTTGAACTCGTAACGGTGACGATGTCTCTCGGAAATCATCTCGCTGCCGTAAATCCTATAAGCCAACGAGTTCTTGTCAAGCTTGCAGTCGTAGGCTCCAAGCCTCATCGTTCCGCCCTTGATCGTGGTGCTCTTCTGCTCCTCCATCAGGTCTATGACCGGATTGGCAGCGTTAGGGTTGACCTCGGCCGAAATCGCATCCTTGATTCCAAGCACATCCCTGGCGAACTCAACCACGCACATCTGCATTCCCAGACATATTCCGAAGAACGGCACGTTGTGCTCGCGGGCGTATTTTATTGCAAGAATCTTGCCTTCCAGTCCCCTCTCGCCGAATCCAGGTGCGACGAGAATTCCGTCCATATTCCCGATCTTTTCCTCAAGGTTGGAACTGTCAAGATGCTCGCTCTGAACAGTGTGGACATTCACCTTGCACTCGTTGGCGGCTCCGGCGTGGACAAAGGATTCCAAAATTGACTTGTACGCGTCCTGAAGCTCGACATATTTCCCTACAAGGGCGATGTCAACCTGATGTTTAGGGTTATAGAGCCTGTCAAGGAATGACTTGAGGTTTGTGAAGTCAGGTTCCGGAGCGGATATTCCGAAATGGTTGAGAACCATCTCGTCAAGATGCTCGTCCTCCATATTCAGTGGCACCTGGTAGATTGAAGGAGCGTCGATTGACTGGATGACGTGGCCAGGCTTGACGTTGCAGAAAAGGGCGACCTTGCGCCTGAGTTCAGGAGTCAGTTCCATCTCTGTGCGGCAGACTATGATGTCAGGATGGACACCGGCCTGCTGGAGCATCTGGACGGAGTGCTGCGTAGGCTTTGTCTTGAGTTCCTTCGCCGCGCGCAGGTAAGGTACCAGAGTCAGGTGTATGCTGATGAGATCCTCGTCAGGCAGCTCCCACTGAAGCTGACGGATCGCCTCCACGAACGGTTGGGACTCCATATCTCCCACTGTGCCACCCACTTCCGTGACAATTACATCGAACTTTCCGGTCTTGCCGAGGAGCAGCATCCTGCGCTTGATCTCGTCTGTGATATGAGGTACAATCTGTACTGTCTTCCCAAGATAGGCTCCTTCCCTCTCCTTGTTGATGACCGTCCAGTAGATCTTTCCGGTCGTCACATTGTTGGCCTTGGACATATGCACGCCCAGAAACCTCTCATAATGACCGAGATCCAGATCGGTCTCGGCACCGTCGTCCGTCACGTAGCACTCTCCGTGCTCATAAGGATTCAAAGTTCCCGGATCGATGTTGATGTAGGGATCGAATTTCTGGATGGTAACCCTAAGTCCTCTGGCCTGAAGAAGTTTGGCCAACGATGCGGCAATGATACCTTTTCCCAAAGAGGAAGCCACACCGCCAGTAACGAAAACATACTTTGTACTCATATTCTTTTCTGCACTTTACTGGACAACAAATTTATGTCAAAAAAGTGATTTCCGAAATTTTTTGTTTATTAAATGCTTTTTTACTGTATATCCGGTCGCTGAGCCTGTCGAAGCGTGCCGACACATAAGGTCGCTTCGACAGGTTCAGCGACCGAAAGCGACCTAAAGGACAGGCTCAGCGACCGGATTACGAAGTTTTTTTAGTATTTTTGCGGAATAAAAGGTGGGACGATCTGCCGCGCTGCGGAGTTTCGGCTCCGGGTGAGGAAAGTCCGGACAGGGCAGGGCACCCTACTGGGGAAAGCCCAGATGGGAGTAATCTTATGGCACCGTAACAGAAAACAACCGCCTGGCGACAGGCAAGGGTGAAAACGTGAGGCAAGAGCTCACGACGCGCGTCGGCGACGCCGCACGGGTACGATGTCAGGGCCTGCAAGACCAAATATACTGGCAGATGAGGGCTGCCCGCCCGATGCCAGGGGGTAGGTTGCGTAGATAAATGGCAGATTCAAAAACAGAAACCGGCTTACGGTCCCGCCTTTTTTCTTTTTATCTCGAGTTCGCCTTGGCGGTGGCCTCAAGGTCGAGGGCCTCGGCGAGGATCAGGATCGGGTTCTTCACCTTGTAGTCGGTGGACATCTCGATCTGCCACTTGCAGGTCTCACACTCGCTGCAGACGAAATCAGGAGCAACGGCCTTGATCTGCTCGAAGACCGGACGACCGATCTCTTGTGAGTACTTGTAGTTCTCCTTCTTGAAGCCGTAAGTTCCTGCTATGCCGCAGCATCCGCTGTCCAGAACCGTGAACGACACACCCGGGATCATATTCATCAGTGCCTTTGTGAATATGCTCCAGCCGAGTTTCTCAACGTGGCAAGGAATATGATAGGCTATCCTCGCGCGGTAATCATCCTTGAACACCAGCTTTACCTTGCCGGAATCCACCAGCTCGAACAGGAACTTCTCCACAAGGGTGATGCTGTCACGGACTGAGGAATTATCCACGGAAAGCACGTCAGGATATTCATCCCTCATCGTGAACACGCAGGTGGAGGATGTCGCGACAATCGGCAGTCCGGCGGCCACAGCCTTCTCGAATTCAGCCACATTGTGCTTTGCGTGCTTGGTCGCGCCGTTCCACATTCCATTTGAGATCATCGCCACGCCGCAGCACTTCTCGTCCATCAACTGAACTCCATAGCCGACGGCGTTCATCACCGTCACGAAAGCCTTGCCGACCTCCGGCTGCTGAAACTCTGTCGAACAACCATGGAAGAAAGCGACCTGCTTTGAATATGCCTTCTGGGCGTCCTGTGCCTCTTTCCTGAACCAGGATTCAAAGCCGTGAGCCTTGTATTTCGGGAAAGTACGATGGCTGTCGATATGAAGGGTCGCGTCCATCACGGCCTTGACCGGCTTGGAAGCCACCATAAAGTTCACCACCGGAGCGAACGGACGCGCCATCCTGCCCATGAAATCCGTGCTGGCCAGAAGACGGTCTCGAAGCCCCGGAGTGGCGGTACTGAAACGGCGGCGGGCCGAATGGATCAGGTCAGCGATCTTAACGCCGGACGGACAGGCCACCTCACAGCGTTTGCAGTTCATGCAATATTTCAGGTTCTCATCGAAGAAGTACTTGTTCTTCAGACGAAGCCTCTCACCGTCAGGACCTGCCTGCTTAGGTCCCGGATACAACGGATTGACAGCCACTACCGGACAGTAAGCGGTACAAATCGTACATTTGATGCACTGTTCGAAATTATTGAAACTTATGTTTTTCTCTTGCATATCTCTTTCAATATCAAATGAATATGATCGACTTACTTACCAAGAATCCTGTCCGCCGCGCTGAACGCTGTCATAATCGCGACGCCGGCTCCGCTGCCTTCCGCGAGAGGATTGCAGCCTCCGACCTCGGAACCAACAACATAGAGGTTCGGGACAACCTTTCCGTCACGCAAAGGCTTGAAATCGCCGTTGGTCTTCACTCCGAAACCAGTGTAGTTCTGGCGGGCAAAAAACTTCTCATCGTACCAGTCTTTCCTCTCGGCGGGATAATCGACATCGAGTCCGAACACCGGTTCCTTAACTGCATCCGGAGAGGCTACCAATCCCTTACCGAAGAGGTTGCCGCTCGCGAGGACGAATGTGTCGGCCTCTATGCGCAGCTCGCCGAGATTGGCGGTTCTGATGCTTGCGACACGCTCTCCGTCAAAGGCAGCGTCAATAGCCTCGTCACCCATCAGGAATGTTCCACCGGCAGCCTCGAACGCTTTTTTGAGAAGTCTTTGCGTGCGGATTCCCGGCACGGAAGGAGGTGTCGTACCTATGAACACGACCTTGGCCGGAATCATTTCCTTGATCCACTGCATAATGACCGGTTCCTCAAAACCGAACACCTCCGGCAGGATGACAACATCCTCACCGTTAAGAAGTTCCTGAACCTTGTGCGCAAAAGCCTTCCAACTGGATTCGTGGTTCATCACACGTGCGATGTTCACGGACCTCATCTCGGCCGGGTTCTTGCGGAGAAGCTCAACCTCGTCCAGTTTCACAGACTCGATGCGGCACTCCGTGCCTCTTTTCTCAAGGCCTTCGGCGATGAAACGTGTATTGAAATCCAAGAAGCCGGAGAAGTTCACTATCAGTGCCTTCTCTCCTATCTTCTCATCCTTTGATGCAAGAAGGGTAACGTCATCCATGGCGAGCCAGGCTGGTTTCAAAGTGCCGAGGGCGGTGATGCGGTAGCCGTTGTGGATCGTTTCGGTCGCTTCGACCGGGTGCAGCGCGACACCGCAATCCGAGAAAAATCCCGGAACAGAGGCGACATATTCAGAAAGTCTCTGCTTGCCAATCTTTGAATATGGGTGTTCGGAAGGAAGTGTCTCCACCGCAGACAATGGTTCCGCGACATCCGTTCCGTCAGGAAGTTTTCCAAGCAGACTGAAAGCGCCGGATGAAAAGTGGAGTGCGTTCTGCCCGGCGGACACCATCAGGCATTTCTTCCCCGCTTTCTGCAACTTGATTCCGCAGACAAGCGAAGAAAGTCCGCCACCTATAAGTACAATGTCAAATTTCATAATCTCTTCCTCCTATATTTCCTCACCAAGTCCCATTACCTCTGAATATACCCACTGGGTATAGGCGCTTTCACGCAGCGTCTCCCCCCAGGCAACCGGATACATTCCTTTCCATCTCTCGTCCATGAAGTCCTTTAGATCAGCGCGTGCCTTGGCCGTGCATTTTCTGGCCTTGGCAAGGCGGCCGGCTGCCCTGCATGCGCAAAGCTCACCCTGACAGGTTCCCATTCCGAAACGGGTCCTGCGCCTCAAATCGACAAGGTTGTTGACTTCAAGATTCTCGATGGCTGAATCAACCTCAGACACAGAGACTTCCTCACACTCGCAGACAAGACTGCCCTTCACGTCACCGTCAAAGTCGAGATTGGCAGCCTGAGTGCCGAAACGCCCGACGGACGCCTTCTGAACCATAGTCGGAACCTCCCAGATCTTCTTGGAGATCTCCTCGATTCCACCTGGTTCGGATCCCGGAAGCGGAGTGTCGGCGGTCACACACTTGGCATCCCGCCCGAGCTTCTTGCAGACAGCGTCAGCGGCCATCTCACCCATAAGCCTGTAAGTCATAAGCTTACCGCCGGTGATGCTGATGAAGCCCTTGATTCCGTCACGAGTCTCGTGATCCAGACAGACGATGCCTCGGCTGATGTTACGGCCGCTCGGATCATTGTCAGCCGAAACCAAAGGACGGACTCCGGCGTAAGCCCTCAGGACACGTGTCTCCGCCAGGCAAGGAGCCAGCTTGGCACCCTCGGTCAAAAGCAGATCCACCTCGTCTGGAGTCACCTTCAGATGATCGCATTCCTCGTACGGAACCCTTGTGGAAGTCGTACCGATGACGCAGACCGTGTCTCCCGGCACAAGGATGTCAGCGTTGGCCGGCTTGCGGCAACGGTTGATAACCACGCTGTTGACCCTGTGCGCGAAAATCAGCAATGCCCCCTTTGCCGGGAACATACTTATGTTAGCCCCGGCCATCTGAGCGATGTGATGCCCCCAGATGCCGCCGGCGTTGACCGTCACTGGCGCGTAGTAGTCTGTCACGATCCCTGTGTGATGGTCAAGCACCTTCACGCCCTTGATCGTGTCCTGCTCCTTGATGAACTCTATGACTTCTGAATATACCAGGACCTTGGCTCCGTGAATCTTCGCGTCAAACACGTTCGAGGCGCAAAGACGGAACGGATCGACCGATCCGTCCGGAACCTTCACGGCTCCGATAAGCGACGGATTCACAGACGGTTCCATCCTCTTGGCCTCCTCCGGATCAATCACTTCGGCGTTGATCCCGGCCGCAAGGCAAGCCTTCACGAAAGTGTCCTGATAGGCCAGATCATCCTCAGGAAGGGTTATGAACAATCCTGAAGTGTCATCCACGCAATGACGAGCGATCTTCTTCAGAATCATATTCTCTTTAATACACTCTGTCGCGGATTCTTGATCCGTGACAGCGTAGCGTGCACCGCTGTGAAGCAGTCCGTGGTTTCTTCCCGTCGCTCCTGTGGCTATGTCGAAACGCTCGATCAGCAAGACTCTCAACCCTCTGAGGGCGCAGTCCCTGGCCGTTCCGGCTCCCGTAATGCCACCACCGACGATTATGACATCATATTCATTCATCTTATTACAGTCCAGTATATTGGTTAATTTTCAATCTCAGTGTCTTGGACAGGCTCACAGGAGTGTAACTGTCCGAACGTTCAAGCCATTCCAACGCCAACGCGGGCTGACCGCACATAAAGCATCCAAGCGCGATGTTGTAGGCAGCGCAGGCCTTTTTCTCATCACTCCTGCAATTCAAAAGTGTGATCCACTGACTGATCGCCTCCTTCCATTTGTAGGAATATGCATATTCCGCACCCTTGTCCCAAGCGCTCTCAGAGCCATCATAATAAATGACGTGGAAATCATCCTGTTTCCATGTGGAAAGGAACGACGAGGCCGCGACATAGCCGGCGTTCTCAGCTCCGGGAGCGATATCGCTCCAAACTTCCTTGATGATATCGTCCTTGGATTTCTTGCCGTCGCTGTAAACCTCGACCTTGAAATTACGCCCTCCGGCGAAGCCGAAGACCCTGTCCTCCTTGTTCATGGAATCATAGACAAAAATCTTCGTGGTGAACGGGACAGAGGCGACCGAGACGAAAGAAGAGTCCGTCGACACATTCATACCGGTGACTCTGACCGGATCCTTGACGGAAGGAATCCCAAGTTCGGGAGTGTCGATGACAAACACGACATCCTTTCCGGTCTCCAACACAAGGCTGACCAGAGAATCCTTGGAAGCATAGTCAACACCCTCCCCTCCTCGTGCGGTGAACAGTTCGACCTCACGGTTTCCACCGAAATAATCCTCTTCCAGACGCGTCGCGAATCCACCCGCCGCGGAAGCGTTGAACGCCTCGCCACGAGGATTACCGTCAGTCAGATAGACGACAGCCAACGACTTGCCGGCGAGATTGAGGCCGGACTTGGAAGGTCCTCGCATCTCGGGACTTACAACAAAGGCCTGAGGTGCGCATGACACCAGCGCGAAAAGCGCCGAGACAACCATCAATGAAGTACTTTTCATAATCTTTGAATATTAAACCGGCTCAGCGATGAGATCGTACTCATCCGCGCCTGTAATCTTCACGTCAATGAACCTGCCACACAGTTCCTCGGCAGGCGTTCCTCCGAATTCCTGTCCCTCGTACCTGACGACAATCTCACCGTCAACCTCAGGACTTTCGTACTGGCTCCGGCAGATCAGCACACCGTCCGCATAGTCATCGACCATGACACGCTCGACGTTGCCGACCCTTGACTCGTTGAACGCCAATGAAATGCCGCTCTGTGTCTTCATCAGTTCCTCAAGTCTGCGCTCCTTTTCCTTCCTCGGCACGGAATCCCTATAGTTCTCCGCTCCGAAAGTGCCTTCCTCCTCTGAATATTTGAAAGCGCCCAACCGCTCGAACCTCGCCTCTCTGACAAAGTCCAGAAGTTCGGCGAACTCTTTCTTCCCTTCTCCGGGATGGCCGACAATCATGGTTGTCCTCAGAGCCACGCCAGGAACACGCTCGCGAAGCTTCCTCACCAAAGTCCTCGTCCACTCCCCGTCCACATGACGGTGCATCTTGTCCAGAACCTTGTCAGCGATGTGCTGTAGAGGAATATCCAAGTACTTGCAGACCTTAGGGTTGTCCGCCATCTCGTCAAGCACATCCTCCGGGAAATCCGCAGGATAGGAATAATGTATTCTTATCCATTCTATGCCATCGATTTCAGACAACTTGCGGAGAAGTTCAGCCAAAGCGCGGCGCTTGTACAGATCCAGTCCATAATAGGTCGTGTCCTGGGCAATCAGGATCAATTCCTTGACACCATCTCTCGCCAACGCCTTGGCCTCGGCCACAAGACTCTCCATCGGAACGGATCTGTGCGCTCCCCTGATGAACGGAATGGCACAGTAGGAGCACCTTCTGTCACAGCCCTCGGAGATTTTCAGGTACGCATAGGCGCGGTTATCCGTCCTGAGTCTCGCCGGATTTTTGGCCGGCACGCACCCCAAAGCCTTGACAATCGGATCCTGGTCTCGAGCCCCGAACCAGAAATCCACTTCCGGAATCAATTCCGGCATCTGGGACATGTACCTCTGCGAAAGACATCCGAAAACCATCAGTCTTCCTATCTCGCCCGACTTCTTGCGCTCGGCGGCGGAGAGGATGGTCTGGATGGACTCCTCCTTCGCGTCGCCGATGAATCCGCAGGTGTTGATGAGAAGCACATCGACAGGACAGATCTCATTCTCAGGCACAATCCGCCACGCGTCCTTGACCTGAGAAAGAAGATGTTCCGTGTCAACCGTGTTCTTGGAACAGCCTAATGTTATGATTTGCAGGGATTTCACTACTCGTTAGCCTTATCCTCTTCCTTAGCGTCCTCCGCAGTTGCCTCTTCATGTGAAGCCTCTTCCTCAGGATCGACGAAATCAAAGGAAGCATATTTCTTGATGTCTCCGTACCAGTCAACAACCTTCTTCATGTGTGACACATAGAAACGGTCCGCGTCATAATCAGGAACCGCCTTGGCGAAAAGAGCCTTCAATTCTTCCGGAGCGGCCTTTGACGACGGAGCGTCAGCGTCCCCGAGGACCTCGCGCATCTTCAGGAACACTTCCTGAAGCTTGATCTCACCCTCTGTGGTATAGATTGAAATGTCAGCCAAAGTGGTGATGCGGCTCTTCGCGTCGGCCAGAGTCCTTTTCTTATCGGCAAGGGACTCGATGATGACACCATTACGCGCCTGGGCGACATACTCGAACAGGCCATGCTGGCCTGAGATTGAAAGAATTTTTGCAAGATCTGTTTTCATGTTCAGATAAAAATAACTTAATATATTCAACTATCAAAATTCAAGCCCGCCGAAAACTTTCTCGGTCTCGGATCTCAATCGGGCGAATGTTCCGTTGTTGCGGATGATCGCGTCAACCTTTGAAAGATCAAAGCGCTGAGCCGCGATTCTTTGTATGATCTTTTCCGGCGGCGCCTGATCCCGTTCGCAAGCCCTTCTCAGCCTCTGCTCCAAAGCGGCGTCAACCATTACCACCTTGACGGTGAGAGCCAGGAAATCCGGTTTGTCCAAAATAATGGCGGACTCCATAACACAGAACGGCTCTTTGCCGAAAAAAGTCCCTGAACGTCCCATGTTCTCGAAGCGAGCGCTCTGCATCGCGTTCCACCTTTTGAAGTCTGTCAGGACCGCGGGATGCACGATGGACTCCAGCTGCCGGAGTTTATCCGGCGCCGAAAAAGCGATGGAAGCCAATCTGGCCCTGTCCAAAAACCCGTCAGCCTGTCTTATCCCGCAGCCGAAGGCCTCCTCGATGGAATCAAGGAGAGTGTCGTCTTTCCTGTAAAGGTTCTTGGCGGCGGAATCCGAGTCATAGACTGGAATCCCGCGTTCCGCAAGAATGGAGCAGACAGCGGACTTGCCGCTTCCGATGCCTCCGGTGACAGCCACAGTCCTCATTGTCGTCCCTCCTCCACACAATCGAACACCTCCGGGGTCACCGTACACTCGATGACACCTTCCGGAATCCTTGAAGCATGAGCTATACACTTACCTCCTCTGGAATTCCGGAAATCGGTATAGTCAATGTAGAACTGCACATCATCCGTCGGATCCTGGGACAGCGGGAACGCGCACTTGAACACCACCGTGGCCGTGGATGGATAGACAGAGAGTTTTTTTCCGGCGGGAACGTTCCTGACACCGATGTTGACCTCTGAACTGATCTCCACAAAACGGGTCACGTCAAGGGAATAGTTCACCTCTGTCTCCGACATCCTGACCCCGGAGACCTGTTCAAGCTTCACCACGCCATGCGCGCTGGACTTGAGGTTCAGAAGGTCTATCGTGCGTGTGAACACCCTGTCAATATGCTCAAGATGAAACGGTTCCCCGTAGATTGTGACAGAATCCGGCTGGAGGCGGATCTGCCCCATCGCCATGTACTGAGGCTTGAAACTCAGCACCTGGACAGCCTGGACAGGCACCCTCTTGTTGTTCTCGAACGGAAACCTGAACTGAACTGTCTCGGAAAGGAAAGACTCCAGACGAACCCCGTCACCGAATATCTCCGTGACATAATTGCTGAGCTCAGCGGCGGTGATGTAAAACAACTCGCCCTCCTTGTGGTGCAAATCCTTGCCGTCAAAACGGATTGTCAACGCCTTGCGCTTCGCCTGGTGACGGATCCTCAACAGTGAGAAGCCCGATGTCCTGCAACGGGCCGCGATCATACTCGAATTGGAAGAAACGTCGGAATGTCCATCAATGTTGCACTGAGCCACCACCGGCACGCTAATCGTGTCGGAATAGTTCAGGGAAAGATTGTGGATCAGCCAGATGCTGAACGCAAGCAAGAGAGACATCAGAAAAACTGAAATGTCTCTCCCGTCAAGATGCAGTCTTCCCAGCAGTCTATGCAGGCGTTCCTTCAACATCCTCTAAAAGAATATCAGGGCCTGTTACTGCTGCGGAGCGTCCTGTGTGAAATCCCTTACGAGGGAGTTCTTGTCGACTCTGAGTTTGACTTCACCGTCAACCTTGATGAGGACAGTTCTGTCCTTGATCTCATCGACGGTTCCGTAGATTCCGCCGGCGGTGACAACCTTGTCTCCCCTCTTGAGGCTGTTGCGGAACTTCTCAAGTTCCTTCTGCTGCTTGCGCTGCGGACGGATCATAAACAGCCACATGATCACGAACATGGCGATGATCATGATCCAGAACGCGCCACCACCGGCACCCTGAGGCTGCCCGGCTCCTGCAGGAGCGGAGGCCTGCAGCAATGTGAAAGTAAGAATATTCATTTCTAAAAATTAAAGTTAATATTCACAAATTTAAGCAATTTTTTCGGTCTTCACTATATCCCCTTCCTCAATCTGCTTTTTGACGAGGCGGTCAAGGAGGCCGTTGACGAACGAACGGCTCTTAGGTGTGCTGTAATATTTGGATATTTCCACATATTCATTGATGGTCACGCGCACCGGCAGCGAAGGAAACGCCTTAGCCTCGGAGAGCCCCATCACGATGAGGACCATGTCGGTGGTGAAAAGCCTGTCCTTCTCCCATTGGGATGTGCTGTCCGCCACAAGCGGCGCGTATTTGCCGTAGCACGCGAACGCGGTGCGGAGAAGCTTGTACACGAACGCCTTGTCGCTCTCCACGGCCGCCCCTTTGTCCTGCATCATCTCGCTGCGGTAGAGCGGCGGCAGCGACCAGCGGTATCCCTTGGCGAAAGCCTTGAGCGTGTCGCAGCAGACTGTCAATGAATATGCAAGGTCATCACACCAAAGAATGGACATGTCCTCAAGAATCTTGTCCAGTTCCTCGTTGTCAACGAACTCTTCTTCGAATATCCTTGTGAACAGCCTCGTGTCCTCCTCCACCGAAGTCTCGGCCGAAGCCATATATTCCTTGAAATATTCCTTTGTCAGGATTGAGTCGTAAACACTTCTGACAAAGGCGTCGTACGGTTCCCATGAAAGCTTGCGGCGGGAGATTATCTTCTGGAAATCAGGATCCTGCTCCAGAAGCGGCGAAAGCGAGTTACGGACGAACTTCAGGTTCGGATTCCTCTCCTCCTCCGTCGGGTTGAACTTCTTCCTGGCGTTTTCTATCCTTGTCCGCGCCTCTGCCGTGAGGTACGGAATGATGTCAAGCATAAAGAGATACAGAGACCTCGTGGCTTCGCAGGACGCTTCCAGCAGCGCCTCGGCCTCGGGGAGAGTCATCGTAGGATTCTCCGCATAGCTGAAAAGTACTTTGAAAGCCTTTATTCGCAAGATTCGTCTGTTTAGCATAATTCCATTCAAAATTTTATGCAAAGATAACACACAATTTCAGATTTTTCTTAAATTTGTGCGGATAACAAAACATTCAGCGCAAGATGTACAAAGATGATTACGAGCGGCCGAACTACGCTGACCGCAACTCAGAGGACGTTTACTCCAAGCCTGTAAGGGCCGGAAAGAGGACGTATTTCTTCGATGTGAAGACCACCAAGGGCAACAACGACTACTACCTGACCATCACCGAAAGCAAGCGCAGGCAGGAGCAGGACGGCAGTTTCTCGTTCGACAAGCACAAGATATTCCTTTACAAGGAAGACTTCGACAAGTTCCAGGAAGGCCTTTCCGAGGTTTTGGCATACATGAAGGAAAACCTTCTTCCTGATGTGCCGGAGCACACTTACGAGCCATCCGACCGTACCTGCGCCGCGGACGGTTCCGACAACTCGTTCAGCGACGTGAAGTTCGAAGAGCTTTAGCGCCTCCTGAAATATTCACTGACATATTTTTTAATGGATATTTGTCCTTCCTTTTCGCGGGGAGGACATTTTCTTTTGTATTTTTCCTCATTAATGCCTAAATTAGAGGCTTGAAAGACATTTAGCGCGAACTTAATGTTAAACACATAAAACTATACTGAAATGAGCAAAGAAATGTCAAGACGCTCTTTCCTGAAGACAGGAACCGCCGTGGCCGCTGGCATCGCGGTCGCCCCGAACATCATCATCGCAGGTGAGAAGACTCCTAAGAAGGAGAAGAAAAAGAAGGTCGCGCCAAGCGACAAGCTCAACATCCTCGGTGTCGGCATCGGAGGACGAGGAGCGGCTGACCTCGCCGAAATGGAGACAGAAAACATCATCGGACTCTGCGACGTTGACTGGAAGTACGCCGACCACGTGTTCAACAAGTACCCACAGGCAAAGAAGTACAACGACTACCGTGTGATGTACGACGAGCTGCTCGACAAGGCTGACGCGGTTATGATCGCAACCGCCGACCACACCCACGCCATCATCGCCGCCCAGGCAATGGCAGCCGGAAAGCACGTTTACGTCGAGAAGCCTCTCACGCTTACCGTCTATGAGGCAAGGCTTCTGACCAAGCTTGCCGCCAAATACCGTGTAGCCACACAGATGGGTAACCAGGGCGCTTCAAACGCCGGCACGAGGAAGGCCATCGAATGGCTCTGGAACGGTGAGATCGGCGAGGTCAAGAGAGTTGACTGCTTCACGGACCGTCCTATATGGCCACAGGGTCTTGAAAGGCCTACAAAGGTGGAGGAAATCCCTTCCACACTCAACTGGGAATCATTCATCGGACCTGCCCCTATGCGTCCTTACAACTCGATCTACACCCCTTGGAACTTCCGCGGATGGTGGGATTTCGGAACAGGCGCCATGGGTGATATGGCCTGCCATATCATGCACGTTCCGTTCAAGGGTCTGAAACTCGGATACCCTACCAAGGTGGAGGCAAGCTCTACAAATGTGCTCACCGACTCCTGCCCAAGCGCAGAGATGATCCACCTCACATTCCCGGCAAGGGAGAATATGGCCAAACTCGCCATGCCTGAGGTTGACATCCGCTGGTACGACGGTGGCTTCAAGCCTGAGAGACCTGAGGGACTTCCTGCAGGATTCGACCTGAACGTCAGCGGCGGTTGCAGCATCTTCTACGGAACAAAGGACATCATGATCGCCGGCACATACGGAAAGGATCCTATCCTCGTCTCTGGAAGGAAGCCTGAGGTGCCTCACGTTCTGCGTGAGATCACTGTCTCACACCAGCAGGACTGGATCCGCGCCTGCAAGGAAGATCCGGATTCAAGGATTCCAAGCGCGTCAGACTTCAGCGAGGCCGGTCCGTTCGTGGAGATGGTTGACCTCGGTGTGGCGGCTGTAAGGCTCCAGGCCCTCAACCAGGTTCTTGAGTGGGACGGACAGAAGATGGAGTTCACGAACATTCCTGCGGACGCCACCATCAAGATTCTTGAGAAGGACGGATTCTCCATCAAGGACGGCCACCCTACATTCAAGAACAAGTACACCGATCCGATGAACGCGCGCGAGTTCGCTGCCAGCCTGATCAAGCGTCAGTACCACAACGGCTACGAGCTTCCTGAGATGCCGGAATAATACCAATATTCGTAAAACAAACAAAATCAAATCAATAGAATTATGAAAAAGACTTTGATGTTCGCCGCCTGCGCGGCAATGGTCTTCTCTATGGTTTCCTGCAAGAACGGAAACAAAAAGGCCGCTGAAACCGCTACCGAGGAGCCAGCCGCTCCTGAGTACACAGTAGTTGAGAAAGAGCAGGTTGACCTGTCACAGTTTCCACAGGACGCTGACGGTTACTACGTGATCTTTGACGGAACCTCCACGAACGGTTGGAGAGGCTACGGCAAGGACGCTCTTCCTGCAAGGTGGTCAATCGAGGACGGTTGCCTCAAGTTCACGGGAACCGGCAGCGGCGAAGGCCAGACCGGAGAAGGCGGAGATGTCATCTTCGCGCACAAGTTCCAGAACTTCCAGCTTGAGCTCGAATGGAAGGTGTCCAAGGGCGGAAACTCTGGTATCTTCTACCTTGCTCAGGAAGTCACGACAAAGAAGGAGGACGGGACAGAGCGCTACGAGCCTATCTACATCTCCTCTCCTGAATATCAGGTGCTTGACAACGCAAACCATCCTGACGCACAGCTTGGTGTTGACGGCAACCGTCAGTCCGCTTCCCTTTACGATATGATCCCGGCCAAGCCACAGAACCAGAATCCTTACGGCGAGTGGAACAAGGCAAAGATCATGGTTTACAAAGGAACAGTTGTCCACGGACAGAATGACGCCAACGTTGTTGAGTACCATCTCTGGACCCAGCAGTGGACCGATATGCTCCAGGCTTCCAAGTTCTCTCAGGAGAAGTGGCCTCTCGCGTTCGAGCTCCTGAACAACTGTGGCGGCGAGAACCACGAAGGCTACATCGGTCTCCAGGATCACGGCGACGATGTTTGGTATCGTAACATCCGCGTAAAGGTTCTCGACTAATGAGAAAGTCAGCACTCATAATGACGGCTTCGGTTCTTCTTCTCGGTGCGGTTTCCTGCTCCGAGAAGAAGGCTGATGAGCCTGTTAAAAAGGAGATCAGCGTCCAGCTTTACAGCATCAGAAGCGTGATCGGCAATCCGGAATTGTACGCCCAGAATCACGAGGAGGCGTTCAAGGCCCTCGCGGAGATGGGTTACACCTCGGTCGAGGCGGCCTGCTACTCAGACGGGAAACTCTATGGAGTCGATCCGGAGCAGTACAAGGCCGACCTTGAGGCAGCCGGACTCAAATCCCTTTCCACACACATAGGTCACAACCTTAGCGATGAGGAACTTGCCTCCGGCGACTTCACCGAGTCGATGAAGTGGTGGGATCAGGCGATAGCGGCACACAAGGCAGCCGGTTGCAAGTACATTGTCTGCCCGAGCTTCAAAGTTCCAGAGACCCTCGCCGGCCTCAAGACCTACTGCGACTACTTCAACGCCATCGGAGCGAAATGCAGGGAGAACGGAATGCTCTTCGGTTATCACAACCACTCACACGAGTTCAAGAAGATCGAGGACACCGTCATCTATGAATATATGCTTGAGAACACCTATCCTGAGGACGTGTTCTTTGAGATGGATGTCTATTGGGCTGTGATGGGCAAGGCATATCCTGTCGAACTCTTCAGGAAATACCCGGGACGCTTCACCCTTCTCCACATCAAGGATCACCGTGAGCTCGGCGAGAGCGGAATGGTTGGCTTTGACGCCATATTCAAGAATGCGGACATCGCGGGGATGAAGGATTTTGTGGTTGAGATCGAGGCGTTTACCAATGACGACTGGAAGGAAAGTATGAAGATGTGCGCTGACTATCTTCTTAATTCGGACTTCGTCAAAGCGACCTACGAGGAATAATATTCCTTATTACTTATAAATAGAACGGCCGGAACATGATTCCGACCGTTCTTTTTATGCGCTCACTTATTCTTACTTTACATTCTTATATTCACAAGTCTTCCGGCAAATCAGGAAATATTACCATATTTTTACTATATTTGACAAAATTAGGCTAATTATTAATTGTAATTAAAGATTTCTTAGACATATTCAATTATGGACAAGATTCTACTTAGAAATATTACTTTGAACGAACGTCAGGTTGACATCACAATCGCTGACGGACTGATCCAAAGGATAGCGCCGCACTCCGAAGAGTACAGGGAGGCAGCCTCGGGAGTAGAGGCTCTGGACTGCACAGGCAAGGTAGCGGTTCCGGGATTCATAAATATGCACACACACGCCGCCATGTCCCTTATGAGGGGTGTCGGCGAGGATATGGTCCTTCAGGACTGGCTGAAGCACATCTGGGCCATTGAGTCGAAACTGGACGCTCCGTTCATCTATTGGGGTACGAAGGCCGCCGCGCTTGAGATGATCAAGACTGGAACCACAACATTCAACGACCATTACTGGTTCTCACCTACAGCAAGGATCGCGGCCTCGGAAATGGATCTGCGAGCAGCCGTCTCATACCTGTTCCTCAACCATAATGACCCGGAGGAGGCCGAGAGGGAAAAGGAGCAGTGCATCAAGATGCACGAGACGGTGCCACAATGGGGGACAAGGTCTATCTTCACGATAGGTATCCACTCCATCTACTCTGTCAATGAGGAGCTTATCCTGTGGGCCACTGAATATGCCCGCAAGCACAGTCTTAAGATCCACATCCATCTTGCCGAGTCGGAGCGCGAGGATCTGGACTGCAAGGCGGCGCACGGCGGTCTCTCACCTGTCGAGTACCTTGAGGCCCTCGGTGTGCTGGGGCCGGATGTCATCGCCGCCCACACGCTCTGGCTGTCCGAGCACGACATCGAACTTCTTGGCAAGTACCATGTGAACTGCGTGCATAACATCAATTCCAACACCAAGCTGGCGTCAGGCTACAAGTTCAAGTGGAAAGAGCTGACTGATGCCGGGGCGAATGTCTGCCTCGGAACCGACGGATGCGCGTCATCCAACAATCTTGACATGCTTGAGACGATGAAGACCACGGCCTTGTTCCAGAAAGCATGGAGAAAAGACCCTTCCGCCCTGCCTTTGCAGACGCTCATGGACATGGCAACCGTCAACGGAGCAAAAGCATTAGGCTTGAAAACCGGAAAGATAGAAGAGGGCTACGAAGCTGACATCCAGATTGTTGACACAGACAACACCTTTTTCCTCTCCCCCGGCCCGTTCCTCGCGAACTTCATCTACTCGGCGCACAGCGACTGCGTCACCTCTCTCATCTCAGGAGGAAAATTCGTGATGCGCGACCGCAATGTGTTCGGAGAAAAGATGATTCTCAAGGGAGCGCGCACGGTTCTTAATGAAATAAACTATAAACAATAACCGGCCGCAGACGCAATGCGGCAATTAATGAATATAAAAATATGGATCCAAGAGCAGAAAGAATCTACGGAGCCGCTGAATATGTCAGACAGCAGATTGGCGACCTCAAACCGGAAGTCGGCATCGTGCTTGGCAGCGGCCTTGGAAAACTTGCGGACAGCATAAGCGATCCGCTGACAATACCTTACAAGACAATCCCGGGATTCCCGGTCTCCACGGCGATAGGCCACAAGGGCAACTTCATCGTGGGCAAGCTGGGCGGCAAGACGGTCATCGCCATGCAGGGACGAATCCACTTCTACGAAGGCTACCCGATGGAACTTGTCACGCTTCCTATCCGCGTGATGAAGGTCATAGGAATCAAGTACCTGTTCGTGTCCAACGCCGCCGGCGGTGTCAACTACAACTTCAAGGTCGGAGACCTGATGATCATCACCGATCACATCAACCAGCTGCCTAATCCGCTGATAGGTCCGAATCTGGAGGATTTCGGGCCAAGATTCCCTGACATGACGAGACCTTACGACCTGAGGCTCATCGCAAAAGCCGAGGAGATCGCCGTACAGATGGGCATCAAGCTCCACAAGGGTGTCTACTACGGAGGAACCGGTCCGACCTACGAGACTCCAGCCGAGTACAAGTACATCCGCACCATCGGAGGTGACGCTACCGGCATGTCCACGGTTCCGGAAGTCATCGTGGCAAGGCATTCGGATATTCCGGTGTTCGGAGTCTCGGTGATAACCAACGAGGCGCATGACGACTATGCTCCTGACTATGTGAACGACGGGGACGATGTCGTGAAGGCGGCGGACGCGGCGGCGGACAGGATGTGCGCGCTGTTCACAAGGATGATAGAATCGCTGTAATATTCATTGGCAATGAAATACGCTTACATCCTGTATTTTGTGTTCGCCGTGTTCATCATCGGATTCGGCTCCGCGCTTTTGATAAACGGCATGCCGATTTCGTGGAAGATCGTCTGCATCCTGCTTATCGGGGTTTATTTCCTCTACCGCGGGATCGCGACCTGCGTCAACCAGAAACGCCGCCGCGAGCGTGAGGAGATCGACAACGGGAACGATCCGGCTAACGCATAATATTATATAGGTCACTGAGCTTGTCGAAGTGACTTAGTAACATGAAAAAAATAAGTTGCCTCAGATTAAGAGAATATTTTCGAGGATAGATCTATTTTCGAAGAAGGAGTGTGCCGGTGGCACATGACTGATGAGAAAAGAGATATAGACCGAAAAGATTCCTTAAGATGATGCAGGTTATTTTTTGAAGGTTACTTAATTTCAAACAACATAATAATGGATTTAGGACTCTTCAGAGTGGCCGCCGCAGTGCCAAGGGTAAAGGTGGCGGATGTTGAATATAACGCCGAGTCAATCTGCAGACTGACAGAAAAGGCCGAAGAGGAAGGTGCCTCGCTTGTGGTCTTCCCCGAACTATCGATAACCGGTTACACCTGCCTTGACCTCTTCGGACAGAACCTTCTGCTGACCAAGTCGGAAGAGGCTGTCGGAAAGATAAAGGACTTCACCAGAGGCAAGCACATCACCGTCGTGATCGGAGCCCCGGTCCGTTTCAGAGGCCGTCTCTACAACTGTGCCATCGTTCTGCGTAACGGGGGCGTCAAAGGCATCGTGCCGAAGATCTACCTCCCGACCTACGCCGAGTTCGACGAGGGACGCTGGTTCGCCTCCGGATCGGATTTCCTTGGACCTGACAACTCGGCCACAGGACGTTTCGTGGACGACGGCAAGGACTACTACCGTGACGGTTTCGACTCGATCATCAAATACTGCGGCCACAGGTGCAACATCTCCCCTAACCTGCTGTTCACCGTCGGTAACGCCACATTCGGAATCGAGATCTGCGAGGATTTCTGGACCCCGATTCCTCCGTCATCATTCCTCGCCCCTTCAGGCGCGCAGGTGATTGTGAACATCTCTGCATCCAATGAGGTGATGACCAAACACCAACAGCGCAAAGAACTGATTTCCAACCAGTCAGGACGTACCGTCTCAGGTTACATCTACTGCTCGGCAGGCTATGGCGAGTCTTCAATGGACACCGTCTATGGCGGATCTTCCATCATCTGCGAGAACGGCAGGGTGCTTTCCGAGAACGAAAGGTTCCAGTTGCACGACACGATGATATTCGCTGATCTTGATATCGAGAGACTCAACGTGCTGCGCCAGAAGAAGAACTCGTTCCGAGGAATGACGCCTGACGGAACCTCCGCCTGTGAATATTCAGGATTATATTCCTGCTTCGACCTTGGTCCTGCCGCTCCGACAGATTTTGACAGGAAGTTCTACCGCTACGTCGAGCCGCATCCGTTCCTTCCGGAAGGTGATCCGGCGGAGATCGCCGAGCGTTCCAAGGAGATTCTTCAGATCCAGACGACCGGACTTATCGCACGCCTGGAGCACATCAACTGCAAAAAAGCAGTACTGGGAATATCCGGCGGCCTCGACAGCACGCTGGCGCTTCTGGTGACGGTCATGGCTTTCGACAAACTGGGAATTCCGAGAGAGAATGTCATCGGAATCACCATGCCGGGTCTCGGGACGACACACCGCACCAAGTCCAACGCTGTGGACCTGATGGAGGTTCTTGGCGTGACGACCCGTGAGATTTCCGTGGTGGCCGCCGTGGAACAGCATTTCAAGGACATCGGCCACGATCCGAAAGTGATGGATTCCACCTACGAGAATGCCCAGGCCCGCGAAAGGACCCAAATCCTGATGGATATCGCCAACCAGGAGAACGGCCTTGTGATCGGTACCGGAGACCTTTCGGAGCTGGCACTCGGCTGGTGCACCTACAACGGTGACCATATGTCGATGTACGCCGTCAACGCTTCCGTGCCGAAGACCTTGATAAAATACCTTGTCCGCTGGGCAGCCAAGAATGTGTTCACAGACGCGGCCACAAACGGAGGAAGATCCGCGGCCGAGATTCTCATAGACATCGCGGAAACCCCTATCAGTCCGGAACTTACTCCGGCTGACTCAAAGGGACAGATCAAGCAGAAGACCGAGGACCTGATCGGCCCGTACGAGCTGCACGATTTCTTCATCTACAACTTCATCAGGTACGGTTACTCTCCTGTGAAGATTTTCCATCTGGCCTGCAAGGCGTTCGGAGAAGCCGAGAACGGGGAGGATCGTTCCGGAAAGAATGTGGTAAGGCATCCTGACGTGACCTTCGACAAGGCCACGATCCTGAAGTGGCTGAGAAAGTTCTACTGGAGGTTCTTCAGCCAGCAGTTCAAGAGGTCCTGTATGCCGGACGGCCCGAAGATCAGTCTCGTGAGCTTCTCGCCGCGCGGGGACTGGCGAATGCCTTCCGACGCCCAGGTTCAGCTCTGGATTTCGGAGCTGGATAAGATCGAACTATAATTTTGATCATCTTCATAAAACTCCGGCCCTTAGACCAGCTCAAGGGCCGAAGTTTTATTATTGGGCACAGTGACACATAACCTATTATAAATCATCCTATTAAGCATTCACCTTAGGTAAGATTCAACTAAAGGAGAACGTTATTCTCTCTGTCTTTCAATCATTTATCCGCCACGCTGAAATGAGATATTCATTCGTAATTATTTCTATCGCCGAGACCATCTTCCAAAGATGCTCCAAAAGAAATCGAAAGGTATTGCCGTGGCAGATAGTGGCATTCGCATAAACAGTCAACAAACAGTCAAGGAACGGGATTTGCGAAAGTAACGTGGATTTACGATATTTGGGAAAAGAAAGATTATGAGCCAGTTTGACACTTGCTTTTTCGAGAGATACGCGAAGATCTCGCTGGAGACGCTTCTGGACCGGAGGTTCGCGGAGCTGCTGAACAAGGATCGGCCGGATTTGCAGAGTCCGGACGGAGTTTCGTTGGGCATTGAGGTGACGAGGGCGATGCCGGAGACCAAGGAGGCGGCGCAGTCTATGATCAAGGAGGTGGCCGGCGTGGCACCGATTCCGGAAGACCGGGAGGACTTCGACACGATCCTCTCATCGGGCTACGGTTACGGTCTTCAGGGAGGACGATACGTCGGAACCAAGGAATACGACTACTGGTCGATGGCGTTGCCGATGCGCCGGATTATCGAGAGCAAGGTCCGCAAGGCCGGGGATGGCTTCTACGGTTCATTCAAGACCCTTGACCTGTATGTATTCTGCAAGGACAGCCTGAGCGAGATCGAAGTGCTGGACATCCTGCGTTACACAATGAGGCTTCAGGAGGGGCAGGAGGCTAAATACAACTGTCTCTACCTCTCCGAGATCAGCGGCCTTGATGTCTGCAACCTGACCGGTGACATCTCCGACACCTACCGTGTCGCCCGCCACCCGATCTCATCCGACCTCCGGAAGGAGTTCTTCCACAAGGCTTTGCAACAGTAAAATTTCGGAACATTATATGAATATTCGGAAAAACAGTGGTTGGTTGATACACATCGCGATCTGGGCGGTGATCCTTGCGATGCCGTTCTTCTCGCCCCAACCGGGAAGGGCGCTTCACGGAGGACTGGACTATTCCAGGTTCCTGCCTGTAACGATTTCATTTGTCATAGTGTTCTACACCAACTACTTATTTCTGATAAAGCACTTCCTCTCCAACAAGAGGTTCGGGGCGTTCCTGTTCTGGAACATGCTTTTGATCACCAAGGTCAGCATCGGGGTCCATCTCTTTTTCAGGTACCTCATCTCGCCGGACATCGCCCCTCCACATCACTCCACACTCGACACAATCAGTTTCACTTTCCGCAACACGGTGATCTATATGGCGATAGTGGGCATCGCGGTGGCGGTAAAGATGACAACCGAATGGTACAACAACGAGGCGCAGCGCAAGGAAATAGAGAAGAACCAGGCGGAGGCCGAGCTGGCTAACCTCAAGAACCAGGTCAACCCGCATTTCCTTTTCAACACCCTGAACAACATCTACTCGCTGATCCAGATAGACCCCGCACAGGCACAGGAGGCCGTCCACGACCTCAGCGGAATGTTGCGCTACGTCCTCTACGAAAGCCAGAAAGACACCGTGCCTCTCGCCAAGGAATGCGAATTCCTCAATGAATATGTCAAACTGATGGGCGCACGGCTAACTTCTGGAGTAAAGCTGGAAGTATCACTGCCAAGTTCTCTGTCAAACAGGCAAATAGCTCCGCTACTCTTCATACCGCTCGTTGAGAACGCCTTCAAGCACGGCATAAGTGACACGGATGAATCCTTCATCAGGATCGAGCTCAAGGAAGACGGGGAATATGTCACCTGCCTCGTCGAGAACAGCTGCTTCCCGAAGGACGACACAGACCGTAGCGGATCAGGAATAGGAATCACGAACCTCAAACGCAGACTTGACCTGCTCTACCCTGGAGCATATTCATTTGAATATGGCAGGGTGCAGAGCGTTTACCGTAGTCTGCTCAGGATCAGGACATGAATATGAACACGATCAGTTGCATAGTCGTTGACGATGAGCCTTTGGCGGTAAGGCTGATGGAATCTTACGTCGCAAAGACTCCGTTCCTCTCGCTCAAAGGTAGTTTCACGAGCGGAACGGCTGCATATTCATTTCTTCAGGACAATCCGGTGGATCTGCTGTTCTGCGACATCCAGATGCCGAACCTGAGCGGGATGGATCTTTCACGGATGCTGCCGGAGAGGACCAGGATCATATTCACAACCGCTTTCAGTGAATATGCCGTCGAGGGATTTAAAGTGCGGGCTTTAGACTACCTTCTGAAACCTATTTCTTACGATGATTTTCTTTCAGCGACAGTCAAGGCCAAGGAATATTTTGAGGTCACTGAGCCTGCCGAAGTGACCGGGCAACGAAAAATCAAAAGCATCTTCGTAAAGACCGAATACAGACTCCAGCAAATCGATCTCGACAAGATCACCTACATCGAAGGCTTAAAGGACTACGTGAAAATCCATCTGAACGATGGCTCCACTCCCGTCCTGTCATTAATGCGCCTGAAGAATTTAGAAGACACTTTGCCTAACGAAGACTTCGTTCGTGTCCACAAATCCTTCATCGTCCGCCTTACAGCGATCGAAGCCATCGAGCGCAGCCATATCCTCATCGGCCAGGACCGCATCCCGATCGGAGATTCCTACAAACCACGTCTCTATCAAGCACTCTCCAGCACAGCCTTCCTTCCTGACAAAGAATAAACATCATAAAGACCTATGAACGGAACAATAAAATCCTACTTATGGAATTCTATAATTTGGATCTGCGTCCTGCTATGGATATTCACAGCGGTATGGTTCGCCGTAAAAGAGCATGAATATACTGGTTTATACGCCATGGCATATCTTGCGGTCATATTCGCGCTTGCCTTTATTGCCGCTAAACAGACACAGGGTTATCTTAAACTGATGAAGTCCCTTCCTGGTGATCACAAACTGATCGCGACTCATACTTCAGTCGTCGATGTCGGTAATTTCCGATTCATTTACAACATCTACGTGAAAGGAAACCTAATGAATCCGTTCTCCAAGCCGTACCTGTCAATGACCGTCAAAATACCGTTCCCGGTTGACGATTTGTCTGGCAAAGCCTCCGTCAGTCAGGATCTACGTGATCTGATAAGCAGCCTGAAGGAAGAGGGAATGCTGACATATTGCGGTCGTCTAGACTATGGCAGCGAAACCGGTGTCACTCAGCTCGGACAGACGCTTTCGCTTGAATTTTTGCTGAAAAGTGTGACATCACCATGGCTGATCGATCTGCAACTCAAGGTATTGGACATCATAGACAAGCACGGACTACAAGAATTGACCTACTGCACCATCTGTGGATTGGCCAGTGGCTCAGAGTACCGCCTGAATAAAGGGAACATGTTCATCAGCAGCGTTCATGGTGGAATTTATGGCGACCAGCCACGCCGATTTTCATACATAGACACGTCGATAATGTATCTGCGCGAATATGAATCGTATTTCAGCGTGGACAGTTACCACAACTTGTATGATTCCGCAATCCCTTATGAATCTTGGCTCAGCATCGATGTGATGGAGAAGGTGGTGAAAAGAATGTTCAAAGGCACCAAGACCCGAGGCACCATATTCATAAAAAAGGAGAAAAATAGCATCCATGTCAACATAAGAATCGCGTCAAAGAAAGCAGCCAACAGCTATTATTTGGTCCATTCCACAGGTTATTGGTGGATCTATGCAGAAGGCGCGCTGGAAAACATCAATCCGATCTCAACTGAGGACGAAACCTTTGCATGCCAATTGCTCTATAGCTTCCTTAACAAGTACACGGATGATAATTCACAAGCCGTGGCACTTAACTAATTGAATATAAAGAGAAAGGTCTATGCCGTGGTATAATAAACAGCACCACGACATCGGCCTTCTTTCTGATAGTCAACGCATTACCCGCCAATGCATCCGAGGACATCCTCGATGACCTGCGGGAAGTGCTCCATTTCAAGGGCATGTTCCTTGGCGGCGATGTCATCGGGAGTGTCGTCGGGGCTTATCGGAGTACGGAACTGAGCGATGATCTCGCCGCCGTCAACCTTGCCGCTTACCCAATGGACGGTCATTCCGGTCTCGGTCTCCCCCGCCGCCTTGACAGCCTCGTGGACATGATGACCGTACATGCCCATGCCTCCGAATTTCGGCAGTAGGGCGGGATGAAGGTTGATCATCCTGTGGTCATATTCATGGATCAGGAAGTCCGGGATGACAAGGAGGAAACCCGCCAGAACGATGAAGTCGATTGAATATTCCTTCATCAGAGGCAGGACAACATCCTCCCTGTTCAAGTCCGCCTTTGGAAGCACACGTGTCGGAACGCCGAGCCTTTCGGCTTTCTCAAGGGCCGGGATTCCGGTCTTGTTCGCAACGACAAGGGCGACATTCACCTTATCTGAATCCTTGAAGTATCTTATTATGTTCTCGCAGTTTGAGCCACCGCCAGACACGAATATCGCTAAATTTATCATCTACAATTATTTATCCATAGTAGGCATCTGACGGATGTTGAGATCGCGCTGAGGGAACGGAATCTCTATTCCGGCCTCGTTCAACGCATTGTAGATCCGCTCGTTGGCGGCGGCGATGTAGCCAGTGCGCTGCTCAACCAGAATGTACTGCTTCACAACCAGATCAACGCTGCTGTCACCGAAGCCGTTCAGGACAACCTGGATTCCGTACTTCTCCTCGACCACCTGACGACCGAACTTGTCAGGCTTGCGCAACGGAGCCAAAGCCTTGAGAATAACCTTCCTCGCATGATCCACATCCGTTCCGTAAGCCACACCTACAGGCAGACCGAGGAACTCGTAGGAATTGTTGCGGGTCAGGTTCTTGAAGTTCTTGGCGAACAGGGAACTGTTAGGGAAAGCCATGATGCTTCCGTCAACAGCCTCGATCTGAGTGCTTTGGTACGTTATGTTGTCCACCTTTCCCCGGATTCCGTCACACTCGATGTAATCCCCGACGCGAAGACGGCCTGACATCAGCTGCACACCGTAGAAGAAGTTGTTCAGGATGTCCTTCATTGCGAAACCGAGACCAGCCGCAAGACCGGCTGTAATCACGGACAGAGACTTCGTCGGGATATTCAAAAGCGAGATTGTCACTATGAAATAAGTGCCCCAAGCCAGGATCCCAATCACATTGTTGGCCAGAGTCAGGTTCAACTCGTTCTCACGGATCATCGAAGCCCCGGTCTGCCTGAGGGTCTTGCGCAATTTGTAAATCCTGTAAAGAGCCCTCGACACATAACAGATGTACTTGAAGACATAGAACAATCCGGCTGCCAGAACCATCTTGGAAACAGACAGATGCAGGTACTCGTAGTTGAAGAACGGGTAGAAGAACATGTCCATGCAGATTTCCGTGAGGTCAAACACCTCTGACGCCATGTAGAGACAGAATGGAATCGACAGCAGGTAAAGCACCGGAATCAGCACCATCTCCACGAGGTCATAGAGCCAGGTGACAAGAATGAAAGACCCCTTGTCCTTGCCGACATCGTTCTGATGCTTGAGCCTGTAGGCCCGCACAAGGATGTCAACCCTCTTGTGACGGTATTTTTTGAGCAGGTCATCACAAGCCACAATCAACTGGAGCACAGTCAACTGGAAGATCCACCAGATATAGACCTGCAGGCCGAGCAGACTGTAGCCCACGATGGAGATGACAAAAGTAATGGCCGTCACGACAAAAGATGCGATGGCGTAGGAATTGTCGCTCTTCGGCACCTTCGGTCCGTTGCGGTGGATCGAAGCCCACTGCCAGAAGCCGAACGCGATCAGAAGCGGCGGGAAGATCAACGCGATCAAGCTGTTAGGTATGAATATGATCCTGAACGTGATGACCACCAGTCCCATCAGCATTATCGGGGTGTAGATCCGCATTCCGTAGTTGAGCTGCTTGCTGTCATGACGGATCAGAAGCGAGGTCAGCACGGCGATCAGCAGCAGCGCGAACTCGATCAAAAGCCCCGCAGCCATCATGAAGAAATGCGATGTCAAGGAGATATTCTTCGCGACAGCGATGACAACCACAAACAGAATGGCGGCTCCAAGCATGAATATGGCAGCCTCCCTCTTGCGGAACCTCTCAGTCCGGAAGTATTTGACGCGCCGCATCAACATCTTGACAATCAACATGCTGAGCAGCGTGGCTATCGCAAGGTAGATCAGCACCATGAACGAGAATCCGATGACCATCGGTCCCCTCCACTCGCTCTTCACATCCGTGAAATAAGCCCTGCCGTATTTGTCATTGAAATCCTTCGCGGCCCTCGACGCATAAGACCTGACATGAGTCAATATTTTCCAGAAATTATCCTGTCCCTCAATGAATATCTTCTTCTGGACCATCTTGTAGCGTTCCTGAGCATAGTCGTAGGCCTCTTTAAGCCGCTTGTCTGTGGTCTCATAATATTCATTGTCCTCGATCATGTGGTCACGGATGTCCGTGAACATCTTCAGCAGCCTTGTTGAATAGAAAAGGCAACTGTCTCTGGCCACCTGAGACAGGCTGTCAAGATGAAAAGTACCATGCTCGTGCTCTTCCTCAAGCCCGGCAAAATGATTGTGGCCGGCATGCTCCGGATCGTCCGAGTGGGCTTCCGTGTAGGAGTCGTTCGGAAGGATATGACTCTGGAGCGTCGAGGCCAAGGAGTCCAGCAATGCCGGTCCACCAAGGCTGTCCGGCAGCTCAACCAGTTCAGGAGGAAGCACTTTCAGAGCCATGACCAGCCTGTCGTACCGGTCAATCTCCACATTGAGGTAAGAGATGATGTTGTCGTACGGCATCCGGCTCTGCGTGAAGCTATGGTACTGGTCGGTGACCTGCTGAAGAGCGTAAGTGAGATCGAACGTGAAGTCCTGCTTCTGCGAGTACAGCATCAACGACAGCTCGTTGCAGCTTTGTATGAGATGCACCAGCTCCTCGTGCTGCTGATCATCCTGAGACTCGAAGGACATCTGGTTCTTCTCCATCTCGATGTAAGCCTTTCGCAACTCATAACGCAGCACCTGAAGCGTCTGCGCCAGATCCTTCTCGTTGAACACCGCAAGCGAGGAAACCGAAGCAATCAGGAACAGGACCGCCGTCAAAGCTATTCTTTTGAATATTCTCATTTTCGTTTCTTGTTGTATGAATACAAAAATAGCAAATATATCCTTAATCAGCATGAAATTTGCACCTCCCTCGCCGGCCAAATTGATAATTGTATGAGAACTTTTCATAGTCACCGGAGGATAGTTCTAGCCTTTGCCCTGTTTGCCTGCCTTTCCGCTCTCTCCCAAGCACAGGAGAGGAAAATCGACACCCTACAAAGAATCGAGTCCAAAGACACGCTCCTGTTCCGGCCATTGTTCAGCGAAAACGCCGCTGGGCTGAAAGTTGTCAGGATGACCGATAGCCCATACGTCCGGAACTCGAAGATGGAGATGGACCGGGACGGGAACGTCTGGAAGGTTTTCACGGCCGACGGACTGGATGTGCTGATGAACGTCCGCTACCTGAAGCACTACGGACAATACTACCGCCTGGACCTTTATATTCAGAACAACACGGACAGGCCTGTCAAGTACGACTTCAAGAACACCTCTGTCGCATCCAGAATGGGACCTGTCAAAGTTTTCCGGCAAAGGGGTTATCTGAACAGAATCGGTGCCCAAAAGACCGCCAAGGCCATAGGAATAGGAATCGGCACGCTGTTCGTGACATTTGTGATGGCCGCGATCGTGCGTGGGGATCCAGATGACAGGGATTCCCTGGCCGAGGACCTGCTGAGGGATCTTGGAGGCACGGCCATCGAGGAGGCGGGGTTCATAGCCACCATGGCCATGGCTGACAGTGAGTCGGAGGACATGGCACGGATCGAACGGAGCTGCATCGGCTACCTCGGAGACTACACGATACGGCCGAGACACGCCATTGAGGGGCATGCCTACGCCAAATACAAAAAGGGAGCGGATTCCATTGAAATCACGCTCCCGATAGGCGACAAGAAATATGTCTTCAACTGGGACACCACCTCATTGGTGAATATCACAGAGGATCTTTAGTTCTGGGTGTCCCAAATCTTGGTCTCGTTACAGGTGATCATGAGTGACTGCCCTCCGCAACTCATCCTGAAATCTCCGGCCTCCAGACGCCACTTTCCGTCAGCCCCCACAAACGCGAGTTCCTTTGCCGGAACCGTGAACGAAACAACCTTGCTCTCCCCCGGCGCAAGCTCAACCTTGGCGAACTCACGCAGACGCTTCACATCAGGTATCATACTGGCCACAATATCACTTGAATATAGCAGGACAGCCTCCTTGCCGTTGTGCGAGCCGGTGTTCGCCACAGTCACCTCGAACTTAAGGTCATCCCCGGCGGCGAACTCTGAGCCATTCAGACATTTGAATTCTGAATATTCAAAAGTGGTGTAACTGAGCCCATATCCGAATGGCCACTGCACATCCATAACCGCATCGTAGTTATATTCCCCGGCCATTGTCTCACGGCTCTCGCTGACCTTGTAGTCGTAGGTGTGGAGTGAGTTGACATATTTAGGATAGGTGAACGGCAGCTTTCCGCTGAAATTCTCCTCTCCGGACATCAAGGCAGCAAGCGCGTCGCCACCATAATTGCCAGGAAGCATCACATCAACCACAGCCTTAGCCAACGGCTCGATCTCGCGCAGAACCCTCGGACGCCCCTCGTTCAGTACAAGGATTATAGGCTTGCCGGTCTTTGACAACGCCTTCACCAATTCCTTCTGGTTAGCTGACAGATTCAGGTCATCAATGTTGCCAGGAGTCTCGCAATAGCTGTTCTCACCGACACAGGCGACTATCACATCCACCTTCG
>OJAW01000227.1_pt1 | contig 43578 bp, 38 predicted proteins | sample 1589151 | NCBI WGS metagenome assembly OJAW01 (sample SAMN03283290) | human gut metagenome | biome: human-associated habitat; material: feces | host: Homo sapiens | place: Peru | collected 2012
TATTAAATTACCAAAATCCCTTGGTTTACAACATAGAAGAACCGTCCCTTTGGTTTGTACATGTTGGAAGGAGCGGTTGTGACTGGAACCCATAAAATACTGGAACGACAAAAAGAATAATCATAGCAAATGATTATAACAATGAGAAAACTTATATCATTATTTTGCATAATATGGCTCTGTGCTAATGAAGCAACAGGCTGTGCGAATAATCTAAAGATAAAGATTATTTACGCACCAGCAACTCTTCAAACAGTATTCAGTATCAGTCCTGAATATTTTGACAAGGGATACATTAATCACTCCACAGATAGTGTGTATGTTGAGTGTGATTCCTTGATTTATGATTTTTTTAATTGTATCCAGGCACTCAAAGTATCGGATCAAAATAGCCGTTATAATTCTATAGTAAAACCTTATCATACAAATGTTAGAGGAAAAGTGCTCTTGTACAAGGAGAACCAAGTCGTTAAAGTTTACTACATAGGACAATTCCTGGTCTTGTATAACGATACATTATATGACATTGATGAAAAGTTAAGGAAGAATATTGACTCAATGATAAAAAAAGGCGGAGGAACTTATATGTGGCATTATCAGAAAACTTTTGATTAATCGACTCTGCATGGAACAAGTCTATATGACAAGAACCATAAACCAAAGGGACGGTTCTTTTGGTTACCACTTGCTAAATATATATAAAGCCCCCCTCCTTCCACAGACCAAAACCGTCCCTTTGGTTTGCTTTTTTTAGGAATTAGGAATTGTTATGTTAGAAATTACACGATTTTTTTGGAATGTTGTTTTTTAATTGATAAATTTGCTTGAGATTTAAAGACTAACACTATATGTCAAGAAAAAGCCGAGAAATCAGTCCTACTGGCGTGTACCACGTGATGCTGCGCGGGATCAATCGTGGCAGAATTTTTGACGACGAGCAGGACTGTCGCAAGTTTGTGAAAATCCTCCGTCAAGTCACACATCCCAAGGACAAAGACAACGCTCCGATGCCACCATATTGCTCCATCTACGCCTACTGTCTGATGGACAACCACATCCACCTACTCATAGCAGAAGGCACAGAATCGCTGTCAAACACGATGAAACGCATAGGTGTGGCATACGTGAGCTACTACAACAAACGTAACGAGCGTCTGGGACCGCTCTTTCACGACCGCTTCCGCAGCGAGCCTGTGGCAGATGCTGGCTACTTTATCAATTTGCTGAGATATGTGCACTGCAATCCCGTAGAGGCGGGAATAGTTGAACACCCCTCTCAATACCAGTGGAGCAGCTGGCATGAGTATGACGGATCAATAAAAGCCAACTGCGTTTGCGACCACACATTACCATTTACAGGCATGAGCTGGGATGAGGTGTGTGAACTGGTGCTGAACGTGAGCGAAAAACAAAGCCCCCAACCCCGAATCAGTCAGCGTCGCTTAACCGACACCGAAGCCACAGAAATTCTGCAACGAATTTGTGGCGAAGAGCCTGTGCTGAATATGCCAAAAGAACGTCAAAAAAACGTGGTTGAAAACGCTTATGCAGCAGGCATAGGTTTACGCCAATTATCAAGAATCACAAAAATAAGCTATGGAGCAATCGTTGTAATGCGTCGAAAATCAAACAGCAAAACAAACAACAAACCAAAAGAACCGTCCCTTTGATTTTACAAAGGAGTCCAAGCTATTATGTCGATGAAGTATTTCGTAACACCTAAAACTAAATAATTAAGATAATGAAGAAGATAGCGTATATAATGTGTTTTCTATGCATATGCATGTGTTCCAACGCGCAACAGCAAAACACAATAAATAAAATGATAAATGATAGCATGCATTCTTTCCTAAATTGGTACTTCTCTTTTGATGACATCATCAATTACGGAGAGGATAGACCAATTTTATATGTTTGTACTGACTATCTTCCTTATGGCTTTGCTTTTTCTGAAGTTTTTTCTCAAAAATCTGTAAGATTTATGAGCTCATACGATATAGTGAAACTGAAAGAACTAAAAAAAGAGAGAGGGTGCGACAATCTCTTGACTACCATAGAATTAAAACAAAATTATTTAACAATAAAAATATCACACTGGAATCTGAAACGTCGTAAAAAACAACTGTATATGGGGTTTTCATGCGTGGGCATATACACTTATGAGTATTCTTGCGACGATCAGGAATGGAAGTTGATAGACACGAAATATAGAGGCATTTAATTATTTCATCAAGGACAACCTCGAATCTACTGTGGCTGTTGTGGACCAAGATGGAGGCACTTGCCAGCTCACCGCCTACTACCCCAGCGGTGTGCCTTACGACCTTACGGCGGTACGCGCCACCGACCGTCTGCACATCGCTGGCCGCTGGCTCGACCACCAGGGCATGAACACCTACGACAATACAGCCCGAATGTACAGACCAAAGGGACGGTTCTTTTGGTTTGTAAAAAGTCTATGTTGCAGATGGTATTATCTGAAGTTGTAACGCATAAGAAACATGTAGATTTTTTGCATTAGATATTAGATTGAATAGTTCCGATAAATGGAGGGAATTATTTAGGATTTGTTTGGAACGTTGGGATTAAATTGGTAAATTTGCATCAAATAAAAAACACGAAAATATATGTTGAAAAAAAGCCTTTTATCTAAAGAATGTCGAGAAACCAGTCTCGCTGGCGTGCACCATGTGGTTATGCGCGGTTTCAATTATGAAAGAGTATTTAACGACGAGCAGGGCCGCCGTAAATTTTTGGAAATCCTCCACCAAATCACTCACCCAATGGACGAAAATGGTGCTCCGCTGCCGCCATATTGCACCATCTACGCCTACTGCCTGATGTCAAACCACATCCACATACTCTTAGCCGAGGGCACTGAACAGATGTATGACACGGTGGAGCGCATAAGTGAAGCATACATCAACTATTACAACAATCGCTACGAGCGTCAAGACCCACTGTTTACCGAACGTTTACACAGCAGAATCGTGGACAACGTAGGCTACTTTCTCATTGCGCTGAGATACATACACCAGAACCCCGTTAAGGCAGGAATAGTTAAAAGCCCCTCTCAATTCCAGTGGAGTAGTTTCCGCGAGTACGATGGCTCGATAGATACCGACTGCATTTGCAGCCACACGCTGCCATTTGCACACATGGGCAAGAAGGAAGTGTGCGAACTGGTGGTGAGCGTGAGCAAAAAGCGAAAACATAAAAAACGCACACAGAGAACTCGCAGCAATTTGCAATAAATCAAACAATAAAGCAAAACACAAACCAAAAGAACCGTCCCTTTGGTGCGTAAATAGTGCGAATTGTGGGGGATTGGTTTGGAATGTTGGGATTTAATTGATAAATTTGCTTGGGGTAGCCGATTGTGTGATAGGGCTACCGCAGTGATGATTAATTAACTTGTAAAAACGAACATACATTGATGAGAAAAACGGTATTTATCACAGGAGCCACAAGTGGCATTGGAGAGGCTTGCGCTCGCAAGTTTGCACAAGGCGGTTACAATCTGATTATCACGGCACGCCGTGCTGAGAAGTTGGCGGAAATCAAAGCGCAACTCGAAGCCGAGGGCGCGAAGGTGAAAACGCTCACGTTCGACGTTCGCGATGCACAAGCGGCTCAAGCAGCAGTGGATTCGCTCGACAAGGAATGGCAGAAAATCGACGTGCTGATCAACAACGCCGGACTCGCACTTGGTCTTGACAAAGAATACGAGGGCGACCCTGAGGACTGGAACACAATGATCGACACCAACATCAAGGGACTCCTGACCATGACGCGCCTGATAGTGCCTGGCATGGTGAAGCGAAACGAGGGGCATGTGATAAATGTGGGCAGCGTGGCTGGCGATGCCGCCTACGCCAAGGGCAATGTGTATTGCGGCACAAAAGCGGCTGTGAAGGCGATTACCGACGGCTTGCGCATCGACGTGGCGGAAACGGCTGTGCGTGTCACCAACCTGAAACCCGGACTGGTGGAAACCAACTTCAGCAACGTGCGTTTCCACGGCGACAACGAGCGTGCCGAAAACGTGTATAAAGGCATCACCCCACTCACAGGTGCCGACATCGCCGACGTGGCATTCTACGCCGCCTCAGCCCCCAAACACGTGCAAATAGCCGAAGTGCTCATCCTCGCCACCCACCAAGCCAACGGCTCCACCATCCACCGACAATAAGAAGAAAGATATTTAGAAGTTAAGAAGTTGAAGAAGTTAAAGAAGTTAAGACGATAGTTCCGATAGTTCTGAGTACTCTCCAAAATAGCACCATCAAAGGGACGGTTCTTTTGATGGTGTTTCTGTTTATTATGTTGATAAACAATGTTATACACATCGTCTAAAAAGCAATATTTTTACACATTTTCGCTACTTTCACGCAAAAAAAAGCGGTAATTATTTTGGAACTTAACCATTAAATTCATACTTTTGCTATATAATTAAATTTGAAAAGCTTATGCCACGATTAAGCCGAGAAACCAGCCCTACAGGCGTGTATCATGTGATGCTACGCGGCATCAACCGTAGTCCGATTTTTGCCGACGAGGACGACTGCCGCAAATTTGTAAAAATATTGCGTCAGATCACCCATCCAAAAGATGCCGACAACAAGCCGTTGCCGCCCTACTGCAACATTCACGCATATTGCTTGATGACCAATCACATTCACTTGCTTATAGCCGAAGGCGCAGAACCACTGGCGAACACGATGAAGCGCATCGGTGTTGCCTATGTGAGTTACTTCAACAAGCGTCACGACCGTCTCGGCCCTTTGTTTCACGACCGCTTCCGGAGCGAACCTGTGGCAAAAGCCGCCTACTTTATCACTCTTTTGCGTTACATACATTGCAACCCTGTGGAGGCAGGAATTGTGGATGCACCAGGCAAATATCAATGGAGCAGTTGGCACGAGTACGACGGCAGTATCAAGACCGACGGCGTTTGTTGCCACAAATTACCATTCTCACGCATGAGTTGGAAAGAAGTGTGCGAATTGACGCTCAATGTCGGCAACGTGCAGCGGTCGCAATCGAGCATCAGCCACCGTCGCCTAACCGATATGGAGGCAACAAGGATCATCACCCAAATTTGTGGCAATGAACCCATAAAGCAACTGCCGCAAAAGCAACGCCACAATGCCATTAATGCCGTGGTTGCTGCAGGAGTGAGTATGCGCCAACTGTCAAGAATTGCACAAATTGACTATAAAACGATTGCTGTAATTATCGAGAAATCAAAGTAATAAACCCAAACACCATCAAAAGAACCGTCCCTTTGATGGTGGTAATTTATATCACCTTTTTAAAATGAAAATAATTATGAAAAGATTTCTGTTTTTGATTGTGGCGATGCTGGTTGTGGCATCGGGAGGCAGCGTAGAGGCGGCTTCGAAAAGAGTTAAGAAAAAAGCGAAAAGAAAAGTGGAAACTGTGGAACAGAGAGTTTTGGGCAAACACATGTGCTCTTTGCAGTGGATTTCTTGGGACTATTTCGGAACGGTGAACATTACCAAGGAGCCCGATGGCACATTGCGGTGCGTGGGCGGACAGAAAAGCCGCGAGTGCGACGACTATTTGAAGATTGACGGCACCATCACCATCGAAAGTGCCGATTGCCTGATTTTCAACGGCGTGATTGAGACCAAAGTCAGTTATCTTGCCAACGGAGAAGCCGTGGTGCGCACTGGCGAACAACGGTTTTTACGCACCGGAGAGCGCAGATATTGGCGTATGCAGAACATGCGGAATCCCGTAGACGATTGCACAGATTACGTAGATATCTACATGCGGAGATAGCAAAATGTGCAAAAAACAAGCCAAATCACACCACTATAATCCACGCTTAATCAAGTAATTAAAACAGAACACCATCAAAAGAACCGTCCCTTTGATGGTGTTTTGTTTGTGATATAAGATGATGAGGGGGGTTAGTGGAGGAGTTCGCCGAGGCTGGTGGTGAGGTTGAGCATGAAGGTGGTGGCGCCAGTATGGGGTTGGGCGAATGCCACGCCGAAGCCGAACGATTTCACTTTCATGCCGGCTCCCAATGATAGACCGGAGAGGAAGTTGCGCTGATATGTGCTCATATCGGTGCGCACTTTGTGGTTGTAGCCAAGGCCGATATACATATTGTCGCTGGGCAGAAATTCCAAACCGAGCACAAGGTGACGCATGAAGTTGGAGCCAAAACTTTCTTTCTTCACCAGGTCGCTGTTGGTGTTGTTCTTATCCTCTGGTTCGTAGTATGGCAGACTCCATTTGCGCAGGTTGTAGGCGGTGATGGAGAGGCGGAATGGCGATGTGCCAAACCTCTGCGAATAGCCCAGCTGAATATCCCATGGCAAGCGGTCTTTGGCATCGGTGGTGCCGTTGAACTTCTTCACCTGGCCACCAAGGTTTTTTGCCACCACAGAGAGCGAGAGCTCGTTGTCGGGGTTGTAGATGTTCACACCCAAGTCGGCGGCGATGGCTCCAGCCGAGAAATCGCCATATTTTGAATACAGATATTTCAAAGTGATACCACCACGAATGTTGGTGGCGATGTCGTGTGAATAAGTCACGTTGAAATTGATGTCGCTGGCGTTGAATTTGCCAAGGATTGAACCTTGAGCGTCGGTTTCGGTCATGCTGCCGTAGCCATAGTATTGAAGCCCCACAGCAAATGCGCTATGCTCGGTAAGTCCCTGGCCATATCTCACGCCTGTGAAATTGGTGGAGCCGATGTATTTCATATAGTTCACGCCCACTTGGTGGTCAAATTCCGGTCCCAAAAGCGCAGGGTTTTGCTCCACAAGGTTGATGTCGTCGTCGATGATGGTGAGGTTGTGTCCACCAAGCCCATACACATGCGACGACGGGCTCACGTTGAGAAATTCGTAAGCCGTGGTGCCGTCTTGCGCCCACGCCGCAAAGCTCACAGCCCATGCGGCAAGCAGGCAGATATAGCGATGAATGGATAATTTCATACTTTAATATTAACGCGTTATAACTCTATTAACGCACACACACCTTGAAATCGTATATCCTTTTAATTTTTTTTTACAACATTCGGTGAATTTTGCCCAATCTGTAAAAATAAATGAAACAATATTAATCATTTTCAAATTTGACCTTTCGAGTATTGAAATTTGCGAAAACGAAATTATATTTGCAATGTTTTTAACAGGAAAAGCACTGCTTTACGGCTCGTTTAAAACACTATTTATTTGTAAATCACAATGATGCGACAATACAAACATATTTTACCACTCTTCGTGTTATCGGCACTCATTCTTTCCGCTATCGAGGCCACAGCGCAAACGCGCCCTCGTGCCAGCCGAATTGGTGTAGTGAATCCTATGTCGCCCGACCACACCTCATATCTCGAATTTTACGAATTTGAGCAAGTTGATGTGCAACCATCATTCCCTGGTGGCGAACGTGGTCTTGTGAAATTCGTAAACAACACTCGCGAATATCCCTACCACGAATACGTGGCACGCCAGCAAGGCCGCGTGCTTTGCAGCTTCATCATCCTCACCGACGGACAAGTGTCGCACGTGAAAGTGCTCCGCAGCTCCGGTCACGAGGCACTCGACAACGAAGCAGTGCGTGTAATCAAAAAAATGCCCCGATGGGAAGCCGGAAAAATGTGGAACACAAAAGTGAACGTGCGCTGCATCCTCCCCATCGCATTCCGACTATAGCAAACTATATACAAGAGACAAGATATATTTAACCCCCAAATGAAAGTTAAATAGGAGTTGTGCCACGATGTGAATCGCAGCACAATTTTTTTATCCCCACACCTAACAAAATGTTTATTTGAGGATCTTTGTTTTTTTGGGGGTTGACTCGTTATTCGGGGTCGTCGAGGCGGAAGATGGTGAAGTTTACTTTGCCGTAGATGCGGTGCTGATAGAAGTGGGGCAAGTGGCTGAAGTCGTAAGCCTTGCTGTGCTCAATCACGAAGATTGTGTCGGGTTTGAGCATTTGGGAGTTGAGCACCAGTTCGGGAATGGTGGCGAAGTCGGGCAAATCGTATGGTGGGTCGGCAAAGATAATGTCGAACTTCGTGCCGCACGTTTCCACAAATTTCAGCGCATCGCCCTTCACTTGAATGAGGTTGGGGTCGTGGAGTTGCTCTTTCACCTTGCGAATGAAATTGTATTGCGTAGCCGCCTTCTCCACGCTCGTCACTTGGGCGCAGCCGCGTGAAAGCAGTTCGAAACTGATGGCACCAGTGCCCGAAAAGAGGTCGAGAGCTGTGAGCCCTTCAAAGTCCACCCAGTTGCCAAGCACATTGAAAATGTTTTCGCGCGCCATGTCGGTAGTGGGGCGAGCGGTGATGTTGGTAGGCACTTGAAAACGGCGACGGCCGTATTTTCCGCTGATTATTCGCATAGGGCTAAAAGAATGAGTTCGAGTGGAGCCTTCACCGCATCTTGCCCAATGCGCAGGGCTGCCGCAGGGAAAATGGAAGGCATCACATAGTTAATGTATTTTCGGAGAGTGGGGATAGCGGCATCGCGAAGCGGCTTGCCCCCAGTCACAAAAAGTTCGTTTTTATTGGCATCAAGTCCGAAACTCTGCCATGCGTTGAGCGCATAGTAGATGGCGTTGGCTGCATCGGTGCATGGGAAAGAGTTTGCCATAACCAAGGCACGGTCGCGCACAATGAGCAGGTCGATGCGCTCGGGGTGCAGGTTGAGGTGCATACACGCCCCTGTGCGGTGCTCGTCCTGGTGCTTGAAGTGCTCCATCAGTGGATAGAGGTGGTGCACCACTGGCGGCATATTGAAGGTGCGCTGCAAGAATCCGAGCAGTCCCTTCGGCATTTCGTAGGCAATATGCACACCACAGCGTGGAAGCGCACAGAGGGCGAAATCGCCTTCCATATCGGGAAACATCGCCTCGAAGGCATCTTGCGCGTCGAGTTCGTCGGCGAACGCCTCCGGCAAAATCATGAAATGCTGGCTTTCGACCATAATGCGCACTTTCTTGTAATCGTTGAGCAGCACAGGATTGTCGTAGATGGCATTTTCCGCAGCCTTCAGATAGCTGCCACAGCTGAGGTCGAGAGGCAATGAGCCCGTAATCAGCGAGTTTTCCTCGTCGATGTCGTGGAGCGTGTATTGCACTTCGCTGGGGCCAAACGCCAGTTGAAGCGTCCAGTATTCGGGGTGCTGTATGTCGATATTTGCTGTGGTGCTGGAAAGATTACTCATAATTTCATAAACAGTGCTTTTGCAAAATTAGCAAAATTCTCACTTATGTCAAAATCGGATTTTCGCACTTCTGCGTCAAAATTCTCATATCCAGCGCAATTATCGCCAAGCGAAAATGCAAAGCGGCACGGCGCAACGCCACGAAGCGTGGAGTAAAAAAAAGGTGGATATGCTTGGTAGTGTAGTGGGTTTGCAGTAATTTTGCATAGGATTTATCCGATATACAATCTATATATGATAGAACGACACGTGATTATCGACAATGTGGACCCCGTGGTTTTCTATGGGGTAAACAATTGCAACATACAACTTATCCGCAACCTCTTCCCAAAGTTGCGCATGGCTGCTCGTGGCAATGTGATTAAAGTGATTGGCGACGAGGAAGAAACGGCGCTCTTCGAGCAGAAAGTGAAAGAACTTGCCGACTTCTGCAACCACTACAATCAACTCAACGAGGAAGTGATCATCGACACCATCAAGGGCACTCCGCCCAAGGAACTGAAGATGGACGATGCCATCATCTTCGGCGTGAACGGCAAGCCTATCAAGGCACGCACGCCCAATCAGCAGCTACTGGTGAAAACCTTCACCGAAAACGACCTCACCTTCGCACTCGGTCCTGCCGGCACCGGTAAAACCTACCTGGCGGTGGCTATGGCGGTGCGCGCGCTGAAAAATCGCGAGGTGCGCAAAATCATCCTTTCACGCCCAGCCGTGGAAGCCGGCGAGAAACTCGGTTTCCTGCCTGGCGACATGAAGGACAAAATCGACCCCTATCTCCAGCCGCTTTACGATGCACTCGAAGACATGATTCCGAACGCCAAGTTGAAGGAATATATGGAAACAAAGGTGATTCAAATCGCCCCCTTGGCATTTATGCGTGGCCGCACGCTCAACGACGCCATCGTGGTGCTCGACGAGGCGCAAAACACCACTACGCACCAAATCAAGATGTTTCTCACACGCCTCGGCATGGGCAGCAAGATGATTGTGACTGGCGACGTGACGCAAATCGACTTGCCTCGCACCACCGCTTCGGGCTTGATTCAGGCACTGAAGATTTTGCGCAACGTGAAAGGCATCGGCAGGGTGGAATTTGAGAAAAAAGACATCGTGCGCCACCACTTGGTGCAGCGCATCGTGGAGGCTTACGAACGCCACGACGAGGAAGAGCGAGCCACCCCACCCCAACAACAACAATGAAAATTTCTATTCAAAACATATAAAATATCAAATCAATGGCTAAAACTTTAGTTCGCACCGACTTCAACTTCGAAGGTCAAACAAATGTGTATCATGGTAAAGTGCGCGATGTTTACAGCATCGGCAACGACATTCTCGTGATGGTGGCAACCGACCGTATTTCGGCTTTCGACGTAATCCTTCCAAAGGGTATTCCCTCAAAAGGACAAGTTCTTAACCAGATAGCGGCATCGTTTCTCGATGCCACTGCCGACATCGTTCCTAACTGGAAACTCGCTACACCCGACCCAATGGTGACCGTGGGCAAGAAGTGCGAAGGGTTTGCCGTTGAAATGATTATCCGTGGCTACCTCACCGGTAGCGCATGGCGTGCCTACAAGGATGGCTGCCGTGAAATTTGCGGCGTGAAACTCCCCGACGGTATGCGCGAAAACGAGCGTTTCCCAGAACCAATCATCACCCCAACCACCAAGGCTGCGGAAGGACACGATGAGGACATTTCTCGCGAAGAAATCATCGCCAGGGGCATCGTGAGCAAAGAGGACTACGAGCAGGTGGAGAAATACACCCGTGCCCTGTTTGCACGCGGCACCGAAATAGCTGCAAGCAAGGGTCTTATCCTCGTCGACACCAAGTATGAGTTTGGCAAGGCCGACGGCAAGGTGATTTTGATGGACGAAATCCACACCCCCGACAGCAGCCGGTACTTCTATGCCGATGGCTATCAGGAAAAATTTGAGAAAGGCGAGCCACAGAAGCAGTTGAGCAAGGAATTTGTGCGTCAATGGCTTATCGAAAACGGATTCATGGGCAAGGAAGGCCAGCAAGTGCCTGAAATGACCGATGAATACTGCGAAACCGTATCGCAACGCTACATCGAACTCTACGAAGACATCACTGGCAAAAAGTTCGTGCCTTGCGCCGACGAAGACCTCGCCGCCCGCATCGAAAAGAACGTAAGCGAATATCTCAAGACACTGTAATTCTTTTTCAGAAGATTTTTTACAGAAGTTAAGGAGATTTCTTCAGAAGTTAAGGAGTTAAGAAGTTAAAGAAGTTAAGACGATTGCTTCGGCTCTGGGGCTGGTTATTTTTCGGACCCATCTCCGTCAGACAAGTCCGACCAGTCCGACCAGTCCGACCAGTCCGACTTCCCCCCAAAACTCGTTGACTCGTAGACCTGCTGACTCGTAGACTCAAAAAAAGTGAATAAAGTAGAACAAATAAAGCCCTATAGCGAAGCCGACGGCAAAACCGAGCAGGTGCAAGCCATGTTCGACTCCATTGCCCCAGCCTACGACTTCATGAACCGCGCCATGACGCTTGGCATCGACAAGTGGTGGCGCAAGGTGGCGCGCAAGAAAGTGGCTACCGTGGCCCCCAAGCGTCTGCTCGACGTAGCTACCGGCACTGGCGACTTTGCCATTCAACTCCACAACCACCTGCACTGCACCGTGAAGGGCATCGACTTGAGCAACGGTATGCTGGAGGTGGCACGCAAGAAGGTGGCCGACAAGGGACTTCAAGAGCAAATCACCTTCGAGCAAGGCGACTGCCTGAAGATGCGCTTCAGCAGCGAGAGTTTCGATGCCGTGACCGTGGCTTTCGGTGTGCGCAATTTCGAGCACATCGACCGTGGGTACGAGGAAATGTACCGCGTGATCAAGCCTGGCGGCATGCTTTGCGTGCTGGAACTGTCCACACCGCAAAACCGCTTCATTCGCTTCTTCTACGACCTCTACGCCATGCACATCATTCCGTTTGTGGGTTCGCTGAAAAGTGGCGACAAAAGCGCCTACCGCTACCTGCCCGAAAGCATCGCTGCCGTGCCGCAAGGCGAGCAGATGCTCGAAATCATGCGTTCGTCAGGTTTCAAGCACTGCAAGGTGCACCGCCTCACCCTCGGTGTGTGCAGCATTTACACCGGCATCAAATTATAGCATTACGAAAAAATCCGCTATATCGTTCCCCAAAAGGCAAATTCAAGCCCTTTGGGGAATTTTTATTTAAAATATGTGTTGCTCGTATCGCTAAAATGATTACTTTTGTGATAAGAATTATCAAACATACAATTATAGGTTAATTAATTATGGGAGCAATTAAAACTATCGGCATTCTCACTTCAGGAGGCGACGCTCCAGGTATGAATGCCGCAATTCGTTCAGTCACTCGTTCGGCAATTTACAACGGATTCAATGTGAAAGGCATTTACCGTGGCTACAAGGGACTTATCGACGACGAAATTGTAGATTTCAAAACTCAAAACGTATCAAATATTATCCAACAGGGTGGCACTATCCTAAAAACTGCACGATGCAAGGAATTTACCACCGAAGAAGGCCGCGCCCGCGCTTTCGACGTGATTAAGAAGCACGGCATCGATGCATTGGTGGTGATTGGTGGCGACGGTTCGCTCACTGGTGCACGCCAGTTTGCCAGTGAGTTCGACTTCCCTATCATCGGCTTGCCAGGCACTATCGACAACGACCTCTACGGCACCGACCACACCATCGGCTACGACACCGCCCTCAACACCATCATGTGGTGTGTGGACCGTATTCGCGACACTGCCACCTCGCACGAGCGTCTGTTCTTCATTGAAGTGATGGGCCGCAACGCTGGCTTCCTTGCCCTCAACGGTGCAATCGCCAGTGGTGCCGAGGCTGCCATCATTCCAGAAATCTCCACCGAGGTCGACCAGTTGGCTGAACTGATTCAAAACGGCTTCCGCAAGAGCAAAAACTCATCAATCGTGCTCGTGGCAGAAAGCCCTGTGACTGGTGGCGCAATGGGACTGGCTGAACGTGTGCGCAAGGAGTTCCCTGAATACGATGTGCGTGTCACCATTCTCGGTCACCTCCAGCGTGGTGGTTCGCCCACAGCGCAAGACCGCATTCTCGCATCACGCATGGGTGCGGCGGCAGTAGATGCGCTACTCGAAGGCCAACGCAATGTGATGATTGGCGACGACAATGAGGAGATTGTGTATGTTCCATTCAGCAAGGCTATCAAAAACAACAAGCCTATCGACCGCGAACTGCTCAACACACTCCGCCGCCTTTCTATCTAACCCACCGCCGACGGATTACGAAAGAAAATAATCGTTTATCATCATATCACTCAACTGGTCTGTGGAAGCGACACCACATTTCGCACCCAACCAGGTGAGTGATTTAACCAACAAATAGTATTATGAAATACAATTTTAAAGAAAAACAAGCCATTGTATCGGTAGTCATGGCAATGGCACAAGCCGATGGCGTAATTGACCCTAACGAACTCGCATATTTTGAACAGTTGCAAGAGTTGCTCCGCATCTCCGATGAAGAGTTGTGCGACGTGACTGCCACCATCGACAACGACTTCTCGCTGCTGGGGCTTATCGTGCTCTCGAAAATGGAAAATCAGAAAAAAGCCGATGTGAAGAAAATGCTGCTGCAAATGATGACCAGCGACAGCGACCTCGATGAGAAGGAACTCACGCTCTTCAACTTTGTTTGCCGTGTCACCGGCATGGACGCAGCCACCGACAGCCTTCTCGGCAGTGGCGAACTCGACTACGACCCTACACGCATCCTCACAGCCGACGCTATCAAGAAAATCAAAAGCGCAGAAAAACACCTGCTCGGTGAAGGGAAAAAATAACACACTCACTCTTTTTTAACATACACCCCCATATTCAATTCAAAAAAACTAAATGAAATGAAAGCGAATCGACGACTGTTAACTATGATTTTGGCAAGTGCCTTGACCTTCGGCATCGCTAATGCTAAAAACGACGAATATAAGCACGACAACTGCTACAACTATATGCGTGGCTTGGAAGCCGTGCAGAACGAAGACAACGACGAAGCCATCAAGTATCTGAAGGCAGAAGTGGAACAGCACCCCAACTGCGACCGTGCATACCAGCAGCTGGCTGTAATCTACGGCAATCAAGGTGAGAATGGTGATGCGCTCACTTACATCGACCTCGCCATCAAGCACTGCCCCAAAAAGGACTCTTATAACCAATCATACAACCATTATGTGAAAGCAAAAATCATAGAGAATCTTGGTGGTATTGAAAATGCTGAGGCAGAATACAATAAGTCGATTAAGCTCGATCCAGAAAATTATGATTGCTATGTATCAAGAGGTGATTTCTACTACAACCGACAGATGTTTGAGACAGCTGCTGCCGACTATAAGAAGGCTACTGAACTACAACCCGGATTGGCTATAAGCTTCACCCGCATGGGAATGTGTATGGAGGCTTTGGATAGAATACAAGAGGCATACGACTGCTACGACTACGCCTTGAAACTGTCGCCTGGCGACAACACCGTTATCGCCTACAAAGGTGATGCCCTACTCAAACTCAAAAAATACAACGATGCGATCAACTGCTACATTGAAGCCATCAGCGGTGACAACAACAATGAAGCCGCCCTCAATGGCTTGGCAAGTGCCATTGAAGAAGCGCCCGATGCTCTAATTGCCAAGTTGAGAGCGCAACGCCTCAAAAACCCGAAAGAAGAAATATGGACAGTGATTTTGGCCACCACTCTGAAAATCAGGCAAGAGTATGATGAGGCCATCAATCTGTTTAAAGAACTACAGAAAGACGACCAAAGCACTGACTATTATTCTTCGATTGCAGAATGCTACCAATTGGCGGGCAACTACCCTCTGGCAATCAAATACATTGAGAAGGCGATTGAAAACGACCCCGAAAACTACCAACATGTGTTCAACAAGGCCAACTACCTCTACAAAATGGGGCAATACGATAAAGCCATCGAGGCAGCGAATATGTGCATTGAGGAATACCCTGACAAAGGTGCTTTCTATGCTTTCAGAAGTACGCTCCAAATGGGCAAAAAGGACTACGAAAAGGCGTATGCCGACGTAAACACAGCCATCAACTTGGGCGAAGACGACACCGACAGCCGTTTTCTCAGAGCAAGAGCCCTGCTTTTCTTGGGCAGAAACGACGAGGCGATGGCTGACTTGAATGTGGTGCTTGCCGACACCACCGACGCTTACCACCACGCGTTTGCCGAATTTTTCATGGGCAATAAGGAAGCAGCGCTTCAGCAGATCGACTCATTGGCGAGTAAAAGCTCCGACGATACATATAAGCTCTACAACCTGGCGTGCGCCTACGCTTTGATGAACAAAAAAGACGAGGCGCTGAAACTGCTTGAGCAAAGTTTTGAAACTGGCTTCTACGCTTTCACCAAGGCGAGAAACGATGTGGACTTCGACAACATTCGCGAAACGCCCGAATTTAATGCGCTAATCACCAAGTACGAGGAGCGACTACAAAAAAAGTTGGAGAGTATGAAAGATGATGACGATGCCGACCAATACGAAGAAGTGACCTGCGAGGTGCCTTACACCAAGAAAGGCGGCATCACACAGGTGAAGTGCGAAGTGAATGGACTGCCACTCCACTTCATCTTCGACACGGGCGCATCTACCATCTCCATCAGTTCGATAGAGGCGCTGTTTATGCTCAAAAACGAATATCTCAGCGAAAAAGACATCGTGGGCTCGTCGTACTACTCCGACGCTAACGGCGAAATCAGCGAAGGCACCGTCATCAACCTCAAAGAGGTGAAAATTGGCGACGCCATTATCAACAACGTGCGAGCATCGGTGGTGCACAACCAGAAGGCTCCGCTGCTGCTGGGACAAAGCGCTTTCCAAAAGTTCGGCAAAATGGAAATCGACAACGATAAGAAAGCCGTGACTATCACCTACAAAAAGAAGAAATAAACTATCACTCTAAATATGCGACGCTTAACACTTATTTTAGCACTCATTGCTTCATTCACTGCGGCATTTGCCCAAAAGCACATCACCGACTCGCTGATGATCAACGGTCAAATGCGCACCTACACTATGTTTCTGCCTGAGGGCATTCAGAAAGATGCCCCACTGGTGGTGTTTATGCACGGCTACAGCAAGAAGAAGGTGAAAAACTTCGACCGCTTCGGGCTCGACCCTGTGGCTGCACGCGAGAAATTCGCCGTGTGCTACATTCACGGTCTGCCCGACAGCACCAACCACTACGGCTACTACGTGGGCTACCCACCACAAGCCTCGATGCAGAAGCACGAAACCAGCGACATCTGCAAAATCACCGAAGTAGTGCAAGAACGCTACCAACTGAGCAAAGTGAACGCTTTCGCCACAGGCATGAGCAATGGCGGCGACATGTGCTACCTCATGGCTTACGAGGGACAGACCACATTCCGCGCACTTGCTCCAGTGGCAGGCATCACCATGAACTGGATATATCAGAAATACGAAGCGCCCCACCCCATTTCCATCTACGAGATTCACGGCACCGCCGACAAAACGTCGAGCTGGTATGGCGACATGGAAAACAAAGGCGGCTGGGGAGCGTATCTGCCGCTGAAAATCTCCATCGGCTACTGGGTGGCACGCAACCGTTGCACCAACATTGAGCCCACCGACACCATTCCGAGCAAAGACCCAGCAAGCACCCACTATATCGTGCAGCACCGCTTCACAGGCGGCACCGACAGCACCGAAGTATGGGTAGATGAAGTGGTGGGAGCCCCCCACACCTGGCACGCCAAGGACATGAACACCGCCGAAGCCATCTGGGCATTCTTCCGCCGCCACCTCAAATAATCATCCCCCCGAAACGCCCCCGAACCCAACAAATTCGGGGGCAAAACATCCTCATGGCACGACGACTGAAGAGACCATATCGCAACATACTGAAAACTGCGGCCGTCATAGCCCTCATCGTGATTCTGAAATGGCTATGGGTGACCATTTCCACCATGGGGCACGGCACCTTTGAGAGCGAAAAAACGGAGATATTGCGCCGAAGGAATTATCTTGCCGATAAGTTGCTGGTGTCGCCTGAAGAGGTAATCAACGAAATGCCGGAAGCGATTGGCTCCCAGTTTCAAGGAGAATGGGCCATGTATTCCTGCTCCATGATGTCGGCTGCGCTGGCAAATATCAGTATGCTATATCCCGACGAGAAAGAGAAATCTGTTGGGCAAATCGACAGTCTTATCAAGATAGTGATGTCGCCCGAATTACGGCAATTTGATGCGGCGAGGTGGGACGAGGACCCGTTGGAAAGTTTAGATAGCGACCAAAGCCACATGTCGTATTTGAGCATTCTTGCCTGGATGATTAGCAGTTACAAAACATCAGGAGGAAATGACAAATACGACGTGCTCTACCACCAACTCTGCGCCACATTGCATAGGCGAATGAAAGAAAGCCCGGCGTTGAATCTGCCAACCTATCCTGGCGAACCTATCTACGTTCCGGATATGTTGGTCACTTTAGTGGCTCTAAGTAATTTCACATGGCAATGCGACGACCGCTACCAAAGCACAATCAACGAATGGTTGAAAAAGGCAAAAACGGAATGGACCGACAAGAAAACCGGCATCTTGAAATCATTCTTGAACGACGACGGCACGCCACTATCCGACCCCATCAAAGGCTCCTATGCTGCTTTGAACTGCTATTACCTCACCTTCGTGGATAAAGACTTCGCAAAAGAGCAGTACGAACTGCTGAAAAAGCATTTCATGCAACGTGGACTTTTACCCGGAATCCGAGAATATCACGACCGCTCTTGCTGGTTTGGAATGGACATTGATGCAGGTCCAATCATCTTCAACCTCAGCCCATCAGGAACAGCGTTTGCCATTGGAGCCGCCACCTACTTTGGTGACACCGACTTCCGCAGCAGCCTACTGACCACCGCCGAGATAGTCGGCTCCACCATTCGCGGTTGCAACACAAACCACTACCTATTAGCAAATTTAGCATTAGTAGGCGAAGCCATCACCCTGGCAATGCGAACCACCACCCCCTGGCACCGACCCAACTAATTCCACAAACCAAAGCAAACCAAAGGGACGGTTCTTTTGGTTTGTATTTCCTTATCTAATTGAAAAGCAAACATATACCACGCATCTAATATGTAAAAAATGTGCTAAAGCGGAATGAATGTGCGTTATCATATAGGTAAATGCCTCTGACATATTTCAAATGCGCTGACACATTGCTTGCTTATTGCAACAAAAGCATACCAGAAGAACCGTCCCTTTGGTTTGCGATTGCTTAATTCTGCAATGTTATGAATTCTTGTTCGTAAAACAAAGTAGAGTCTAACTGCATATCTAACATTTTTTCTACATAACATCTATCGATACAAACTATTTTACTACGATATTGGCTTGGTGTCGTGTCGTTCTTTAATATGTTGTAACGAAAACTCTTTTTTGAAGGAATCTTAACCAAAAAAGTATAGCCGATTATAGAATTGTCTGCCACATATGTTGATTTTAAGGAATATTCAATCCAACTGAAACCGTCCCTTTGCTTCAAAAAATAATATCTGAAAATTGCCTCCTTATTTTTAATACTCATACTATCGTCTTTGACAATAAAAGTCAATAAATCTTTAGAGGAAAGATTTTGAATTTCTATAGTTTCCACAAATTGCTCTTTATTCGTTATGCCATTATAATAAGAGCAATTTAAAATGCTTGTTTTTTCTTGTCCAGCCAAAGTGATGAAAAACAATAAAACAAACGGAAAAATAATGCGGACTTTATTCATACTTACTTCATATTTTTAACTGTTTCTGTTTTTGATTTTATTATCATATCAATCAATTTGGTATTTGTATCTTTAGTGCCTCGAAAATGATGAGAAGCACCTCTATGATTGTAGCCATTCAGTATATATAGTGCCCCATGCCCATTCGCTTCATGACTATAGGTTTCAGCAGCTCCCTTTTCTGACAAGTTTTTATTAATAATGACATGTATGGTATTATTTGTCGACCCAGAAAAACCAGCCCTATCGGGGAACAATGTGATTCCCATTTTCCCAGTCTCTCCCGTGGAAAGCCCACTAATAGTGCTACCTGTCTTATCTTTGTCATCCTCGTTATCATATAAGGGATTGAAATCATAATATGTCATAGTGCTATTTTTTAGTTCTCCATTCTCATCAATATAGTTGTAATTGTCATTCAATTCAACAAACATAGTGATTGGAGAGTTTACTATGTATTTCAATATTTGGAAATTATAACTGTCACCACTGTATTCTTCAAGTTTATTTTTATCTATAAATCCCTCGTCATTAATTACTACGAATCTTCTTGCTTCAGCTGGAATAGTATTTTTTATCACCTGAAGTTCCTCTTCTCCTTTAGGCTTCAATTCTTTTCCTGTGGGGTCGGTGAGGGTGATGGGGTTGGCGGCGCACCAGAGGTAGGGGCTGAGGTGGGGGTATTTCTCCGCCAACGGGTCCATTGTGGGGGTGCGGTCTGTCTGTGGGGCGTACCACCGGGCTTGGCTGTCGTAGAGGTCGAGGGCGTTTTCGCGGTCGAGCTCTTTGGCGCCGTATTTGTAGGGTTGGGTACCTTCGGTGGTGGTGGCTGCCATTAGGGCGCCGTAGGGGTAGTAGCTGTTGAGCTCTATCGGTTGGTCACTCTGGTTGAGAACCACTCGGATGTTGCCTTGGTAGTCTTTGATGTAGAAGTAATATTCGCCGCCTTGGATGTAGCCACAGGAGCACGGCGTGTGCGCCCCAACGGTTTTAATTAGCCGTTTTTTGGTGTGGCGATGTGGAGTACTGGTTATCATAACACGAAGGTTTTTTGGCACGTATATAGGCAAAGGTATGCAAAATTATTGAGAAACAGGCCATTTAGCCCACAAATAATTCGTGAAAATTTGTGGCTGGCTTTAAAACCACAAATTTCACAAATCACACGAATATTTTTGCGGAGATTTTTATGCCACTTATTTCTGTTTTCACAACTTTTCCACAAACCAAAGGGACGGTTCTTTCGGTTTGTATTTCAGTATCTGACTGAAATACAAACACATACAGCACACCTAATATACAAAAAAAATGCGCTTATGCGGAATGAATGTGCGTTATCATGTAGGTAAATGCATCTGACATATTTCAAATGCGCTGACACATTACTTGCTTATTGCGACAAAAGCATACCAGAAGAACCGTCCCTTTGGTAAGTAAAGTTGTCATTATCAAAATTCGAGATTTTGTGGAATTTGTGATTTTACATAATTTTTACATTGGCGTATTTAATTGGTTTTTAAACGCTTAAATAGCGGCACCATCAGAAGAACCGTCCCTTTAATGGTGTGAGGGTGGGGATAATTGGGGAAATAGCAGTAACTTTGCAGCCGGAAATTCAATTAGACTAAAAATTTGTTAGCGGTATGAACGAGAAAATGAAGTTGGGAAACTGGTTGGCGTTGCTCGGACTCTCTTTTGCAACATTTATCTTCAACACATCCGAATTTGTGCCTATTGGCTTGCTCACCGACATTAAAAACGATTTCGGACTGACCGAAGCCTCGGTAGGTATGCTTATATCCCTGTATGCGTGGGCTGTGATGATATTGTCGCTGCCTTTGATGCTGCTGGTATCTAAAATGGAAATGAAGCGGCTGATGCTTTGGCTGCTGGGCATTTTCACGGCGTTTCAATTCATGTCGTATTTCGCCACAAGTTTTGTGATGCTGATATGCGCTCGCATAGGCGTGGCGTGTGCCCATGCAGTGTTTTGGTCGGTGATTTCGCCCATTGCCGTGCGCATTGTACCCGACCGTTACCGTTCCATTGCCCTAAGCATGGTGGTCACGGGGTCGTCGATAGCCATGATTTTGGGTATGCCCTTAGGCCGTGTGATTGGTCTGCATGTGGGTTGGCGAATGACGTTTTTCAGCATTGGCGTATTCTCTGCCCTCACCTTCCTCTACATAGCGTGGCGCTTGCCAAAGGTGCCGAGCGGTGGCGGATTTTCACCGAAAAAGTTACCCGAACTGCTACGCCACAAGGGCATCATGGGGCTATATCTATTCACGCTACTCATTTCAAGCGCCATATATGTGGCATACAGCTATATTGAGCCATTCCTGAAGCAAGTGTCGCTCATGCCCGACGACTGGGTGACCACTGCGCTGATGGTGTTTGGTGGCGCAGGGCTTTTGGGCAGCATCGCATTTTCGAAATACTACAACCGCAACCGCAAACTGTTTATCACCGTAAACGTGGCTACCATGGCGCTATGCCTTTTGCTGCTCTACCCCGTGTCGTCTGGCTTTTTGCCCATCATTGTGCTACTTGCCGTGTGGGGAGCCACTGCCACAGCCTACAATGTGGCGATGCAAAGCAACATGATTCTCGTCACCACCCCCGAAAGCACCCCAGTGGCAATGTCGATTTTCTCTGGCATCTTCAACTTGGGCATTGGCAGCGGAGCATTTTTCGGTGGAGCCATCTGCTCAGACCTCTCCATCTCCTACATCGGTTTAGCCGGTGGTGTGCTCGCCCTTATTGGGCTGGTGTATTGGGTGGCAAGGTTGGGCAACAGGATTGAGCCAAAAGACACGCTCGACAAATATTTATAAATCCTCTAAAAAAAGCGACCGAGGCCGCTTTTTTTTGTGTAAGGGGCACCGAGAACTCGGAGTGCTCGGAGAACTCGGAGAACTCAGAACTATCGTCTTAACTTCTTCAACTTCTTAACTCCTTAACTTCTAAAATCTAACCTCTAATTTCCAACATCTAATCTCTAATTTCTAACTTCTAACATCTTATTTCTAATTTCTTTTTGTATCTTTGTAGATTGAATAATTACATACTGATATGAGACATTTATTCTACATTTTGGTGGCTTTGGCGGTGATGTGCGGAGCCGTGGCATGCGGCAAAAAGCACTCGCCCAACAGCGTGAAGGCGCAAGTCCAGGCGGTAGATGCCGTGGCACGCCTCGTGGCTGTTGATTCCACCGACACGATGGCTATGCAGAGCGAACTGCTCAAAGCCGAAGCCATGCGTAGCCAGTTTCTGCTCAACGGCGACAGCGTAGCGGCACAGGACTTCGACGAGACTTTCCGCGAAACGCTCATTCAAAAGTCGCCACGAATGGCTAAAACTCTTTTTTCAAAAAACGATTAAATCCACAAAAAAATATTTCCGACTATGTTATCTCTTGAAGAATACAGAAAAATGGCAAACGATGAAATCGCCGCCATTCCTTATCCAGCCACTCCTAATGGACTTTACGAACCTATCGCCTACACTATGGACTTGGGCGGCAAGCGTCTGCGTCCGGCATTGGTGCTGATGGCTTGCGAAGCCATGGGTGGCGATGTGAAAAAGGCTGTGAAGCCTGCTGTGGGTCTGGAACTTTTCCACAATTTCACCCTTCTTCACGACGACGTGATGGACAACGCCGATGTGCGCCGTGGCAAACCCACTGTGCATCGCCGTTGGAACGACAACACCGCCATTCTCTCTGGCGACGCTATGCTCACCATGAGCAGCCAGTATGTGGCGCAAGTAGAACCTGCCGTGCTGCCCGAAATAATGCGCCTGTTCAACCAGACCGCAATGGAAATATACGAAGGTCAGCAATACGATATGGACTTTGAGGTGCGCAACAATGTGACCCTTGAAGAATATATCGACATGATTCGCCTGAAAACATCGGTGCTGATTGGCTGTGCCTGCAAGATGGGCGCGCTCATCGCTGGTGCTTCCGATTCCAATGCACAGGCACTTTACGAAACCGGTCTGTATCTCGGCCTCGCTTTCCAACTCCAAGACGATGTGCTCGACGTGTGGGGCGATGAAGCCACCTTCGGCAAGGCTATCGGCGGCGACATCATGAACAACAAGAAGACATTCCTTCTGATTGGCGCTATGCAAAAGGCACAAGGCGACGATGCCAACGAACTCCGCCGCTGGATCAACAACGACTACGCACTTCGCAGCGAGAAAGTGCCAGCCGTGACTGCACTCTACGAGCGACTGGGTATGCGCGAGGCTGCCGACGAAGCCATCAAGCGCTACGATGACATGGCCTTCGACGCGCTCAGCAGAGTGGAAATGAGCGATGAGGCGCGCGAGGCTTTTGTTCAACTCATCAAAGGCTTGGTTGGTCGCAAGAAATAATGATTGACAGCCATAGCCACATCTATTGCGATGCTTTCGACACCGACCGCGAAGAAATGCTGCTTCGTGCGCGTGAAGCCGGCGTCACACACATCGTGATGCCCAACGAAAACCTCGAAAGCATCAGCCGCCTGAAGGCAGTTTACGATGCCCACCCCCAGTTTGTGTCGATGACCATCGGGCTGCACCCCGAAGAAATCGGCGACGACTACCACGAGCAGTTGCAGGCCATGCATCAAATGCTTGCCGAGGGCACTATGCCCTTCGTGGCTGTGGGCGAGATAGGCATCGACCTCTATTGGGAGCAAGACAAGCGTGAGGAGCAACTCGAAGCACTCGACACGCAGTTGCGCTGGTGCAAGGAGTTCGACCTGCCATTCATCATTCACTGCCGCGATGGCGTGGCTGAGTGCTTAGAGGTGATGGACAACTTCGGCGAACCGCTCCCCAAGGGCGTGTTCCACAGTTTCACCGGCACCCCTGCCGACATCGAAGCCATTCGCAAGCGCGGCGACTTCTATTTCGGCGTGAACGGCATTGTCACGTTTAAGAAAAGCGAGGTGAAAGCCAATCTGCCCGTGATTGGGCTTGATAGGCTGCTACTCGAAACCGATGCGCCATACCTCGCCCCAGTGCCGAAGCGCGGCAAGCGCAACGAAAGCGCCTTCACCGCCCACGTCTGCAATTTCGTGGCGGCAGAAATGGGCGTATCGCCAGCGGAAATCGACGAAATCACCACCCGAAACGCTTGCGAACTGTTCCGACTCAACAACAATTTATAATCACACATATATAGCAATGAAAAGAATAATTGCATTTTCTCTACTGCTCACTTTTGTCCTTGCGGCTTTCGCACAGCGATTGCCACAAAGCACCATGCCACCCAAGCGTGAACTGCGCTCGGCGTGGGTTTCGACGGTGTGGGGCATCGACTGGCCAAAACAGGGCGCACCTGCCGAACGCCAAAAGGCAGAACTGGTGCGAATGCTCGATTCGCTGAAAAACAACAATTTCAACGCCATCAACCTGCAAGTGCGCTCCATGAGCGACGCATTCTACCAGTCGAGTTACGAGCCTTGGTCGAGTTATCTGACCGGCACTCGTGGCAAGCATCCGGGCTACGACCCACTCGCCTTTGCCGTGAGCGAATGTCACAAGCGCGGCATGGAAATCCACGCATGGATCAATCCCTACCGATTCTGCATCACTAAAATGTGGAACACCGAGCGCGACCAGGAGGCGAAAAGGCATCTGCTCCGATGGGGAAAATTCTATATCCTCGACCCTGCCCAGCAGTGGACCATCGACCGCATCGTGAATGTGTGCCGCGAGGTGGTCACCAAATACGATGTCGATGGCATTCTCTACGACGACTATTTCTACCCCAACGGCATCGCCTCGTCGGTGGCAGCTCCCGACTACAAGGAGTGGCAAAACTCAGGCTCCGACCTGAGCATTGGCGACTGGCGACGCGAGAATGTAAACCGAATGGTGAAAGCCGTTTACGATATGATTCAGCGCGAAAAGCCGTGGGTGCGCTTCGGCATCTCCCCTGCCGGCGTGGCTTGCACCAGCCAATCGCTTGCCGACAAATACGGCATTGACCCATGCCCATCGGGCAGCGACTGGCAGTATAACGGCATTTTCTCCGACCCGGTGTCGTGGTTGAAAGGTCACATTATCGACTTCATCGCCCCACAGGTGTATTGGAAAATAGGCTTCAAGCGCGCCGATTTCAGCCTTGTGGCACCATGGTGGTGCAAAACGGCGAGAAAATTCTCGCGCCAGGCATTCGTGTCGATGTGTATCGACAAGTTGATGACCACCAGCGAGTTTCCCGAATGGGCTGCCGAAATGGAGATTTTGCGCAGAAATTGCGCTAAAGACCAAGGCGGCACCATATTCTGGTCGGTGCGTAACCTCTACAACAAACCCGGCTTGAGCGAGCAACTTTGCCACTACCTCAAGCGCACCGTTTACCAGTATCCATCGCTGATGCCGCTCACCCCTTGGCGCAACAATGTGGCACGCAAAGCCCCCGTGGTGAATTTCCTCAAGCAAAAGGGCAACCAGCTCACTTGGCAACTGATTCCACGCTGCCGCTACACGGTGTATGCGTTCCCGAAGACGGTTAACAAAGCCCAGTTCGGCACCGAAGTGAAATATCTGCTCGGCATGGTGTATAACCCAGAGCGTGGCGGCGAAATGGTGACCTACACCATTCCTGCCCATCTGCGAGCAGCCTACCGGTTTGCCGTTTGCCCACTCGACCGCTACGGCAACGAATACGCCCCTTCCTTCACTGAATAATCCCTTCGTATTACTATTCAAATATCAACTTTTATACTTTTATACAAAATGAAATTTAGACATTTATTTTTCGCCGCTTTCCTCCTGCTCGGATTTGCAGCACAAGCGGCTGGCACTTACAGCGTGCCCAAGCGTGAATTTCGATCGGCTTGGGTGGCTACAGTTTGGGCACTCGACTGGCCTCGCGATGCCAACGACAAAGAAGCCAACGGCATGAACGCCGAAGTGCAGAAAGCATCAATGATTCGTATGCTCGACTCGTTGAAGCGCAACAACTTCAACGCGGTCAACTTCCAAGTGCGCTCCATGTGCGACGCTATGTACAAGTCGAGTTACGAACCATGGTCGAGTTATCTGACTGGCACCCGTGGCAAGGCACCAAGTTACGACCCTCTGCAATTTGTGGTGGAGGAATGTCATAAGCGCGGCATGGAATGTCATGCGTGGGTGAATCCTTACCGCTTCTCCACAGGAGCCAACTGGACCACCGCAGCCGACAATAAGTTGAGAGAAGACGGCCACTTGCTCTCGTACAACAACGGTAAAACTACCACCATCATTCTCGACCCTGCACAGCAGTGGACCATCGACCGCATCACCGATGTGTGCCGTGAAATCATCACCAACTATGATGTGGACGGTATTCTCTACGACGACTACTTCTACCCCAACGGCATTCCCAACAACAGCACCGCCGAAGACTACGATGAGTGGAAAAACTCTGGCACAAGCATGAGCATCGGCGACTGGCGACGCGACAATGTGAACCGCATGGTGAAATCAGTTTACGATATGATCCAAACCGTGAAGCCTTGGGTGCGCTTCGGTATCTCTCCTGCCGGTGTGGCTGCCACAAACGGCTCGGTGGCATCGAAATATGGCGTTGAGCCTTGCCCATCTGGTTCTTCCGACTGGCAATACGACGGTATTTTCTCCGACCCTCTGGCATGGATTTCAAGCCAAACCCTCGACTACATCTCTCCACAGGTGTATTGGAAAATCGGTGCAAAAGCCGACTATTCCACCATCACTCCATGGTGGGGCAAGGTGGTGAAGAAATTTGGCCGCCATGTGTATATTTCCACCTCTATTTCCAGCATGAAGGTTGAAAGCGATGCCAACACCTATGTGGAATATGCCAACCAAGCCGAAATCAACCGCACATCGTCGCTCGACGGCGCATTTGGCTCGATATACTATTCTTGCAAATACCTCTACATGCGCAACCCCAACTCGCTGGCAAGTTACTTGCGCAACACCGTTTACACCCGCCCTGCCCTTGTGCCTGCGCTCCCTTGGAAGCAAGGCAACAACCCTGGTTTGGTGACCAACCTCGCATACAGCGGTGGCACGCTCTCTTGGAATGGCTACGACAATGTGCGCTACTCTGTGTATGCCTTCCCAGCATCAATGAATCCTGCCACATTCACTAAGCAAGTGGAATATCTCTTGGATATGAGTTACAACACCAGTTACAAAATACCGGTTGAATACCAGAGCAACGAGTGGCAATACGCCGTGTGCGTGGTCGACCGCGTGGGCAACGAATACGAGCCTGTGTTCCTCGGTAGCAGTTTGAAGGCTCTCGGCAACCCCGAACTCATCGCCCCTGCCAACGAAGCAACTATCGACATTCCTTTCACTTTCTCTTGGCATAAGGTGAAAGACGCTGCCAACTATGTGGTGGAAATCAGCAACGATGCCGATTTCGGCAATGTGGTGGAACGCTACACCACCACCGACACCATCGCATCTGCGCTCCAATTCTCGCAACTTCGCCACGAAACCAACCAATACTGGCGTGTGCAGGCTTGCGAGGCTAACCACTACTGCGGCGTGAGCGAAATCCGCACCATCGTGCCAAAGTTGCTCACTGTCACCTACCCTGCCGATGGCGAGGAGGAAGTGGCACCTGATTTCACCGCTAAGTGGTACAATGTGAACTCTACCAACGAGGCAACAGTGGAAATCGCAAGCGATGAAGCATTCGAAAATATTCTCTACACAGGTAAATCTGCCAATGGAGAATTGGCTATCCCAGACGGTGAACTCGAATCGGGCATCACCTGCTATATGCGTGTTCGCCTCACCGTTGATAGACAAGAAATGGTGTCGCTCCCAGTTCGCTTCACCATCGTGCACTTGGCAGCGCACCTGCTTCGCCCAACCGAAGGAGGCGAAATCTACATGGGTGAATATGTGGAAGTGAAGCCACAAAGTTGGGCTACCAACTACCAGATTGAAATCAGCACCTCTGCCACCACTTGGGGTCGCACCCGCTTTGTCGAAACACTCAAAGATGGTGCCACTCGCACCTCTCTCACCGCCGACAACATTAAGGTGAACAGCAAGAAGATGGAGAATGGCAAGACCTACTATGCACGCGTGAAAACGGCATACGAAGGACTCGACGGCGCAGCCCACACCACCGAATGGGGACCAGTGGTGAAGTTCGTTTACCGCACCGAAAAGCCTGTAAGGGGCGACATTAACGGCGACGGCGAAGTGAACGCCTCCGACGCTACCGCCCTCATCAACCACCTTCTCGGCACAGAGTCATACCCAACCAACCTCTGCGACGTGAACGGTGACGGCGAAGTAAACTCAAGCGACGTAACCGCCCTCATCAACAAAATTTTGGGTAACTAACGACCCTTGTGGAAGCCCTCCCTTTAAAGGGAGGGCTTCCCATCCCCCCACAGCCCCCCCGACAAGCCCAAAAGGCCAGCTTCGGTTCCAAAGGGTCTAAAGGGTCTGCTTGGGTCTGAAGAGTCCGCTTGGGTCTGAAGGGACTGCTTGGGCCTAAAGGGGCCAATAAGTCCAAAATCAAAACACCTATTTAATCCATTAAATCCTATTTTCACCTATTTTATTTTAGGTGTTAATTGGATTGAAATCGAATTAAATAGGTGTTTTTTTCACCCTCAAAAGAGCACTAAAATATCCAAATCCGACAAAAAATTCGCGCTAAAATATCCAATTCCGACAAATAATTCACACGACTTCGCCTATGTTAATAGTCAGAATCGAGCAAAAGTGATGATATAAAGCAGTATCGGATTAAGAAAAATCTAACTTCTAATTTCTAACTCGAACTAACCTATTCCACCTGCGGAATGTGATGAAATGAGCAAAACAAAATTCTTAATTTCTTCATTAAATTGTAAATAAGTATCTTTGCGAATTTTATTGCTACGCGTAGTATGTTGATTTGAATTTACTACATATCTAATTTTGCATACTAAATATAGCGCAAAAAAGTGAGCCGAGTAGAACCAATAATAATAAAGTTTGGTAGGAATGTTCAAGCAACAAGGCAAGCCTTGAAGATTTCTCAGGAGGAGTTGGCTTTTAGAGCAGGACTTCATAGAACTTATATCGGTATGGTTGAACGGGCGGAACGTTCAATTTCGCTTCAAAATGCCAAAAAGATAGCTGATGCGCTTAATGTGAAATTAGACACTCTCTTAGAAGATGGCAAGAAGGAAAACGATAAATAGAAATGGCATATCACGCATTCAGATAGAAGGATCAGTTAAAGATGCTTATGTAAGTTATGTATGCGTACAATGTGGAAAAACTAATTTTGTTAATATCGGACAGAAGTTGATTTCTTCAGAAGAATTTGATGATTGTTTATGGGTATGTGAACATTGTGGATTTATACATTCCTGTGATTCACCCTTACCATCTACTTGGGAACATTGGCAATCAGAGTATCTTGAAGAAGACACACCGACTGCTAACGCATTTTGGACAGCATTCTTCAGGCAGGCAACCTTGAATCCCGAGTATTATTGGAAACGGTGTAATGTATGTGGGAGAATTTTGCCTTCGGCAGATTTTGCTAAACATACAGGTTGGGGGCCTTTAGAAAAACAAATGGAATGCAGATGCTGCAAAGCGGCAATCAACGCAATCGGCAATCCCCGTAGAACGACCGAACAACATCGCGAGAGCTCAATTCGCAGAAGAATAGCTGATATGTTTGTGGCAGAAGAAAATGAGCGCATAGATGTCGTTGCTCTTTTTGAGAGGTTTGGCGGTAAATGTTTTAAAACAGATGTCCCCTTGGATATAAATGCACCGGACACATGGCATATAGACCATATTATGCCATCAAAATATTTATGGCCATTAACAATTAGAAATGCTGCATTATTATCAAGAGAGGCAAACGAGAATAAGAAGGCTTTATGGCCTAGTAAGTTTTATACACCTCAAAAGCTAGTAGAGCTATCACGCATAACAGGTGCAAATTTAAAGATATTATCAAGTCCAGAACCTGTGTTAAATCATAACATCAATGTAAATAAGGGCGTGGATAAATATCTTAATGTGCGAAACAGTAATGACGCTCTGCCAAAACGAGTAGCGGAGATAAGAAAAGTCTTGGAAGCATACAATCTGGTAGATCAATTGGATGACCAACATAAAAAGATGCTGGGTTACTAACTACCAAAGTATAAGGTACTGATGTTCTGTTACAGTACCCAAGTCCTTTATTCCGAACTTATTGCAGTGAGCAACATTTTCAGAGAAAAGTTCTCTACCATCAAAATAAGGAGAAGCCAAATCAAAAAGTACCTTTCCCATATCACATTTTATACTTTTCCCAAGATGAAGGACAAAAACGCCATCATCTTTTAATCTGTCTTTAGCCTGACGGAATATGCAATCGTAAATATGCATATTCTTTTTCTGAATTTCATCTATGTATTTTGCTGGCATAGATATAAAATCTTGCTTTTCCCAACCACTAAACCACAACCGAATCCAGTTTGCAGAGTAGAATCGAGTGCTATCAAAAAAAGGAGGTGACGTAATGATAGCATCTAAATCAGATACTTGTTCAGGCCATTCGGTTGTTGAATCTTGAAGAAATATTTTCCCAGGAATAAAATCCAAAGGAAGGTCCTGAGAAAAAGATCTATGTACTTTTTCTGTTAATTTTTCAATAACATTTTTATATACGAAATCGCCAGTAGGTGCATACGGCGTTATCGGATGCGACTTACGAGAGAGAGCATAAGGACGATTACCATGAAGAATATGTAGCATAGATGCGAGCACAATCATCTCGGAGGAATTCTTTGGAGGTTCCTTTGCAAAAAATTGTCGAGCTAACAGTACTTCTTTAAAAGTGTCGGAATGAAAATACTCTTTTAGAGACTTATTCAGTCCAAAATTCCCATATTGAGCCTCGTACTCGGGAGCGACAATGTTATTAGAAATGAATGATTCTAAACGAGCTATATACAATTGAGCTTCAATTAAAGCACTTTTACCAACCTTAGCCTGAGATATGTAATAAGCCATAGTGCTAATGTCCATTCCCAATGAATATCTTCCGTTCAAGGCTGCTTCAAACGGTATTGTGCCAACACCACAGAAGGGGTCAAAAACGCGTCCTCCAACAGGTACAAAGGCTTCCACCAGATGATGAGCAATTGAAGGCTTTAATTTCCCTTGATATGAACATAAGGAATGGTTTACATGCCCCCAATTCTTTTTAGAATAGGGCTCTTTTTGATGTGGCAATTCATACTTAAAACGGCGCCAATTATCAATCCATTCGTTTGGTCTCATGATTTATGATATTTGAGAGTTATGAGAAATTGGGATAATACACCTCCATTTCGGGAACGGCGTGTTCTAAGTACTTGGTTGTTCACCTCATAATATCCGACTGTATTAAGGAGCTCAATAAGAATCTTGTCAGTAGGAATGTGTACGTTTGAGAATATGGAGTCACCAAGATCAATCAAGATACAAGCATTATCTTTCAACTTGGAAGTCAGTCCCGAAAAGACCAACAACATTTCATTGAAGTAGCATACAGCCATCAATGGAATACGCTTGTCATATGCCTTATCTTTTAGTTCCGATATCACATTATCAAGGAGTGGACTCAATTCACAGATAGAATATGCGCCACGATAAGACGCTTTGACATCATTAATGCCACTTGTCAGTATCTCGTCTCTTAGAAGACGTAAGTCGTTGTCATTCTTCAAATACCCTAAAAACCACAATTCTAATTTGGTATTCCGAATATAATTAGTACCATTGAGGTATGGGGGGCTTGTTATTACTGCGCCAATTTCATCAGTTGTTGCTGTTCCTATGGATTTTGCATTAGGAGATATGCATTTGTGCGAAGCCGAAAGTCTATAATCGAAATTCATAATATCTTCGCATATTTCTTTTATCTTGATAGGTAAAACGTCAGAAATATTTCTAACTTCAGAAAGCAACTCCTTTTTAGTCTTAAACCTCAAATCACCTTGTTTCTTCAGAAGAGAGACAGAAACTAAGATGGCACATACTGCAATATTTAATAAGGTACGAATAAGAATACTATTTTGCTCTTTGATTCTATACGACAATTGAAGTATTGTATTTAGTACATCATTATTGAAATATTTACTTGAACCAAAAACGCTTGTATACGCTTTTTGTAATTCCACGTCAATAGGGCCAAGTGAATGAATGATATTTTCATAAGCATTTAACAGATCAGTAGCAAGAACTAACCTCTTCTCATTTGAGAGTGATTGAACTTTAATTTTAGCCGTAATTAAAGAGCGCAAAAGAGGATTGATTTCTGAGTACACGGTGTCAATCATCATCGAGTCTGACGCAAAAATAGTAGTACCTGTTCCAGCAAAAGGTTCGTACAACAAAGTATCTGAAATATTATTAGTTTCTATTAGGGTCCTAACAAAGCTCGGAGAATAGCCTTCAATGTATGGATACCATCTTTGGAATGGTTCATTCTTACCTGCTTTGAAAGTAACTTCTGAAGGATGAATTTTTTTTCTTTTAATAGCGTTAGAAGCAAGAAATTTCACTTGTTGACTAAGCGTCCTATGTTCAGCAGCGGCAATATTAGATAATCCTTCAATGGAATTCACTCCTAACAAAGTCCGAATATCGTTCGATGATAAAGAAGAAAGTGAAGAATATAACAATTCTTCTTTATCACTAAATGATATGGTTAAGGTTTTAGGATCACCCTCAATGAATGAAATTGTTTTGAAATACTGCATGCGAAATAAATAATAGAATATGTTAATTACTTCGCAAAAATAGTAATAATTTTTGATTGTTCCAAAAATTACAGCCCTGTTGGAAGTCCTAATTTCTGGAAGAACATACGGTTTCGTTCCTTTGCAGCTTTCAATAGTCTGTCGAAAGAAATCACCTCAATATAAGCTTTATAATTAGGGTTGAAGCCAAAATATCCGAGTTGGTCAGACGTTACCTGAAGACCGTAAAGTTTGCAGCACCTAATAACGGATTCTGTTAGGTCACATATAACATAACAATACCCTGGAATATCTTCGGACTTAGGAATTAAGCGACCTTGTGGGGTCTTTGCTTGTCCAAGTCGATTTTTTTCAAGATAAATTAAAGTCTGTAATATCGGATCTTCTTTTTCTCCAGTCTTTGCGTCATCTCGCATAGGTCGTTTTAATTCTATAATGGTGATTGAAGCTAGAGGCATCGAACGTCCCTCATTCACCAAAATAGGATTGCTAAAAACATTAAATGCGCAAATATCTGGTTCTTTAGTAGAATCATCAGATGTTATAGGCATAGATTTGATAGTCTTGTCGGATGCTAAATACGAGTGAAACGCTAAACGTTCATCAATAAGCCATAAATTTCCACACTCTTCTGAGATGATACTATCAGATGTTTCACGCATTGGCATAATTAGCTGATGAATCACATCTTCGGTAACGTATTTGCCATTATTTTGTTGAGATAGAGCTCTCTCCAAAATATCAATTATAGCACGGCGCTTGGTTACATAACTAGCTAAATCTGACGCCTTTGCGTCCTCACAAGTTCGAAGATACCGATTTAGCTGAGTAACGAATTCTTCATTTGAAAGAGTTTGATTGTTGATAAGATTGTGCCCCTGCTCAATGAGGATGGACTCTACCTCCCTTAATTTTTTATGTAACTTTAAGTCAAGGTCTTTATCTGTTATATTTGGATTAAACGCTTTATCTGCCTGATTGAGATATTTGATAATTGAGCGATATCTTGGCTCCTTTGTACTTACAAAATCTAAAATACGTTCCTCTGTGCGCTGTAAATTTTCATCAATATAATTTTTCAGAAATTTATAGGCTGATTTAATAACTCCGCTTCTAATTTCTTCGAATGAAACTTCTATCTCAGTAAGAAAGCTGTTTTCCAGCTTCTCCGAAATGTTGAAACTTAATCTTTCGGGTGATACATTTTGAGTTAAGTAAGGGGAAGATACAAAACAAACATAAGAAAAATTTGAGTCGCCCTCTTTAAGGTCTCCATAAAGCCCCTGTATTTTTGATTCAAGGTTTTCCTTAAGTACTAAACGGCTGGCGGCACTATATAATGCGCAATTACGATAAGGGCTTCCTTCTTTAAGTTTAATATGGGTAATATCAAATTGGATATTACGTATTGTAAAAGAGTCTGTTTTTAGTTCTGCACTCTTTGAGTATTCAAAGATATTGTTCAAATTGGCAGAATCATTGCCATCCTCAATAATGATATGAGGCGCTCCACCCTCTCTTAAAAAATACCAAAAGCAATGGTCAATAATCCTCTCGGCAATCTTATCAGCAGATTTAGGTATGTTTACAGCATACTCTGAGAACATATTACTTAATGTTATCAAAGTTTCACAATCAGTAAAATTAGAAATACCTGTTTTTTCATTGATTAAGCCTTCGCGAGTAAAGTTAAACATACGCTTTTTTAATACGGATTCTTCGTAAAAATGACTTTCAACGCGAACTGACGAAAAAGCTTTAAGCCACAACAAACGACCTATGCCTTTACAGCCTTTTGCAGCCTTATACTCAGAGTCAAGTGTTAAAAAAGAGACGAAATTCTTCTCATTAAATCCAATACCGTTATCTATGATTTGGAAACCTGTAATATCAGGCTTCCGTGAACTATCCATAGATACCTGAGCATTACGAATTACTTTAATAGTGATTTTGCAATCATCTAATGTTATAGATTCATCTTGTTCTATTCGTTCATCAATAGCATGAATGGAATTAACTATTGCCTCGAAAAGAGGAAATAGAGCCAAAGATTTTGGAAGTGAGGTGTTCCGAATTCTTCCCGAAAGGCTTGTTTTCAAATCTATCATTGGGCTATCACTGTCATTTGTTTTAAACTACAAATTTAACACAATGTGTCGAGTTGACCTAATTTTTAAATATGTTATAGAACATTGTTTAAACAAGACTTGAGATATTCTGCGAATAATCACAAAACGAGGTAATCTTGTCGGTAAAGCGAATATGTACAGTATTCGCTGTCAAGCACTGCGAACCCACTCACGAATGTCTTTAATATTCACAGTCTCGTTATAAAATACCAGATGTTAAGAAAGAAAACATTTCTCTGTAAGGGAACTTTCCGCAGCCGATGTAGAGGGTGTTGAAAGCATCGGTGCCGTCGGTGCGGTGTTCTAATAAATCTTCTTCGGATTCCGCTAGCTTTTCTCCACCCTTTTCTTTGCGGAAGCCGTTACGGCCACGGGGTACGCTGGCGGACTGGAGGGCGAGGATTCGGTCGTCGTTGTTTTGGCGGTTGATGAAGGGCATGAGGTGTTGCTTGCTGGCAAAGGCTTGGTTGATGAGCAGATACTTTTCATCGTGGCGCATCGGGTTGCCTATATACACTGTCCTCCACTGTCCAACCGTGACGTTCAAACTTCACATAGAATGAATTGATTACGTTGACCTTGCGCCCATCAGGCAGCCCTGCCACAATCCAGTTGATATTGGCATTGTAGTCCATACCGATGCAAATCGGAGCGAGCGGATTGACATCCTCGTCCGATTTGCAGGTGGAGAGTGGCGAGGGAAGCAGATTTGTTCGAAGCAATAGAGGCCACTCCACTCTCCACTATCTTCGTTCCCATAAACCACCAATCTCTTACCTCTAATTTCTCACCTCTATTATGTAGTCGATGGTTTCGGGGTGGGTGGGGATGGTGAGGGTGAGGGTTTTGTCTTTGGATTGCTTGAATGGGAGTTTCTGGGCGGTGCCGAACACTGATACCGATTTCACTTTGCTGTTTAAAGTGAGCGTGAGTGGCTTTCCTGCCAAGGCATTGTCGGTGATATGCACATATTGCACGTTGCCCTTACGGGTGATGGAGCCCCATGGTTGTGGCATCATGTCGCCAGCGGTGGTGCCGTAGATGGTCTCGCCGTATTCACGAAGCCACTTGCCCACGCCTTTCAGACGTTCGAGAGCGATGGCAGGGAGCTCGCCATTAGGTTGAGGACCAATGTTGAGCAGCAGGTTTGCGCCCTTGCCCGAAGTGTTGATAAGCAGTTGCACAATCTGCGCCACCGACTTATAGTTCTGGTCCACCACCTTGTAGCCCCACATGCCGTTCATCGTTTGGCAGGTTTCCAAAGGCAAACGGCTTACCGAAGCCGCCTTTTCCACAAATCCAGCGGTGTTTTCGCCAGGCAGGTCGCGCTCAAAAATCTGAATGTCCTCGCCGTCCTTAATCGCCTCGTGGTGGTTGTTGCCAATCAGGCACGCTGGTTGCAGGCGGTGAATCATATCGTATTGTGGACGAAGTTGCCAGTCAAACGGAATGGAGTCGCTATCGTGGTCCCAAAAACCGTCGAACCAGATGGCTCCAATCTTGCCGTAACGAGTGAGCAGTTCGGTGAGTTGCTTGTTCATAAAGTCGTAATAGTGCGCCCAGTTGGCGTTTTCGGGCTTTTTGCCAGTGCGCAAACCGGTTCTGCCGGCAGGATAGTCCTCGCGCGTCCAGTCGATATGCGAATAGTAGAGGTGCAAACGCATGTCGGCATCGTGGCACGCGGCAGCCAGTTCGCCCACCACATCGCGGTGAAATGGCGAAGCATCTGCGATGTTATAATCCGACGCATCAGTTTTCCACATCGAGAAGCCATCGTGATGGCGTGTGGTGAAACAAACGTACTTCGCTCCTGCATCTTTAAACGCCTCCACCCACTTTTTCGCATCGAAGCGGTGAGGGTAGAACGCATCGGCAGCTTTCGCATATTCGTTGCGGTCGGTGCCTGAGTTTTGCAAATACCATTCGCCTTGGGCAAACATACTGTAGATGCCCCAGTGCAAAAATATACCAAATTTCATGTCGGCAAATTCTGCGCGCGAACGCAGATTCTCTGCCGAAGGCTCGTAGGGAGCAGTTTGAGCCACGCTTTTTCCACCGATGCAAGCCAGCAACAGTGCCAAAGCCATCAACTTTCTCAATCTCATAAGCATTAAAAATTTATGTAATGGTGTAAAAAACATTGTCTTCCACAAAAATACACAAATTCCCGATATCCACCATAAAAAAGTCAACAAGTCTACGAGTCAACAAGTCAACAAGTGTGGAGAAATTAGGGTTCAGTGGAAAATTTCTGGGGATAGATTATGCATCGTTGCCGAATCGTGAATGGAATCAAAGACAAAAAACATAAAAAACAGCCTTGGAGCAACGTGGAATGCTTCGCATTTGGCGGTGCGACTGTGCGCTTTGCGTCATTGGAAACGAGTTTCCATGCCGCCAACCACACAATCCCTCCGCCACCCTCTTACGAGGGCCTTCCACTTTGCCCCAAGGATAAAAACCGCTTGCCGTTTCACGGCGAAAAACCCCTGATGATAACATAATTTCTTTTCAAATTTAAATGCAAATTGAATCATACCAAAGGGGAGATTCTTCTGGTGTGTTTCCAATGCGTTGATACATTGCTGTTTGCATCGAAACATGCCAAAGGCATGTCCCTACGTTGTGATGCAATTGCGCTTTCGGATATTCTAATTTCTGAAGATTGGTTTTTCGCCGAAGGCGAGTGTTTTTTATGTTTTTGTTTCTGTGCCGCCAGTATTTTTTGTGTGGTGGGATTTGTGAGATGGGGATATTTTTGGGGCGATAACAATTTTTTGGGGGGGTGTTACGTTATAGGTTTAGAATTTGTGTGTGCTTATGCGCGCATAGTAATATTTTCATGACTATGATTAAGAAAACGATTTCTCTATTGATAGCGGCTTTGGCGTTTGTCCATGCTTCGGCATCGAACTGGCAAGTGGTGCCTTCGTTCCTTGGCTCAAAAACACAAAATGTGGTGGATATGGGCGATGAGGTGTATTATCTGGTGAGCGGCAGTCTGTATCGCTTCGATAAAAGCACTAAGGAAAACGAGAGCCTCAACCGCGCTAACTACCTTAACGATGTGGTGATTAGCAATATTTACTACAACGATTACCGTGGCTATCTGATGGTGGTGTACGACAATTCGAATATCGACATCATCACCAGTGATGGCGATATTATCAATCTTCCAGAAATCAAGGCGGCTTCGCTCACGCAATCCAAGACCATCAACGATGTGAACTTCACTCCTGAAGGGCGTGTGTATCTTGCCACCGACTTCGGCTATGTGGTGCTGAACGACAAGAAGTGGGAGGTGCAGGAATCGCGCATCTTCGGGCAGAAGATTAATTCTGTGGCTGAGGTGGGCGATTACATGCTGGTGAGCCAGGGCACAGACCTTCGCTACGGCAAGGTGGGCAAGCACTATGAAACCATCGGCTCTATGCCCAAGGTGACGGGAAAAGTGAGTAACGACGGCGGCAGACTGCGCGCACTCACCGACAGCAAGTTGCTCATCTGCACCGGTTGGACCTACATCGCCAATGTGAGCGTGAATGAGGCTGGGGAGGTGGTGGCCAATATTGCCGAATCGCAGCCTTGCAAAACCGACAATTTGCAAGCCACTCCAAGCGGTTATCTGCTCAACTGCTTTTCAAACAACTGCTATCTCACCCTCGATGCCACTGGTTCCAACTTCACCAAAGTGGATGCCGAGAATCAGATGTATAGCGCCTACAAAGGCGGCGACGGCACGCTCTGGGCTGTGGGCGACAACGGGCTTCATCAAGCCACCGACAATGCCAACTTCTACAAACCAGCGGCACTGTCGTTTGTCACTCCATTCCACCTCACCTACAACAATGCGCAACGCTTGCTCTATGTGACCAGCACAGGCTCCAATGCATTCATCAGCGAGCAAAATCTGCCCACCGGCGTGAACACTTTCGACGGCATCACCGTGAAAGATGTAACCCCTACGCCTACCATCGAGAATGGCGGCAGTTTCTACCCAGTGTTCTCCGCAAGCGAGGAAAACACCTACTTCATGGGCAACTGGTGGAACGGCATACACAAAGTGACCGGCGGCAAGGTGGTGAACAACTACAACTGGGAAAACTCGCCAATGGAGCACGCTATGGGCGGCTACTACTGTAGCCCAATCATCGCGCTCGACAAGGCAGGCAACCTGTGGGCGGCTCAATCGTCGGCTCCAGCAGGGAAAAGTTTCTTCGTGTTGCCACAGGCTAAGCAAGCGCAAAAGGCGGTGACAGCCAGCGACTGGATTACCGTGAATGTGCCAGGTGCCAGCCCGAGCAAATTCTCCGTGCTCACCATGCTGCGCAGCAGCAACGTGAAGGTGTTCTCCGACGGTACATTCGGTGGCTCGCTCTTCTTTATCAACGACGGCGGCACCCCATCGGCTAACCCCACCACCAAATCATATTCCTCTGGCTCGCTGTTCGACCAAGACGGCAACATCGTGAACTGGAACAACATCTACACCCTCACCGAAGACCAGAACGGCAATGTGTGGATGGGCACCAACGATGGCGTGCTGGTGTTTAACCCTGCCGATGCGTTCAAGAGCGACTTCCGCCTTCACCACATCAAGGTGCCACGCAACGACGGCACCAACCTTGCCGACTACCTGCTCAACGGCATCGCCGTGTCGCATATCGCCGTAGATGCGTCGAATCGTAAGTGGATTTGCACCAACGGCTCAGGCTTGTTTTTGGTGAGCGCCGACGGCACAACCGTGATTTCGCAGTTCAACACCGACAACAGTCCGCTCCTGAGCGATGTGGTGTATCGCGTGTGCCCCGACCCGTATTCAAATGCCGTGTATGTGACCACCAGCAACGGTATGATGATTTACCGCACCAACAGCACCCCTGGCGAGAACAGTTTCAGCAATGTGGTGGCATATCCAAACCCTGTGCGCCCCGACTACTACGGACTCATCACCATCACTGGGCTGATGGAAAACTCGCTCGTGAAGATTGCCGACGCGTCAGGCAACGTCGTGAAGCAATTAAAGAGTGTGGGTGGAGAGTGTACTTGGGACGGCACCGTTGACGGCGCTGAGCGCGTTAAAAGCGGCGTTTATTTCGTTTTTGCGTCGCAAGCCGACGGCAGCGAAGCCGCAGTCACCAAAATCCTCATCGTAAGATAGGGGGGAGAAAGATAGGGGAAAGCCCTCCGTTTATTCAGAAGAAGGCCATTACGCTATAGCGTTTTAGGCAAGTGGAGTGGGATTATTTGAGGGTGAGTTGGAAATCTTTGATGAAATCGCCAAATTCGGGGCGGCGTGAGAGAATGTCGTTCACGATTTCGCGCTCGGTCATGATTTTTGGTGTCTTGATGGTCTTGTCGAGTTCGATTTCAAGGGTGATGGTTCCGTTTTGAAGTGTGTTTCTGAGATAGGTCAAGATGTCGGTGAGGCTGTTGTTGATCATGCCGGCTTCGCCTTCGTTGGCCGACTTCATCTTATAGTGTGTGCCGCTCACGAGCATAGGCACGGCACGGTGCATAGCGTTCACCACGATAATGTCGTGAGGGTGCGCTTGGGTGTATGCGTTCCATGCCTGGGCGAATTGCTCAGGGTCGATGGGTTTGTTGTCGTAGAAAGTGGGGGCTGATGCCTCCTTTTTTGTTGCCTCTTGTTTGGCAGCCTCTTCAGCTGCACGCTGAGTGTTGTTGATATAGATGCGAGGAGGCATCTTGGATGGTGTCGCCGCCGATGGCTTAGCGCTTGGCATAGGAGGCGCCGGCATCGGATGCCCCTGCGGCATGTGGTGCTGTGCAGGGGCTGATGCGGTATGTTGCGCTGAAGCTTGCGCTTGTGGGGCGGCAGTCCGTGGGGCTTGCGTAGTTTGCTGTGGAGCCTGTGCCGGGCTGGCCTGCATCTTCTTCACTGGGGGCTGGTCGCCACCGGCAGGGGGCATCGGACCGGTGAGCAGCTGACAAATCTTGATCAGCGTGAGTTCCACCAGGAATTGCTTGTTGCTGGCGTTGCGATAGTTCAGGTCGCAATAGTTGCACAGGTCCATCACACGGTAGAAGTAGGTAGGGGCAAACTTCTGCGCTTGCAGCACAAACTTCTGCGCCAACTCATCGTTCATTTCCAGCAGCACCACCGTTTGGGGGTTGCTTGCCACCATCAAATCGCGGAAATGCTGTGCCAGACCGTTGATGAAGAATTGCGAGTCGAATCCGTGTTCACGAATATCCTTGTAGATGAGCAGTGCCTCAGGAATGTCGCTTTTCAGGAACGCCTCGTCGAGACGGAAATAGTAGTCGTGGTCGAGCACGTTGAGGTTCTCGATTGCGCCTTGATAGGTGATATTGCCCTCGCACGAAGCCGCCACCTGGTCGAAGATGGAGAGCGCGTCGCGCATTGCGCCATCAGCCTTTTGTGCAATCACGTTGAGGGCTGCTGTCTCGGCAGTCACGCCACGGTCGGTGCATATGTATTTCAGTTGCTCCACGATGTCGGGCACCTTGATGCGCGCGAAGTCGTAGATTTGGCAGCGCGAGAGAATCGTAGGGATAATCTTCTGCTTCTCGGTGGTTGCCAAAATGAAAATCGCATATTCGGGCGGCTCTTCCAGCGTCTTCAAAAACGCGTTGAAAGCGGCGGTGGTGAGCATGTGCACCTCATCGATGATAAACACACGGTATTTGCCCACCTGTGGCGGAATACGCACTTGGTCCACGATGGTGCGAATGTCGTCCACCGAGTTGTTGCTGGCGGCATCGAGCTCGATAATGTTGTACGAGCGTTGCTCATTAAACGCCTTGCACGATTCACATTCATTGCAAGGCTCACCGTCGGCGGTCAGATGCTCGCAGTTGATGGCTTTTGCAAAGATACGCGCGCAAGTGGTTTTGCCCACACCTCTCGGTCCGCAGAACAGGTAGGCGTGAGCCAGTTTGTTGCTGCCGATAGCCGTTTTCAGCGTATGGGTGAGCGATTGCTGTCCTACCACCGTTGCGAAACTCGCTGGGCGGTATTTCCTTGCCGATACAATGTAGTTTTCACTCATAGGATTTGTGGCTTCAAAAGTTTGAATTACAAAGATACGAAAAATATCAAAATGGCGAGAAGATAGAGGTTAGAAATTAGATTAAGAAGTTTAAGGAGTTAAGAAGTTGAAGAAGTTATGACGATAGCTGAGGATCCTGTAAAGTTGATTGGGGCGATGGCGCGACCTTTGAACATTTACACTTATGGATTTCAGCAAAAATCCTTTTTGTGAGTTTAGGGGATATGCGTTGTGTATAAAAATAAGCGAGACTACCCGACAAAGTGGTAGTCTCGACTTTTTCCTTTTTTAGAGTGCAAGATGCAGCGACAAAGTCTACATCGGCACTATGATGATGCAAAATTAAAACAAAAAAGAGCAATCACCAAATTGGGATTTGAAATTATTTTTTAAAAATTCTTAAATCGTTGAAAAGTCAGGAATAAGAACTTTGAGGTCAGGTGTGTTGGCACACAAAGCGTTGTATAGTGAAGATATGTTTTCACTCATTTCGTTGGCTCTGTTTTCTGAAATAGAGTTCATTATATATTTAACCACTCGCAATGCCCCGATAATGTTTCCTGATGTGGTTTGGTCTTGCTTTGCAGGTCCTCTTTTTATTCGTCTTGGCAACTTAAAGTCATAGAGCAAGAGACCATGTGCGCAAGCGTTGCGAACACTCAGAATAGTGTGCATATAGTTTTCAAATGTCACCACTTGGCGGATTCCAAAAATGTTTGATATAAGAATCTTGCTTTCGTGGTCTTTCAACTCCTCATACAGTTTTAGCACAGCCCCAAATGTCATGAATTCTATCGTTTTCCAAGCAGGAGCGAAACGGTCGTTGGGGTAGGCTTGATGATGACGTGCAATGACAGGGGTGCGCTTGAAATCTGCATTATAGACTTTTTCTTCAAATTTGTTGATATAAGTTCTGCTTACTACAGAAGGGTTAGCAAACCAAGTAGGGGATTTTTTGTGCTTGTTTGATAGGTGGTAAATTAGTGCTGTGCGAAATGCTATTTCAATACGGTTAAGGTATCGCATCAGCAAAAGTCGCATATCAAAGTCGAAGTAATACAAGTTAACACCATTTTCAAATGTGGCATTTGTTACATACTCGTGTGTGCGATGCCGTAAATTGGGGAATGATTTTTCAAAGGGGAATAAATAAAAACCAAGGCGGTAGTAGCCTATGTCAAGCAGAATTTCTTTAGCCTTTTCTCGGTCATTTATTCTCAAGCCCCTCTGTTCTAAAAGGTCAAGTTGCTGGTCTATGGTGGTTGCGAACTTTATCATGTTTTGTTTTGCGTAATGTGTTTGCAAATAGTTTGTTCCACAAAATTAATGAAAATCTCACAAAGATTGAAATTTGATTTATAAGAAGTTAAGACAATCGCTGAGGCTTCTTTGGCGAGGCAGGGCATGGGTGGGTGAAAGGAAACACCGATTTAATCCATTTTATCCTATTAACACCGAATTTTATTTTTTTTGGGGGGAACTGTATATCATTGCCAAAATGTTTTTGAGCAAAATGGGCGTCCGCTAATGTAATTAGTATCATGGACCATTTTTGCTTCCCTTAACACTATCTTCACTGACTCGCTAATCATATTATGCAACTGAGACTCATTAAGTCGTATTGTATTTTTCT
>OJAW01000229.1_pt1 | contig 43275 bp, 37 predicted proteins | sample 1589151 | NCBI WGS metagenome assembly OJAW01 (sample SAMN03283290) | human gut metagenome | biome: human-associated habitat; material: feces | host: Homo sapiens | place: Peru | collected 2012
GACCACCAATTTTTAAAAACGATGTAATCTGCGTTCTCGTAGACCATAGCGTCCCCGCCGACCCTGACGTTCCCTCCAACCTTGGCATTCCCACCGACCGTGGCGTTCCCGCCGACCGTGGCGTACCCGCTAACCCATGCGGAATCTCTAACCGTGGCATCATCGCCGACCTCGGCGTACCCGCTAACCCATGCGGAATCTCTAACCGTGGCGTTCCCTTCAATCGTGGCGTTCCCGCCAACCTTGGCGTTCCCACCGACCGTGGCATCATCGCCGACCTCGGCGTGCCCGTAGACCGTGGCGTTATCGAAGACCGTGGCGTTCTCGCGAACTGTGGCGTTCCCGCAGACCGTGGCGTTATCGCAGACCCATGCGTCCCCGTCTTGAGATAAGTTTTTTTCACTTTCAATCCAGCCGCCTTTTTCGCCGCATTTAACATCGCCGAACGCGGTTACACATTCAATGCGGTGCAGCGTAATATTATCGACTACTTTAGTCTCGGCGGTAAGTTTGTATTTCATATTTTTCATCTTTATTTTATTCTTCAATCCCAAACGGCGTGCCATCCGCAAAAGTCCAACCATCATGCAGATACTTTGTAAAGGTAAGATTTTCGCATCCGCCATCAATAAACACCCCTGCACTGTCAATCCTGCTTATCTGATAGCGGCATCCATTGTGCATAAGCCACCCAAACGGCTGACGCTTCTGCATTTCCGCCCAGCATTCCGCTGTATTGCGGAAAGGACGGTATTTTGGCTCGGGCTTGATGCGGTAGCACCTTGTCATATACAAATCTGGATTAGTTACGTCTACCCATTTTTCTGTAAGTGCTTTACTGTCAGTTTTTAATTTTACTTGAATCTTCTTGCCTTCTACATAGGCCTGTATTATAGGCAAAAGTTTTTTAGCTTCTTCTTGCGTCATATTATTCATTTTTAAACCATTCTTTGTCCTGTCTTACTTTTTCGCGTGCTTGCAGCCCTCCGCATGGGTGGGCATCGCTTGCCAACCGGCGGTGTCATGCACCAGTATTGGAATGCCAGTTCCTCGTACTTCTCGCGTCCGCGCAGATAGGTGTCATCGCCACGTACAATGAACTTCTTGAACACGCGGTTGTTCTTCTTGCTTATTGCGTAGATGAAGTCGCGGTCGGAATGTGCGATGTCCATGTACCACGCCCTTGACCTGTCCCAGTCGAATAAGTCCACAGCCTCGTCGAACTGTTTCTCGGTTTCGGCGAAGGTTGTCTTGAGGTCTCCGCCGAAGTTGCCGGACGGCAGCCACCAGTCCCACTTGCATCGCGTGTCGAGCGTGAAGGGGAAGCCACAATATTCGAACTCCTGCGCCTTGTTGGTCATGACCCTTTGCGTGTCCGCGCTTTCAAGCACCATTGCCAGCAGCCTGTCGCGCCGCGCCTCCGCCCGGAGGGCATTGTGCATTTCGCGTGCGTGTGAGAACTCGTCCTCGGAATACTGCTCGCCGTCCACAGTAAGTGCGAACACATCGGCGCGCGACGGCTCGGTTATAATAGCGTCAACGAGCGAGCCGAAGCGGAACGCCGCCTCGCGGTCGCCGTACTGCATACGCGGGTGGAGCATATATTTGAGCGCGGTGAGGTCGGAATTGCTGACCTCACTGCGCTCATAGTACTTGTCGGGGTTCATTTCGCCTTGATTTCTTCGGAGTACTGCACGTTCCTGTCGTGTATCAGCTCGCCGTCCTTGTTTGCAATCTTCTCGCAGAACGCAACCTGCTTCTTGAATATCTTCGCCAGCTCGTCGGTTGTGAGCGTGCAGCCCTCCTTGCTCCACCACATGGATATTACGGGCAGTATGCCGTCCGGCGCGAGCAGCGTGATTTTTTTCGTCGCCTTTGTCTTGGGGGCGTAAGCGGACACCGCGCTTTGCGTGTCGAACAGCATCTGCGCCTCGGCTGCCTGTCTGCGCAGCTCCTCCTGTCTTCGCTCTTCCGCCTCCTTGGCGAGCCTTTCGCGCTCCAGCCTTTGCGCCTCAGCCTTTTCGCGTGCGGCGGCATCCGCCCTCATCCTCTCCGCCTCAGCGGCTGACGCGGCGGCGATGCGCTCCAGCTCCGCCTTGCGGCTCGGCATCTTGTCGAGGAGGCGGTTGCGGCACACGTCAACGTCGGCGGGGAACGACTGCCTGAATTGAGGAAGCGTCTCCTTGAGTACTTCCCCGAATATCCTTTGCGCCTCCTCGTCCGCGAGTTCGGGGGAGTGGGGCGGACGCTGCATCGTGGCGAAGAAGCTCTCGGGAAGTTCGGCGGGGAACGACTTGATACTGTCGTATGCGTCCCCGTAGTTTGCCGGTGTCATGCCGTCGTATATGCCCCTCAACTTGTCCTCCACGGACGCGAGCAGTACGCGGTAAGTCCGCCGAAGCGCTTCCGTAAGGGCGGAAGTGTAGGCGGTTCTCAACTCTTCGGCGCGTCTGCGCCTTGCCTCCTCCTCCTGACGGCGAAGCTCCTCCTGCCGCCTTTGCGCGGCAAAGGCGTTACGGAAAGCCTGTAACTGCGCCGGCACTGTGTCCTTCTTGGTGGGGTCTATGCCGTTTTCCAGCGCGGTGAACTGCGCTCGCACCTCGTCGAACAGTTTCGTTACCGCCGAGCGGCGTTCGTTCATCGCCTTGACCGTGCGGCGTGCCTTGTCTATGTATGCCGCCGCCTTAATGTCGAGTTCGTCCGTCATGCCGCCCTCCTTTATTTCGCCAAGGATTGCCTGTCCCGCCGCAAGGCAGCGGTCGTGGGACTGCCTGTTGGCGTTGTAGGACTGCGGCGCGGACTGCACTATCGCGGATATGTTCTCCTGTCTGAGTATTGCTATTTCGGTTGTTGCCATTTTTGCCTGTTGTTTTGTTGTTGTTAGAATACGCCGTCGTCAGTGTCGTCGGACGTTACCGTTACGCCGCCCTCCGCCTTGGCATCCGGCGCGAATGTGTCATTCTCCTTTTCCTGTTGTGTTGTGTCCTCCGCCACGCCGGCATAGGGGTCGAAACCGGGTTCTTCCGCCGTAAGGTCGGACTCCAGCACCGTGCCTTTGCCTATGTTTATCTTGGGGTAGGTGCGGAATGCGTGCTTTATGCACTTCGCCATGAGGAAGCCGGGGTCTATGCCGCCCTCATCGGCGGTGTATAGGCTGTTGGGCTTCTCCACCCACTGTCCGTGGGTCTTGTCGAAGTACCTGTTGTTCTTCGCGGAGTAGTTCTGAAGCCTCACCCAGTCCGCCTCGGTCATCACGGAGTAGTCGGTGGAGCCGTCGGCGCGTGTTATCCTGATGAAGCACGCCACGATGTTGTTGCTTTTTCGCGGCATGGCGCACACATAGTTGACAAACTTGTGTCCGTCCTGCTCGCCGTACTCGAACCTGTCGCCCTCATAGACTATGACAGGGTTGTCGGCATGGCGTATCTGCCCGGCCCGCGCACGCATCACAAGCTCGCCGTAGCCGGATATTGTGAGGTTGCACACCTTCTCCCAGATGTCTTTCCCTTGTGCGTCAACCCCGATTTTGCATGAGCGGGGGATGAGGTAGCACAACGCCTGTGAGCCGGGGGCAAGCGAAAGCCCGCGCACGGCGAGGTCGATGAAGGAGAAGAACACAGAGGTCGCGGTGCATGAGCGAAGCACGGCGTTGTCGCGCATCTGGCGGTTGAAGTAGATTGCCTCGCGCTCGTAAGCGCGTTCGCCGCCCTCCTTCCATATTGAGTTGTACACGTTGATGAACTGGTTGCGGACTGTCTCGTGGCGCACCACATCGGCTGCCTTCATGTCCTGCAACTCCTTTGCTAATGTCATAGCTCCCATTTTGGTTTGGTTTTAGAATTTAGTGTGAATTATTATTTTTTGCCATGTATGAGGGGCATGATTTCGCCCCGTCCCGGATTTCCTTCCGCCACAGGGGGCAGAACCATCCGTTTATAGTTTCGTACAGGCGGGCGCATGATGCACACCGCGTGTCCTGCAGCGTCTGCCTACCCATCCTTGCGCAGGAGTATGTAATAGACGTATGACTTTATGCGCTCCTTGTCGAACCTCACGGTCTCCTCCTTGAGGAAGAACCACACCATTTCCCAGCCGTATTTGTCGGCGTATTCGTTGGCATCCTGCAAGGACAGGAAGCGCCTTATCTCCGTCCTCGGCACGGCGTGCCTCCGCCCTCCTGTGCCGAAAATCCTTTGAAGAAGTCCCATGTGTCAGAATATTTTTACGCGCCACAGCGCATTGTTGTAATCAGTGTGCGCCCTCACGACGGCGTGCAGCCCCTTGCAGCGGCAGAAGTCCGTAATGGCGTACAGGGAGTAGCCCAGCAATGGGGCATCCTCATGTCCGGGAAGCGGCTCTACGAATATGGCGTTGCCTCCCGGCGGTGCATATACGGTTGTTCCGTCGGAGGTGGCGAAGCCTTGCAGCAGCCCGCGCAGTTCGGAGGCTAACGCCTCCCAGTCCCTTTTCTCTTTTTCCATAACCAGAAATTTTGCTTGTTAAACTTTGCGCCGCAGCGGGGGGTCGAACCCCGGCACAAAATGGTGTTTCGGCTGTGCGAGCCTCTTTCCTGCGGCATGGCTTGCGGGTGTCTCACGACTGCCGCAAGCAAAATCAATATAATATGAGTAAAGTAAAGTCTGTGGGGGCGGGGAAGTGCCGGGCTTCCCTTTCGTCCTAGCCGTACCGTAATGCTCTCCGTTCCTTGCTATAGTCCTCGTGCCGCAAGGCAAGTTCTGCCTTTTCGAGTTCTTCCGCCGGCTGCCTTACGGACATAATCATTGCCACCGCTTTGCGGACAAGCTCGGCTACTTCCGGGCTTACACCTACTTGTACATTAATTGTCAGTTCCATGCTTGCTGTCTTCTATGTCATCTTTTATATTACTCATAAGAGCGAGAGCGAATAACTTCGCGAGAGGGCTTTTAATACCACCTTGCATATTAACATACACAGCCAACTTTAACAGCATCTCCGAGTCACCGGTTATACAGATTGCTGTATTACCCTCTTCCTCTGTGCGGTCTTTATCTGCCGCGAATAGCGCCACGGCTCGGTTGTCTGCGTTTTGTTTTTGCCATGCCTTAAGCTTGTCAACTAAGGTTTCGAGGGTCTCTTCCGAGTCTTTGCTTTTTGTGCACTCGAACGCACCGGGAAACATCTTCTCAATCTGCTCTTTCTGTTCTGTAGATGCTGCTTCGTAAGCAGTCTTGATTTTTTCTACGTCAATCTTCATTTTTTCTTTTCTTTTGTTTATTGGTTAATAATTAGGCTTTGTATTTTTCAAAAAATCCTCTGTAGCCGTTAATCTCCATGTGCTTCTCTATCCTGCGTACCGGGTCGGAAGACTCTAAGCCCTCAATGGACAGGATTAGCGCGAATTGCTTCGCCATGTCATCCGTACATGGTCTGCGGGTGGGAATGCCGTTCCATTGATACACCACTCCGTCCCGGGTGTACGTCATTACGTTGCCCGATATACTGATATCGTCGGCTGTGATTACAAGTTTTCCCATTTGCTTTTACATTATAAAGTTTCACTTATCATTAGTAGGAAGAAGAACACCGCGCAGCCCGCGTTGAACTTGATAACCCAGGCGTTGGAGACGCTTTCCTCCGTCAGCCTCGAGTAGAATTTGTTTTCGGCATTGAGCCAGTTCCTGATTGCTTGCATAATCATTGTTGTTTGTTGTGGGGGAGGACGGTAACGCTCCGCCGTTCTGCGAGAATACCTGTGTGCACGTGTCCGTGTTCAACCGTTCCGAAGCATTTAATTCCTCTTATCGTTTCCACGTGTGATGGTAGATGCGGCATTATCCTTGCCCCTGCCGCGAGGCTTCCCCCAAGAACACCGCGAACCTCACGGCGGGCGGTGAAAAAAAACAGATAGATAAATATGAAATTATGAAATAAAACAAAATAATTATCAACCTGCGCAGCCGCCGCTGCGTTAGTGTGTCCTATGTCATTTCAGGTAGGCAAGCACCGCCGCCTTGGGTATGCGCAGCCTGTTGCCCGCCCTCACGGACGGAAGGTCGCCCCGCCTCACATGGCGGCGTATGGTGTCAACGCTGCAACCGAGCATCTTCGCCGCGCCACGCGAGCTGAGGTATTCAACGTCCTTCTCTCCGCCCTTGCGCCTGTCAGCCTTCCACAGGCGGTATATCTCAAGGGCGAGGCTCTTTATCTCGTGGCTTGTCATCGCGTTCATGGCAGCGGGAACAAATAGTCTATCAACAGGCTGCCAATTCCAAGGGCGGAGAAGAAGAGCAGAATAAGAACAACGTCGGCGTTGCTCACCCTCTCGCGGAGAAGCCACGTGTGGACGGCGTTGTCCGCATTCATCCACCTTTTCACGCGCCCAATCATAGCGATGCCTCCTTGTTCTCTCTTGCACCGAGGTTGGTTATGTACATCACACCTTTCTTCTCGTCCCATTTGCATGAATATCTCACGCCGTCAAGCCTTCCTGCGTAATACGCCACGTTCTTTTTGTTGTGGTAGTCGCGGAATGTGCTGCACCCCACTTCGGCTGTAACCCCTTGGGGGATTGTCCTCATCCATTGCGACATCTTCATCTTTCCCTTGCTGTTGTACTCTGTCATCTGTTCCATTGTCTCTTTTCTTTAAGTTAATTTGTCAGTCTTTCGGATTATTCCTACTTTTGCAGACTGTTACAAGTTGGTTTAACGTGTTATACTTTATATATTGTTTATTTGTTGTTATCAAGATTACTTGAACTAACCAGAGGTAGGCTCAAGAGTCCCGGGGAGACAAGCCGCCCAAAAGATACACCGTCGGAGTGTTCTTTTTTCGCGGCTCGACTTGAATGGATTTTACCTTCACTAACCGTCGGTGAGTGTCCGTCGCCCATAAGTCGGCTGCACCTCAACGCGCTTGGTGGCAGCTTGCACATTTTCAGAGGTCGCGCCTCATTTTGCAGGTCGTGGGGATATGTGCCATTGCGCCTTTCCCTGCCGGATAACCTGCGGCCCCGTAGTGCCGGCTTTGTTTTACTTCCTCAACGTGCAGCCCTACCGTACAATGCTTTTGCCGTCAGCTGCCCTCGGAAGGCGGGTCTGCCACCGTGCGTGGCAACGTCTTGTCAATGCAAAGAAACCCGCGAGGATAGCGTGATTATCCTGTGCGGGTTTCGTCAAATCATATAGAAATATGAAAGATTTCATGTTGTCCGTAACTATCACGCTGTTGCGAATGCAATATTACCAAATATTTCGGAAACAACAAAGAAAAAATAGAGAAATGTCAAAAAAATAATTTCATTAAATAAATAAACGTCTTAAAATGAAAGAAATAGACATAAAACAAATTAGAGAAAATTTTGGCTATTCACAAGGGACGCTGGCAGATATGTTAGGTGTGTCAATACGGACTGTGCAAAATTGGGAAAATGGGAAAGTAATCCCTAAAACAAAGAAAGAATTTATACTTAGCCTTATGGAAGATGAGAATGCCTCTTTGAAGCAAAGGCTTGTGTCATTTATTTATTACAAAAGGTTGTCCCAAAAGAAATTCGAGGACAGCATAGGCGTGTCGAACGGATATGTCAACAGCATATCAAAAGGAATAGGGGCTGACAAGTTGGAGAAAATATGCAGCAAATACCCCGAATTAAACCGCAAATGGCTGTTGTACGGTCAGGGCGAGATGCTGAACCCAATCCAACAGGGCGGCATACACTCCATAGCCTCCGCCCCCCACGCCATATCGGCGGTGAACAGTACGGTGAACGCGCAGGGTGCGTCATGCATGCCGCACGCGCCCGCGAATGAGATTTGCATTGTCCCCGAAGAAGTGTCGGAACTCCCCGACACCGACGTTTACGAGCTTGTGAGGGGCGGCGGGCTGAACGAGGCGGAACGCCTCAACGCCGTGGGGCGGCACATAAGGATAGATATGTACTGGCGCGTGCGTGAGGATGCCATGATGCCGAGGTTCATGCGCGGCGACATTCTCGCCCTTGCGGCTCTGCCCGAGGGGGCGATGTTCCCCAACGGCTCGCCTATGGTGGTTGACACGCGCCCCTTCGGCTTCGTGTTCCGCCGCGTGTACGATGCGGGGGACGCGCTCGACTGCCGTGTGGCGAACGCCGAAAGCGGCTATGCCGACACCGTGATGCAGAAGTCGCAGGTGATACGCCTCTACCGCGTGGTGGGGATGGTGAGGCTCGGGCAATGAGGCTCGGGCATCCTCGGGCATAAATATGCACGTTTTTGCATATTGTTCTCTCCGCGTTCTACCGCGCTGTTAAAGGGGAATTCCAAATGATTGTGCGTGAAACTGTTGGCGGACGGTGTTCAAGTCCCGCCGAGGTCACAATAATCCCTTGCAGGCTTTTGTCATATCTTGTTTTGTGTCGTGAAAATCAGACAAAAAAGTTGCGCCGTCAGTCAAAATCGTATTGTTGATTGTCATTGTCAGGAGCAGACATGTCGGGATTCTCGTCTTTCGAAATACTTATGTTACCGTTGGGCGAAACCTTTATGGCAAACGAAAGAAATTCGTCTTCCTGTATGGGGTTTGCCACGCTTGCGGCAAGCATTATGTTTCCGTTTCTGATTTTGTTAAACACTATCCACTCAAGAACGAATTTCGTGTACGTTTTTGAATCCATGTAATTGCGGAATGTCGATTTGCGTATGGGTTTGTCAACAATTACATTTCCGCCCGAGGTGATTTTAAGTGTAACTATGTTGTCAAGATATTTTATGTCGTCCTCGCCAGTTACTATGTCGCCCTCGTTGTCCGGGGTTCTGCTTATTTTTATAAGGGTTTTTGCACCTCTCCATTCCAATGTGTCGCAACTTGTGCGGGCTGCGTCTTTTATGATTTCCTGTGTGGCACTTTTTGTTTCGCTTTCCGCCGGTGCAACACTTGCGGTGTTTTCTTTTTTCTCTCCACATGCGCACAGCATCAACGATGTTGCCAAAACTGCAGTCAGTATGTACGTTTTCATTGTCTATGTGATTTTGCATGCGAATTTACGAATTTACGCTGCAAGTTCATCACTTTCGCGGCTTGAATCTTTATGACACGGCTTATAAAGTGATATGTTTTTTATAAATTTGCAACAAACAGAATCACATTCTTATGAACAATATTCTTGAAGTACATAACGTGGTGAAAGCCTTTTCCAATCACACGGCTCTCAATGATGTAAGCATAAATGTGCCCGAAGGTTGCGTTTTCGGACTGCTTGGCAGAAATGGGGCGGGCAAAACGACGCTTATAAGGATAATTAACCGCATAACGGCTCCCGACAACGGACACATTGTGTTTAACGGGCACGAAATGACACCCGATGATGTTGCGCTTATAGGCTATCTTCCCGAGGAACGGGGGCTTTACCGCAAGATGAAAGTGGGTGAACAGGCTGTTTATCTCGGTATGCTCAAGGGGCTTTCGCGTAACGAGGCGCAGAGAAGACTGAAAAAATGGTTTGAAAAGCTTGACATCCTGTCGTGGTGGGACAGAAAACTCGAGGAATTGTCCAAAGGCATGCAGCAAAAGGTTCAGTTTGTCATCACAGTGGTTCATGAACCCAAATTGTTGATTTTTGACGAGCCTTTCAGCGGTTTTGACCCTGTTAACGCCCGTTTGTTGAAGAACGAGATGCTTGAACTCCGCGACAAGGGGCATACCATAATATATTCAACCCACAATATGGAGAGTGTGGAAGAAGTTTGTGATTATTTCGCCATAATAGACAAGTCGCGGGTGGCACTCAGCGGCAAGGTTGACGAAGTGCGCCGTAAATTTCGCGAAGGCATTTATGATGTTTCCTATGAAGGCAATGTTTCATTGCAGGATTGTGAACGGTACAAGGTGATTTCTTCCGGTTTTCAGGGAAACGAGACATATTTCAAGGTTTCAAAGATCAATGGCACAAGCAACTCGCAACTTGCGGGAGAGTTGGCAAAACATGGCGAACTTATGTATTTTGCCGAAAAACTCCCTTCAATGAACGACATTTTTGTCAAGACTGTGGGCGAATAATTCGTAACATCGTTTTTGACGCAGAAAAACATCACGGAAAAGGTTGTTTTTTGAAAATTGTCAGGTCTTCGAAAAAACACAAGGCATGTCGTAAAAAATACAAGCCATGTATTTTAAAATACAAGGCACTTATTTCAAAATATATGCCTTATATTTTTTGCCATTACAAATGCTTGATAAACAACAACTTAAAAGAAAGTACATAAAAGGGGGTAAGTGTGTGAGTATCAAGCTTGTATGAAAAATATGCGCGATTCTGTTTCGCATGGCAGGGAAAGGTTGTTTTACGAAAACTGTGTGCAATAAAAAAGGTGCATGACAAATTGTGTAATGCACCTTTTTTATGTCTATATATCAGACAATTTTTGTCAGTTGTCGGTTTTAGCGGTATTTTCAAGGCTTTGCGCCCATTCCACATTGAGTTTGTTGCCTTCCTTGCAGGTTGAAACATTGATAGCGTTGTGTTTGTCCGCTCCTTCTTCCATTAAAAGTTCGCACGCAGCGTCTTCTATGTAGTTTTGTATGGCACGTCTCAACGGTCTTGCGCCGAGTTGCGGGTCAAATCCCTTTTCCGCAATGAAATCTCTTGCTTCGGAAGTTACGTTCAAGGCATAGCCTGTGTTTTTTGTGCGTTCTATGAGTTTGTCAATCTCTGTGTCGGCAATTTTTCTTACGGCTTCTTTTGTAAGCGGTTCGAACATAATTATTTCGTCAATGCGATTCAAAAACTCGGGAGCGAATGTACGGTTCAGCGACTTGCGGATAATAGAGTCGTTCTGGTTCTTGTCTCCCGCTCCGGGAGCGTTGAAACCTATTCCATGCCCGAACTCACGCAATTGTTTTGTTCCGCTGTTCGATGTCATGATTATAACCGTGTTTTTGAAGTCTACAGTACGTCCGTTACTGTCTGTAAGCCTGCCTTCGTCCATAACCTGCAACAAAAGATTGAATACATCGCCGTTGGCTTTCTCTATTTCGTCAAGCAGAATAATGGAGTAGGGATGGCGACGTACCTTTTCGGTGAGCTGTCCCCCCTCTTCATATCCCACATATCCCGGAGGTGCACCTATAAGTCGTGAAACCGAATACTTTTCCATGTATTCGCTCATGTCTATTCGTATCAGCGCGTCTTCGGAACCAAACATGAAATCGGCAAGTTTTTTTGCGAGCAATGTTTTGCCCACTCCGGTGGGACCGAGAAACATGAACGTTCCTATTGGACGCTTCGGGTCTTTCAGTCCGATGCGACTGCGCATTATTGCTTTGGTCAGTTTTTGCACGGCAGTGTCTTGGGCTATAACTTCGTCCGACAACTTTTTATTCATGCCTTTAAGTCTGATGTTTTCGGCTTGTACCATTTTTTGAACAGGCACTCCCGACATATAGGAAACTACTTCCTCTATTTGCGGACGGTCAACAATTTCGCGGTTCTCGTTCAGCGATTCCTCCCATTGCCTCTGCATCTGCTCAAATACACGTGTCTGTGAAATTTCTCTGTCTCGCAGTTCCGCCGCTTTCTCGAAGTCCTGTTTTTTTACGGCTTCATCTTTTGCAGCTTTGAGTTGTGCTATTTGGTTTTCGCATTCTTCGAGTTCCTTAGGCACTTTCAGATTTACGATGTGGGCATGCGAACCCGATTCGTCGAGAGCATCAATGGCTTTGTCGGGTTGGCAGCGGTCGGAGATATATCTGTCGGTTAAGGAAACGCAGGCTTCGAGAGCTTCTTCTGTGTATCGAACATTATGATGGTCTTCATATCTGTCCTTAATGTTGTGAAGAATCTGCAAAGTTTCGTCGTAGGAAGTAGGTTCTACAATAACTTTTTGAAAACGTCTTTCAAGAGCTCCGTCCTTTTCAATGGATTTTCGATATTCGTCCATTGTCGTTGCGCCAATGCATTGGATTTCGCCTCGCGCAAGCGCAGGTTTGAGAATGTTTGCGGCATCCATGCTTCCCGGCGTGGAACCTGCACCTACAATGGTGTGTATTTCGTCAATGAAAAGAATGATGTCGGGATTTTTGCGCAGCTCTTCAAGAAGACCGCGTATGCGTTCTTCAAACTGACCGCGATATTTTGTGCCTGCCACAAGGGAAACCATGTCGAGAGCAACCACACGTTTGTGAAGAAAAGTGCGGGGCACTTTGCGCTCTTTTATTCTTAGAGCGAAACCTTCCACTATTGCGCTTTTACCAACACCGGGTTCGCCAATAAGCACAGGGTTGTTCTTCTTGCGTCTGTTGAGAATTTGTGCGATATGTTCTATTTCTTTTTCCCTTCCAACCACAGGGTCGAGTTTTCCTTTGGCGGCAGCTTCGGTAAGATCGTATCCGAAATTGTTTATAACAGGTGTCTCATTGCCAGGAGAGGGATTGGAACCTGCGGAATGTATGGAAGTTTTCTTATCGCGTGCATCCATTTCTTCCTCCTCTTCGTCATCGCCGAAATCAAAACCGGCGTTAACGTCCGGTTTCATGGCAAGCAATTTATGAACCGCTTCGTATGTAACGTCGTTGTTGTTAAGAATTTTGCAAACAATGTTGTCGTTGTCTTTAAGCAGGGCAAGCAACAGATGCTCTGTGTCAAGGCAACGGCTGTGAAGCAAACGCACTTCTAGAGTTCCGCCTCTAAGAATTTTTGCGGATGCAGGTGAGAGTACGATTTCACAGAATATATCTGTACGTGTATTGCCTGTTTCTTCGTTAAGCTGCTCTTCTATTCCTCGCTTTATATCGTCAAGGCGCAAATGAAATTTGTTGAGTATTTCAATAGCCTTGCCCGAATTCTCGCGCAGCATACCGAGAAACAAATGTCCGGGTTCTATTGTACGAGATTGCAAGCGTTCGGCTTCTTCCTTGCTATATATGAGTATTTGGTTTACTCTTGGTGAGAATTGATTGTTCATATTTGGTGGTTTTCCTTATTTTGCAAAGGTATTAATAAATTCAATACAGACTATAAGCAAAGCTTGTGCCAAAGAAAAGAACGCAATCTTTTTGTATCAATTTTTCTGTGTGTTGGGATTTATGGTTAACTTTGTAAGATATGTGTGATGACCATATTCTTTGCTAATGGATGAAAACAATAATCTGAAGATTTACCGTGCTTCTGCGGGTAGCGGAAAAACGTTTACGCTTGTTTCGGAGTATATAGCCATTGCCATATCTTCCTATGCGGGAACATCGGCATTTGCCAATATACTTGCCATAACCTTTACGAACAAAGCCACGGGCGAAATGAAGATGCGTATTCTCAATACGCTTTGGTACATAAAAAACAGGCTTCGTCAAGGCAATAGTTATGTGCAAAAGATAGGCGAAATACTCGGAGGAAAATTAAGTGAAGAGGAAATAAGAGAGCGTTGCGGAATTACGCTGAATTATATTCTGAACAATTACGATTTTTTTGATGTAAAGACGATAGATTCTTTCTTTCAAGGAATAATAGGAGATATAGCTGCAATGATTGGTTATGATTCAAATCTCGAAGTGTTCCTGAATGATGACGAAATGGTCGATTTTGCCGTGGAAAATATCGTTGCAGAGGCAGCGGAAGGAAAGAATAGGATATTGACTAACCTTTTGAAGGATTATATAGAGAAAAATCTTGAAGAAAATTCTTCTTGGGATTTCCGCCGTGCTTTGAAACGTTTTGGACTGAACGTATGTCGTGAGACGTATATGCGTAATGAAAAAGAGATAAACAAAGTTTTTGGTGATTCTAAAACTTTCTCGGAAATATATGACAGGTTGGCGGAAGAAAAGAAAAAGACGGAAAATCTTATTTCGCACCTCGCGGATAGTTTGACAATAGACTATGAAAAATTTTCGAAAGGAAAATATGTAGCCAATTATGTTGCCAAAGCTTTGGCTTGCGAGTGCGACGGTATGAACAAATCGGTTACTGCTTTTTATAACGGCGATTATGGTAAGACAAAGGAATCTCTGGAGGATATGGACGTTTGGCACTCGCAATTTGTGGCATTCGAAAAAGATCGCGCCAGACTATTCAGACGGTTAAACAGTGCTGTTCTTACTCTTGAGAATCTTAATGGGATGAGAATGCTTGAAGCCATAGACAGCGAAGTAAAAAAGGGAAGCCGCGAAGAAAACAGAATATTACTTTCTAAAAGCCAGGAACTCGTGAGCGAACAGTTGCACGACAGCGACAATATTTCGTTTGTTTTTGAACGTGCCGGAAGAAGATACAGATATATAATGCTTGATGAAGCACAGGACACATCGCAAATGCAGTTTGACAGTCTGTGGAGATTGATGTCAAACCTTTTGGCTTCTGTGGGAAACCGTTGCGTCATAGTGGGTGATGTGAAACAAAGTATATATCGTTGGCGCGGTGGCGACTGGAATATACTTCACGAATTGGGAAACAAATATGATTCAAGCGGACGTTATGTTCTTGAAGACAACTATCGCAGTTTCGAAAATATAGTGGCTTTTAATAATGAGTTTTTTGAAAATATCAGGAAACTACGCCAGGAAGGCATTGCGGGAATTTATTCGGATGTAAGTCAGAATATAAAATGCAAACCCGAAGAAAGGGGATGTGTAAAGGTCTATGGCATATCGCCCGACTGTGAAGACGTGGAGGAAGAAAGACTTGAAACATTGCTTGACAATATAAAACTTGCCCACGATGCGGGAGTGGATTATAGCGATATGGCAATTCTTACACGTAAAAATGATGAAATATATGCCATAGCCGATTATATGAAACTAAAAAATGCCCCTTTTAAAATAGATACCCGTGAGGCATATAATCTTACAAATTCAGTGGCGGTAAAAATGATTATTGCCGCAATGAAATATATTTATGGTGAAACTTGCGAGAATCAAGATAATGTGAGCGGCTATTTTGTTGCACGGGAATATCGAAGAATTTGTGATGGTGATGCATTTAAGGAGCCTTCGTTTGAAGAAGAAAACAAAAATGTGGTATCAGACTATGTAAAGAATTCTTTGCCGGAGGAATTAGTGGAGTCTGTTAAAGTTCTTACTGAGCTTCCAATAGTCGAAATGGTATTAAGAATATCGCGTATGTTGCGCGTTTTTGAAATGAAAGAGGAAAGCCAATACTTTCTTACTTTCATAGACTATATAAATGCGTATTCGCAGCGTAACTCCTATGATTTGAAACGTTTTTTTTATGATTGGGATGTTGAAGGTGCGAAACAATATATTGCCACGGAAGCTGATAACGGTATCAAAGTTATGACAATACACAAAGCCAAAGGCCTAGAGTTTCATACGGTGTTTATTCCTTATTGTGATTGGAAACTTGTTCCTACGAATAATGCAAAGATGTGGTGCACTCCGCATGGTGAAATTTATGATGGTATTCCTCTTGTGCCTGTGAGTTTCGTGAAAAAAGCAGAAGAAAGTATATATGATAAAGATTATGCCAAAGAAGCTTTCGATGTGGAAGTGGATAATATAAATATGTTGTATGTTGCGTTTACAAGAGCCAAGGTCAATCTTTTTGTGCAATATGCCGAACGGAAAAAGATTGGAGACACAATAAACAGCATGAAAATTTCGGATTATCTCGTTTGTGCTTTGAGCAATATGGATATGGAGAAATACGGAAAAGACATAGTACCAAGCAAAAAAGAAACAAAGAAAGATGACGAAAGATTTTCACCACGTGGCAAGGCTGTCGAATTAGACTTAAAAATGGAGGGAATATTATGAAAAATTCTTTTTTGGCAAAGGTAGCCGAAGAACTTATAAAGCGTGGAGGAGATTTCTCTGCTCTTAATATTGTATTCCCGCAGCGTCGTGCAATAGAGGTCTTTAGCAGTATTTGGCAAAAGAAGTTTTCTATAAAAGATGGTGGCTCGCCCAAGCTTTTTACAATGAGTCGCCTGTTTCGTAATGCTTCGGGACTGAAGAAAGCCGATAGAACCGACATGCTTTTCCGTATATACGATGCATATCTTGAGGTGTGCACCAAGCGTGGTGTTTCAAACCAAATGACGTTTGAGGAATTTCTTCCATGGAGTGAGATGATGTTTTCTGATTTCGACGATGTGGATAGAAGTCTTGCAGATGCTCCTTCTGTTTTTCGTGAGGTGAATAATTTTCATGATATAGACAACATGAAATTTGCCGATGAAGAAAGTGTGAAACAGCTCAAAGAGTATTTTACAACTTTCTTTCAAGCATATGGAGAAGATATGCGTGGGAAATATCATGGGATATGGAATATGCTTGCGGATATATATGAGTGTGTGAAATCGAGCAAAGAAAAAACTATATACGAAGGAGCAGTCTATAGACAGGGTTGCGAAAAACTACTAAAATCCAGCGACGAAAGAAAATATGTGTTTGTCGGTTTCAATCTGCTTAGCGGTGCAGAGAGAAGCGTAATGAAGCATTTGAAAGACAAAGGTTGCGCAGATTTCTTTTGGGATTATACACCGGGATTTGTTGACGAGGATAATGTGGCGGTATCAAATGTTTTGCGGAACCTGAAAAGTTTCGGCGGTTGGACTCCTCCTGCCGAAGATATGGAATATACCAATATAAATATTGTAGAAAGTTCCACCCAAAGCGGAGAAGTTGCTTATATAAGCAAATGGCTTGAAGAAGTAAATCCAGCCAAAGAAGATTTTACGGCGGTAATTCCAATGGATGACACAATACTCGGAATAATGCGTCATTTTCTGCCTCACGAATCTTTTGCTTTCAATATGCCGATGTCGTTACCATATACTTCTACTTTTGCAAAGTTGATGCGTTTTGCCGATTCGGAGATTAAAAAGAATGCAGGTCAGGAAGGATATGACGGTCGTGCTTTGATTGCTGCTTTGAAAGAGGAGATAAAAAATAAAGTCTTGAAAGATGACAGAGGAAAATACCAGGATGAAGAATTGTCGGCAGATGCGGCAAAGTCGGCTGTAGAGAAAGTTGAAACGTTGTTGCAAAAAAACGATACAATTAAAGTTTCGCCACGTGTTGCAGCCATGATATTCAAGTCGCAGTATATTTCTGCCGAAATTGAAGACGAAGAATCCGAAACGAAATTCAATTCATATGGCAAGCGTCGTGTGGATGTAATAAATCTTCAAGACACGCGCACTATAGACTTTGATAATGTTCTTTTACTTGATTGTAATGAAGGGTCGCTTCCTCAGACAAAAAGGCATCCCACAATGCTTCCCAATAGTGTTCGCTCGGCTTACGGACTACCTTTGTTAAACAACGGCAGCGTGGCGGCGTATAATTTCTTCCGTTTATTAAAGCGTACTCCCAATATATCCGTAGCTTATTCCTCTTCGTCCATGGCTATAGGCAGCAAAGAAGTTTCGCGATATATATTGCAAGTTTTTGCTGGACAGATAATGCGTGGATTTGAGGTAAAGAATCTTGTGGGCAAAGCCGTATTGCACGAACATACACCGCAGCCCGTGATAAAGACTCCTCAAATGCTTCAAAAAATAAAGAGGCTTGAGGCAACACCATTATATATGTATGTGGAATGTCCGCTAAAGTTCTATTATAATAAAGTGGCGTGCCTGCGTACACCTATGCCAGACCCGGAAAAAATGCCGTCCAATCTTTTCGGTACGATATTCCATGATTCAATTCAGAAATATTATGAAGACAAACCGGATAAACATATAGAGCGTTCTACCATAGAGCAGGATCTTGCAGATAAGAAATACACATATCTTTCTGCCTGTATAAAGAAAGCTTTTAATGAATCAAATGTTCGGGACAATAGTATTATAAGCGGCATAATCTTGAAATATTTGAAAGACGTGCTGCGTTATGATGCCGCAAAAGCTCCATTTGATATAGTTCCGCAGTACATAGAAAAATTTCTTTATGTACCGTTTGTTTCAAAAAGCGGATATATGGTCAAGGTTGGCGGCAAATTCGATCGTGTTCATATTAAAGACAATATTTATGTGGTTGTGGACTATAAAACTGGAAAATGGAGCGGACCTGTCAAGGCTGCGAATTTGAAAGACGTGTTTACCAAGCCGGATACTCTTAAACATTACAATTATGTTTTGCAGACTATGGTCTATTCACTCGCTCTTGACGAAACACTCAATAAAGAATCGATGCAAAAACATTCCGTAAGACCCGAACTATATTTTGTTGCTGCCATGACGCACGAAGATTTCACGCCGCAAGTAACTGTTGACAAACATCCCATAGATGAGTTTTCAAGTATAAGGGACGAAGTGAGAAACGAGGTGCAAAACATGGTGGATGATATATTTGATATTTCAAAGCCCTTTACACCTTGCGAAAACGGAAAACCTTGTGCCATGTGCGATTACAAATGTCTTTGTTTCCGATAAAATAAAAAAAGAATAATACGTATACAATAAATATCAAAACAATGAACTTCAAAACAATTCTTTTATCGCTCTGTCTCATGACAGGCGTAACGGCAGGAGCGCAAAGCCGTGCCGATCGTCAACATCTCAACGACAAAAACTCTTTCACCATGCTTTTGCTTGGAGATCCGCAGGGCTACACAAAGTATGACATTAACCAACCGTTGTTTGAGCTTACAACTTTGTGGTGTGCCGACAATGTGGAAAACCTCAACGTAAAGGCTGTTCTCATAACCGGCGATCTTGTAGAGCAGAACGACAATATAGTTCTCAACCGTTCTATGCTCAATCAGACAAGTCGCCAGATGTGGGAAAGCGCATCACGCAGTTTGGCACGCCTCGACAATAAAGTGCCATATATCATTGCTACCGGCAATCATGAATATGGTTATACACGCGGAGACCAAAGTTTTACGCATTTTCCTGAATATTTCCCGGTAGAAAGAAACTCCAAGTGGACGGATTGTCTTGTTGCCGCTTATCCAAATAGAGAAGGGAAAGCTTCGCTTGAGAATTCTGCGTATGTTTTCAATGATAAAAACTGGGGCGACTTGCTTGTCATAGCCTTGGAATGGGCTCCGAGAGACGAAGTACTGGTTTGGGCAAAGAAACTGTGCGACAGTGAAAAATACAAGAACCACAAGGCAATTGTCTTAACCCATACTTTTTTGCGCGAAAAGTCGGCAGAACGTACCGACAATGAGAACTACAAAATAGAACCTCATAACTGGGGACAGGGAATATGGGACAAACTTGTAAAGTGTACGCCAAACATTCGTTTTGTATTCTGCGGACATACAGGCGTTCCCGGTTCTTTTGAAGAAAGCGTGGCATATCGTAAGGACAAAAACGATGCAGGCAAAATTGTTCATCAAATGATGTTCAACGTACAAGTGCTTGGCGGCGGCTGGGAAGGCAACGGCGGCGACGGATGGCTTAGAATACTTGAATTCATGCCCGACGGAAAAACTGTGAAAGTGAGCACCTATTCCGCACTTTTCGGAATTTCTCCCACAACAAAGCAGTTTGCCCACCGCACAGGAAAGTGCGACCAGTTCGACATGGTTCTCGATTGAGAATCATGTCGAACGTTTATGCAAAAGTAAGTTTTAACAGCAACAGAAAATCCTATGTTACGGTTGTATTTAGAAGGGTGTAATTAACTGCACACAATGAGAAATAATAGTAAATAAACCACTGAATATCAGTTGTATTCTTGTTTTAACACTTCGCAGTCTGTTTTTGGTGCTTCGACATTTTCCGCATAATTTTGTGACGTATTTCTATCGCGGTGAATGTGCGGAGCTTTATTTTTGCCACAAAATTCAAGTCCGGCGACAAAGGTTGACAACGGTTCACAGACAGAGACAAAAGGCTGGGCAAAATGTGAGAACTGCCACAAAAAGTAAGCAGGTTGACAACAGGCGACAATAGTTGACTTTCGTTCACTTCCCGATGGAATACACAGAAAAGAGTGTTAACATTAAAATAAGGGAAAGAATGAATAAGACAAGAAGATGCGCATTTTGCGGCAGGGAGTTCATCGCCAATAGCGGAATGCAGAAGTATTGCTCCGTCAGCTGCGCCGATGAAGCAAAGAAAGAGAGGAAGAAAAGGAATGAAGATTTCCTCAAGGCAGCAAACCCTGTTATAGGACTGAGGCAGCAGGAGTACCTCACATTCTCCAAGGCGGCTATCCTCATGGGATGCTCGCGCCAATACATTTATAAGCTCGTGTCGCAGGGCAAGCTGAAAGCCTCACGCATCAGCAGCCGCATGGCAATAATCCGCCGTGCTGACATTGAAAAGATGCTGGAAGGCAACCCTTATAATAAGTTAGTGTTCGGCAACCGACCGAAACCAACAATTCTTAAGCAGCGTCAGAAGAAGCAAGAAACCGCACCCGTTTCTGACGAGCCTTTGACATACCTCTCCGGCGAGGAGGTGATGTCCATTTATAAAGTAAAGCAGATGTGGCTTTACACCACCGCCAAGCGCAACCAGATACCCATGTGTCGTATTGCTGGAAAGAACTATTACAGCAAGCGTCATGTGGAGGACCGTCTTGGACTGACCGTTGACGCCTCTACTATCACCGAATGGCTCACCACAGACGAGGTGTTCGAGGAGTTCGGCATGAAAGCTACCGCCATTCGTGCCTACGCATACCGCCACAGTATTCCCACGAAGAAAGAATACGGTATCACCTATTATTCAAAGGCTCACATCGCAGAATTGCGACAGATGGAAATAATGACAGATGAACGGTATTGCACCGTTGATGAGGTGTCAGAGAAATACGGACTGTCCAAAGCAAACATCCACCATATCACCAAAGTTCATGGCATAGAGAAGAAGAAAGTGGGTGTGAGAAACCTACTATTACGTGCCGATGTAGAGCGTGCGATGGCGGAAAGAGCCGCCAAAGGACTGTAAATTCGTTCATTTTCCATTGATAACACGATTATCCGTCAATTATCATCATTAACTGCTATCAACGGCATATCATTCAGTTCCTTTGCACCGTGGAGATAGTTTCCACCAAGTAACATTCATAAATAACAAAGAAAAGACTATGAGTAATATCTGTAAGACCGTGAATCTTTACACACGGAAAATCAAGGGCGGAAAGATGCTGTCCTATTTTCTCGACTATTATCCCGGCTACCGTGACGAGACCACCAACAAAGTGCTGCGCCATGAATCGCTCGGCATCTACATCTATGCCCATCCGAAGACACAACGTGAGAAAGACTACAACGCACGTTTGTCGGAGAAAGCCGAGGCACTGCGCTGCCGCCGGTATGAGGAGATTGTGAATGAGCGTTACGAGTTCTTCGACCGCAACAAACTCAACGGCAGTTTCATTGATTACTTTAAGAAGTATGCCGGAAAGAAAAACTCACGCTATGAGCAGGCGTTCCTGCACTTCAACCTGTTCACTGGCGGCAAATGCACCTTTGCCGAAATCACTGTGGAATTGTGCAACAAGTTCCTTGAATATCTGCGCACCACGCATCAGGTAATCCACACCAAACGCAAGCTGCACACTAATACCATCGCCAGTTACTGGTCCGCATTTCTCGGTACGCTCCATGCCGCCCACCGCGACAGAAAGATAAAGGAAAATCCATGTCCCTATCTGGAACGTGCCGAAACCATCCCGACCGACAAGGTGGGACTGTCTGCGGATGAACTCATACGGCTGGCAGAAACTCCGTGCGAGGTTCCTATACTAAAGACCGCCTTCCTTTTCTCCTGCCTTACAGGACTGAGGAAGAGTGATGTCAAGCCATTCACATGGGAAATGATACAGCCCGAAGCGGACGGGAGTCTCTATATCACCGACCGAATGCAGAAGACAAAGCAGATTGTCCACAACCCGATAGGAGACGAGGCACTGGCATTGATAGACAACGGTAAAAGAGAGGGACTTGTGTTTCCCGGTTTCAATGACAACATGACGCAGACAGCACTCAAGCAATGGGTGAAGGCAGCGGGCATCACCAAGCACATCACCTACCATTCAAGCCGCCACACCTTCTGCTCTCTGCAACTTCAGGCAGGGACAGACCCCAATACCGTAAAGGAACTTGTCGGTCACAAGAACCTCACCACCACGCAGCAGTATCTTGACAGCGTTGACAGCAGGAAGAAGGAGGCGGCAAACCGCATCACATTGAAACGTAAGACGAAATAGCGTCATTCTATCATTTTTACTGTCTTACAAACAATTGGAGTATGATTCTGAGTGTGAAATCATACTCCAATATTAATTTGTCCTAAATTACCGTGTTTACCTGCGACTATTTTCGCATATACCAAAACCGCCATAGTAACTTTGCTGTAAATAACCGTCAACAAGACGTAATATCGAACAATAAAACAAATATAACACATGAGAAATTTGAGTACGAATATCAGCAAAGAGACCTGCCTTTTCTATGGTCTTCCCGGCACAGCCATCCTTGCCGTGTCGCTCATCCTGTCCTGCAAAGTCGGCAATGACTTCGGAGGAAGCACGTTTGTAAACACCGTTTTCTTCTTTGGCTGCAATGCCCTGTTATGGCTGTTGTATCTGGTATTGTTTCAGTACCTACCAGTTGACTTGATGAGGATTTTGCTGTCGAGGAAGAATCCTGTCAGCGTTGAAACAGCAGAAACAAATACAGCAATAGAGACATTTCCTACTCCTGTCAGCACAATCCAACCGATGACCGCCGAAGAATACAAATCCCACTGTGCCAAGTTTGAGCGCAAAAAGCAGGAGGAACACCAAAAAGTTGTCAATCCTATCATTGATTATGTAGGTAGAGTGATGTCACCGTTCATGGAGGAAACAGAACTTGACCTGCTTCGCAATGAGATTCGGGCATGGTGTGACAATCCGAACCATAAACCCCAACCTGTCAAGTTGAAAACGATTCATGACTACAAGGACAAACTGAAGACTGTCTCTTTTAAGCATTTCATATGGAACATAGCCGCAAGACTCGGCTTTGAAAACGGATATTCCGGGAAGATACAGGCCGATTTCATCAAATCTCTGTTTCCCAACGAACTGAAGGACGTAGAATCTAAATCGTTGGAAAGAAGTCTGACAAGCTCGCCTGAAGACGGGCACATCAAACTTGACAGACCAAAGCATACGGACAACTATGCATTCCAATTCTGACCATTAACTTTTTACTTTGATACACATTTATATATAGGGAGGCTCATTAGAGCTTCCTTTTTTATTATATGCCAAGCACTCTGTATTGCTTGTTAGTTGCTATATATCACCTTAATCTTATCTCTTTATCCTGTCTTTTCCCTTATATTTTGCCCCTTGTTTCTTGATAGTACAGTTATCTCAGGATTATCCGCCGATTATCATCAACAATCTGTATCACAGGTATATCATTCAGTTCCTTTGCCGCAACTTAATTTTCAAAATATGACAAACGAACTTACATTCAACGACCTCCCGCAGGTCGTGGCCGAGCTTCGGGATGAGGTAATCGGCATGAGACAAATGCTCACCAGTTTGCAAAAAGAGAACGGACAGCGCAAGGAGAACACTCACCGCCCAATGTCAGTGGAAGAAGCAGCGGAATATCTGAAGATACCGCTACGCACCCTTTATATGAAACTGGGTAACGGTACCATTCCTGCCACTAAGCCAGGCAAGAGGTACGTCCTCTATAAGGATGAGCTTGACAAATGGCTGGAGTGTAACCGCAAGAATCCTGTACCGCTTACAGATGAGGAACAGAACGCAGCCATCCTTGCTGCAAACAGACGTAAACCCAACAAGGCGGACTGGAGGTGAGTATGGAGAACTGTTACAATTTCTCGTTTTTCCGTGCACCGATTCAGAACACTATTCCTGATGTAGCCTTCAGCATCCTTGATGCATACCGTTACATCTCGGAACCGATTGCCAAAGAGCGCACGGAACAGTTGCGTGCCATGGCCTCACATGATGAAGCCAGACAGTTTAAGGCACAGCACTTTGACTACTGCACTTTCTCAGGACTGTTCGAATCCCGCTCCTCTTCACAGCTCATACAACATTCAGGGTTGATTTGTGTGGACTTTGACCATGTGAAGGATGTCCCTGCGCTAAAACAGCAGTTGCTGGAGCATGAGTATTTCGATACAATCCTGATGTTCACCTCACCTTCGGGAAACGGAGTGAAATGGATTGTTGAGGTTGACCTGCAAGGTTGGGAGCACTCCCGTTTCTTCAAGTCCATGGCAAACTGCCTGAAAGCGACAGGACTTCCTCCCGTTGATATTTCGGGCAGTGATGTAGCCAGAGCCTGTTTCCTCCCATACGACCCAAATGTTTATATCCATCCAAAATTTCAAGACTATGCCAAAGAAACATTTTATACCCCAGCAGTGGGAAGCATGTTCGGATGAGAATTGTATTCCTATCTGCAATAAGGTGTATTCTGGCGATTGCGGCAACGATAGAGACAATGATGTGGAACGCATCGTTTCCTTGATTGAACAACAGAGTGCAGACATCGCACCATCCTATGAGGAATGGGTGAAGCTCGGTTTTGCACTGGTGGATGGATATGGAGAGAACGGACGTGACTACTTCATGCGACTAAGTACTCTTCATGCAGGATGCACCCAGGAAGCGGCAGAATCCCAATATGACAAATGTCTTCGCTCCGGAAATTCGGGAATCACCATATCCACCTTCTTCCATCTGGTAAAAAATACAGGAATATCCATTTCCATACCGAATGGTAAAATGGCAATTTGGCAAAATGGTAATTTGCGAGACCATGCAGATAAACAAAATAACGCTGAAATATCCAAAAGTCCAAATTGCCAAGATGGTAATATGGAAATATCAGAGGAAAAAGAGGCAGTAAAAGTCCAAAATACCAAATATCCATATTGCCAGAACGGTAAAACGGACATTTCGGATAAATGGATATTTGAGGAAGAAGAGCTGCCGATTTTCCCGAAAGAGGTATATATCCATCTCCCTCCTTTTCTTGACAGCGTAATGAAGAGTGCCATATCACCGTCGGACAGGGATATGTTATTGATTGGGGCTATTACCGTACTTTCTTCCACGATGGATAAGGTGAGCGGAGTCTATGATGAGCGCATTGTTTATCCCAACCTGTATCTGTTTGTTTCCGCAGATGCCGGCATGGGCAAAGGGGCGTTGACTTTATGCCGTGAGCTGGTAGCACCCATCAATGCGGAATTGCGTACCGCTGCCAGACTGCAATTGGCAGACCCGGACAGCAGCAAAGAGAAAGATACGCCCATGCTCGCCCTTATCATTCCGGCCAACAGCAGTGCCAGCGCATTTATTAAAACGTTGGCGGACAACAACGGTACAGGACTGATGTTCGAGACGGAAGGTGATACGCTCAGCCAGACACTGAAGTCCGACTACGGGAACTATTCCGACACGTTGCGCAAGGCGTTCCATCATGAGCCTGTATCGCTGTGTCGCCGCAAGGACAGGAAGTTCCTTGAACTGGACTGTCCCAAACTGAGTGTCGTGCTTGCAGGAACACCGGGACAGGTCCGTAACCTCATACAGGATTCCGAGAACGGACTGTTCAGCCGTTTCATGTTCTTCAATATAAAGTTCGAGAGGAACATCCGCAATGTATTTATTGTGACAAACACCAGACATTCCAAGACGGAGGTGTTTCGTCAGTTGGGTGAACAATACAAAGAACTGTTAGGAAAGATTCAGCGGGAGGCATCGGCATACGAAGTGAGTATTCCACAATTCCTGCACGCTCATTTCATGGACCACTACAATCAGCTGAACAACGAATGCTGCGAAGCCATTGGCAACAGGATGCAGGGTGTGGTGAGAAGAAACGGACTGATGGCATTCCGCATCATGATGGTGCTGACAATTGTCCGGCATCTGACGGATGAGTGCTACCATCCGATGCCGGAAAGACAACCTTTGAGACTGGAATGTTCTGATGAGGATTATCACACATCACTCACTATTGCCGAGACCATGCTGTATCATTCTGCATATATGTTCCGTCAGTTGGAGAAGCCTTTCTCCCCGGCATCTGCATCCAACAGGAATGACAGAAGAGAAATCCTGTACAAAATGTTACCGGACAGTTTTACTAAACAGGAGTACCTGGCTATTGTCAGACAGCAGGAATACAGCGAAAGTACCTGCAACAAATGGATTGACAGATATGTGGCAGAAGGCCGCCTCCGGCATTGTGGGCACTCCAAGTATGAGAAGGTGCAGAGGACTTCATCTGAAACTCCTTCTTCAACAGCTCCACCATAACAGTATCGTCCACTCCGTGAGCTTGCTCTTATACAGACTTTGCAAAAGTCCTAAACTCAATAAGGACTTTTTGCCAGAGAGCAAGAAAGTCCCATGAGGCAGGGAGCGTCCATGCCGCACATTGTCCCTGCACCCTGACGACGAGCAAGCTCTTCCATTACCCATTATACAGATAACAGAACTTAAAAAAATACAGAAAAAGATTATGATACAAGAACAGAAACAAGCCCTGCATATAGAGAACGGAAAATCATTTAGTCGAGGTGAGGCCAATGAGAATGAAAGACGTTGGGACAAATATAAGATAGACCAGCTCAACAGAGACCCTGTCAACAATTACGACAGGACACGGATGCACCTGAACTTCGAGATTGGCAGTGACGGAAGGATTCATCCGTTAGGTTATATGGACAAGCGGCTGGATGAGAGGATACAGGAACGGCTGGACGAACTGGAGTATCACCCGTTCAAGGCTGACAGTAAGATACAGCCGAACATCTGCGCCAAACTAATCATCGGAGGAAATCACGAGCGGACGCTTGAAATGGCGTTCGGGAGCCAGGCCGTGAATCTGAATAAGGGAGCGGAAAACAGTCACTTGCATCGTTGCCGAGAGGTGGAGGACTGGGCTATGGATTCATACCGATGGTGTTGTGAGCAGTTCGGCAAGGAGAATGTCATCGGATTTCAGGTGCATCTGGATGAGAAATCGCCCCATTGTCATGCGCTTGTCATCCCCGTTGGAAGAAAAGGTAAGGAGAAGAAAGAACGGGTGATGTGGTCTGCCAAGTTCGGGAAGAACGGGAATGAATACAAGGCTATCCTCCAGACCATGCACACCTCGCTGTATGAGACCGTAAGCAGGAAGTACGGGCTTGAGCGCGGTGACAGTGTGGAAGGCCGCAATGTACGCCATCTGGACAAGCATGAGTTCTACCGCGAACAACTGAAGTTGGAGAAGGCCATCAAGGGACTGACAACAATGAAGGAGAATCTTGAAAGCTCCATTGCACGACTTCAGGATGAGATTCAGACTGTCCGTTGCCGTCTTTCAGACCGTAAGATAACACTGCAAGAGGCGGACAGCAAGGTGCATCGGCTGGAGAATGAAATATCAGTCTTGCAGGAGAAACTATCGGACAAGACCGGAAAGTTGCAGGAAAAACAGCAGGAGCTGAACCGCTTGATGAAAGATGTTGGCGATGTACATCAGATTATCACCCCATTCAAAAATCACCGCATTGGCTTCACCGCTCCTCAAATCACGGAAGTGCCTCCAACATTCGGGCGTGAGAAGTGGATGGAGAAACAGAACAGGCGGATAGAGACCATGTTCAACAAGACTGTTACCGAGGTTGAAAGGTTGTATATGGCGGAAGCGGGGAAGCAGGTGAAAGCTGCCGGGCAGAATCAGCTGGTGGACTACAAGGAACTTCATCGATACAGGAATGAGAACGGACAACTGCGCCAGTATATCCGAGACATAACCGAAGAGAACGGCAAACTTAATGAAACCCTCTGTGGATTATTGGATGTTTTAGCCATTCCAGATGCTCGGGAAAAGTTCTTCGCCATTGCCGATGCGCTAATCAGCGGACATTCAGTTCCGACATCATCCGGTAGCGGAGGCGACACGTCTGACCTTCGCTGGGACGGGCGCAATCCCGATGAGGATGAGCAGAGCTATAAACGCAGGTGCATGATGGCGGCTGCGGGAATAGTAATAAGCAGGAATAAAACAAAAGGATTTAGAAGATAGGCATCATTATATTCATTCCAAGCCTTTGATTCTTACACACTTTTTTATGTCTCATTGCAAAGTTGATAAAATTATTCAAGAAGCGGTTCGCAATATGTTTTATTGACAACTCTATCTCTCATAAGTTTCATATCAGTAAAATTGCGGCTAATATTCATTACCAATTCCAGATAATTATCTGTACCATCCTCCTTTTTATAATAATAAGGTTTAATGGAGATACAATTCTTATGTTCAAAAAGAGTATTTAGTAATGTTCTATCAGAATTTCCACACGAATGTCCCATGATGTAAATCTGATATGGTGCAGAATCAATGAAGCTAAGAACATTCCGATAATTATCAGACTCCAGATATTTTATTGATTTTATGTTTTGCAGGCACTCATTGTTGTTAAGATTCTGAAGTCGCAAATAATTAGTATCCATCTCATCCCCATATCCAAAAATCATACTTTCAGGATTAGTCAAATCTCCATGAATGTGAATTTGGGAAGACACACTTTTGCGAAGATAAGAAGTAGCAGTGTTCGTATAATTAAAATTGACAAATAGAACCCAATCAGGTAGCATATACAGATCTGGATAACATCCTACAACATATCTCTTATAATTTTTAGTATAGTCTTCAACAGCCCTTATAGCTTCATTGCCTAATCCGTATCTTGATTGTTTGTCTTCCCATACATTACTTTGTAAACTCAAACAATTTTCTATATATTTTCTAAATTCAGTGAAACCATTAATGGATATATCCTGTGAATTTATAGGCATGTATATTTTATTCCATAGACGTTCTATGGGTTGAGCTCCATTTTGGCAAACAAAGCTCAAATATTCTGTTAGCAATTTCTGAATGCATTGTAATTGCCCATTCAATTCTTTCAGCCTTTCAGATGAAGGTTCTGCAATAGCATGCTTAGTCAATAATTTATAATACTCATTTTCAATGTCTACCCACTTCTTTGTTTCGATATTATTACATATCTGTTGTAAGAACTGACTTATTCTAAAGTCACATAATTCTTTGTCCTCTTTAACCAACCGTACAACATCTTTCAAATCCCATGGAATTAACGGATTCTCTCTCTTATAATACCATCCTTGGAAAACAGAAGCCCAATTATGGACATCTATACCATCGTTAATCTTAAATGAACATAATCCGTCAGCCACTTCTTTCCCTAACCCATGTAACAAGTTATTACCACACCGTTCCCAATACCATTGTATGAAACTCTCATAGTTTGTAGGGAGGCCATGTGCCAAATCGAACCCATTTCCTATCAGAACAATCCGGTTCATATTAAATTCTATTTTTATAAAACAAGTATTTTAAGTTATGCACTTTTCTCATTTAAGTGTAAAATAATCTCATATTTCTGAGTTACAATTTATTTCTATTAAACATATTTACCTCCAATCAGAACAGGTTGTTGGATTTTAATAACTTTACTTTTCTTTCTTTTACGACATCCGTCTTATCCAATTCACCGACAAGTAATGTGGACATAGGATTATGCATTTTGCTCAATGTGTGAACCTTTGTGTTATTAAAGTTTGCGTAACAATATTTGCATGCGTGAAGGCAGGTATTGTAAGCGCCAAGATCTATGCTTTCTACACAACCACATTCTTTACGCTGATTTTTGTCTTTCTTGACATCTATCTTATAACCAACAATTTCCTCGATTAAGTTTCTATCTATACAACATCCATGCCTTACCCCTTCTGTATCAAGATTCATGTTCTCAGAACATGAAAGGACTTCTATTCTGTATTTTTGAGCGATTGCAGAAAGTTTCTTAGCAAGGATATGCATCTCGTTCTCTGTCGGTTCTCTCATCATAAGGTCTCGTGTGTTAGAAACTGTTTTTTTGTACAAGTCAACAAAACTAATAACACATCTTTGAGTGTACCCTTGTAATCGTTTAGCCAATTCTTCAAAATAACGTATATGATACTCAATATCTATATAATCAGTTAGAAGTATAGGATCATATCTCCAAATAACCCTGTTGTAACCAATTATATCTGAAAGTACTCGGAAATTTTCTATTATATTCTTCTTTGTCGGAACATTTTCTTCAATCAATTTGTTATATGGATTGATTGTATATTGAAAGTAATAATTATATTCCTTTAATTGGTCAAGATACGGAATAACATTTCCTGCATTTTTTGTCCAAAACACTATACAATCCACGACCTCTGGACGTATGTTAATACGACTTACCTGGTGGACATTCATCGGATTACGAACATCTACAAATCCAGCTTGAACTCGATTTAGGAACCATTCCCAATAGAATGCTGGTATATCTGTGCGACGAGAGACTGATAATATCATTGTATATGAACAAATATTTGTTTTGAATTACAATAGTCAACATTATTCATGAAGTTGTTTCCATCTTGTTTTTGAAACAACAAGTTATTCTTTTGATAGAATTTCCATCCTTCGTTTCCTTGATATGGATCAGAAGGAAAACATGCATAACGAACAGTATATTTCACACCTTTTGATTTAATCTTTGAAACCAACAAATTCATTAATTGCACTCCGGAATCAAGACTTGTATAATTGCCATAATAATTGATGTCATTGAATAATATGTTTCGGACATTATACAGGAGTATGAAATCAACTATCTCATCAACAAACTGATGCTTACCTTGAAGAGGATAAAATTTGGCTGCATGAGATAATAAATAATTCAATATTAATAAGTTTGTGACACCATCATCAAATCCATGAAAGTCTGCAAACAAGTTTGTTGTATGGAAATCCACAACGTGTTGAGTACTTGATAAACTATTTTTGCATAGATTCTGTACTGGTTCCCATACATTCAATAAATCATGACCTTCGTAATATAATCTTGTATCTACACCTTGTATCTTAAAAGCCTTTATTATTCCGTAAACTTCAGAACCAGGTCCACACCCCAAAGATACTACATTTATTCGTTTGGGGTTATTATATTTGTAACGACACATAGCATAACAAATCTCAGATGCAAAACGATTAAAAAATCGTAGCACATATTGGTATGTTATTTTAGTACAACTGTATGTGAAGTTTGGCTGCCCATATTGTATTTGGTTAAGACATCTGCTACAATCTCCCGTTGTACATCCGAATGAAGTACAATAATGGTTTAGAGCGCAGTTTTGACCACACTCTGGATGAGCTTGAATTAAATTCAAACATTGCTGTTGCAAATTTAATAATTCCATCATTTCTTTTGACCTCCTTTATATAGAGTTCTTAATCATTTCATACAGACGGACATGTCTGGAGCAAAGCCGTTGTCGCGCATCCACTGGATGGCTTTTAACCAGCGATCTTGCGAAATACGTTTCTTCGATTCGTGCCAGTTGTTCAGCACCTCATCCACGATGTCGGCATCAGTGAAAGACTTATTGCTGTGCAGCAAATCTTCCCATGCACTGTAGAGCGTAGCAACAATTTCACATCGTTCCGTATTCTGAGTCTTGAAGGTGTTGATTATCTTATCAAACATGGGGACTACACCAGAATAGTATCTGTTGAAATAGGTCTTATGCTTGCCACAATTCTGCATGGGTACATACCTATAACCTTTCTCTGTCCGTTGCACCTCAAACCACTTTTGCTTTTTCAACTGGCTGTCAATGGAACGTAATGCTTTATTGTCATACGGGCCCGCTGCATCTCTATGGTAATGCGAATCGATGTCTATATGACAAAGACGTTCTGTGAGGAATAGCATCTTCTCCATCTTAACATGACCGAAAGTCGGCTCTTCGTACAATCTTTCAGCAATCTCTGCTGCCAAAACACTCCTTCGGAAATAGACATTTGCTGATGTTGCATTAGGCTTCACAGCAGTTTCCACCAACCTTATCCTACCTGTTAGGAGTTGCTGCATCATGCCTTGCTTGATAGTATTGTATTTCTCGCGCTTGGCTTCGAGGACAGATATTTCTTCGTCCATAGACGAAAGAACTTTAGCGATGGCAGATTGTTCGTTTTTTGTCTGAGGAAGTGGAATTAGGATGTTTCTTAATTTGCTTATGCTTGTTCTTTGTCTGGTACTCCCTTGTGTGTTAGTGAAAATTTGAGTCAAATATAATTCTGATTTAGATTGATACATAAAGTAACGTGCTATTAATGATTCATTGGGGATTATTCTAACCACGTCAGATCCCAATATGTACTGTTTTTCTTCAGATGGACAGATAATGGCACGCCCTGCTGGCATCATTTTGGCCACTAATATACAACCAGGAGATACAATACATCTTGATAATGTCTTTGCATGTTCAAATGTCGTATATTTGGTATTTTCATCCAACCAACCATTATCACCAATGTTACCGAGCTGAATAACTCTAACTTGCTTATCTGTAGTGTAATGCTCAGTTTTTAAATTACTTCCAAATGGACCATCTGCCATATCTTTTGCAAGTTCCTTAATAGGGACGAGCCTCCAGTCGTCAGGTAGCTCTCCAAATTCTGATTGTTTATATTTTTTGCATTTGTCAAACCCTTTGAGTCGTTTCTTACCTGTAAGGAGTTGCTGCATGGCACCTTGTTTGATGGCACGTTTCTTCTCTATCAGTTTACCTAATTCGAAAATCAGATTGTCGATGGCTGATAAAGCTGTGGCAATGCGGGATTGCTCAGATATGTCATTAGGATAGACCAATAGGAACTTTACAAAGTCCTTCTGATATAAATGGTTTATCGTAGAACCCGCAGTTAGTTGGTCTATAAATGACTTGAACCAAATAGACTTAAAAATCCATGATAAATATGCCTTATTTATCACATTATCTTGTTTAGGCCGAACAACGAATACACCGCTGTTAAGTGTTCCTGGACCTGGAATGCTATCAAGGAAAGCTACTTTGCCTATCGTTCCATCTTTTGATATGAGAACATCACCTTCTTTAATTTGAATATTTATGTCTTGGTCATATCTCCATTTGCTAACATAGCAACAGTTTTTCCAATCAATATATCCATCATTGAAGTCTGTTCCTGTAACCAGTACATAATCACCTTGTGGCAAATACTCACCAGTGGTTAACCCTTGCCAACCAATTCTTGCTTTGAGGCAACACAACTTATCTATTCTGGTTGCCTCCCAACTTTCAGGAATCCTCCCAACCTCTGTATCTTTGAATTTTGTTTCTTTCATATACAAGTGCGTTTTACTCCTTAATCATTTGTTCAGCAATCACCCATTTGCCTGTACGAGGTGCCCCTATACGATATAGTACTTCTGACTTTTGTAAGACTGAAAGTTCACGCTCTATGGTACGTTGAGGAATATCTGTCATTACCGCCATTTGTTTGGCGGTAATGGAAGGCTGTTTGACAATTAGAGATACAATAAGTCTCTGACGATTAGATAATTTCATTACCGCCATATTACCGCCATTGTTCTTGGTATTACCGCCATTCGTCTCTGGAAAGTTCCTGCATTCTCCGTCTCGTCCAGCTATAATCTCATCTATGGTTTTACGTTTTATGATAGCCATTACGCCGCCACCTGTCTCTTTTATTGTTGGCAATGGCATATTGGCACGCTCAAACTCATCGCTTACCTTTTTGAAGCCCCGTCCCCACGACTCTACAAACCCCGCCTTGTAGAAGACGTTGGCAATATTGTGGTTGCGAGGATATGAAGAATGTTGTAGCATCAAGGTGGAAGGGGTCAACTGTTCAGGCAGCAAACCAAAATTCCAAAGTTCTATACTGCGGTCGTAGATACGCATCTGAATGGCAGGACCTGTATAATCCTTATGCGAAATGGCATTGTATATCAATTCACGCAAAGCCTTCTCGGGGACTTCCAATTGCTCAATACGCTGTATCCCCTCATAATGTATCGGAGAGACTAAATAACGAGAACGCAAAAGCTCCATTACGCGACTTGCCATTTGGATGATGTTACCCTCTACCACATCCTGAATGATGAGATCGCTTTCATCGGTGTGAAAACGTCCTATCTTGAAATTAGCGGACGGGAAAGATTGGTGTACATTTTTCCCGAAAAGAAGAATAGCCGCATTTTTCAGTTCACCATTGTTTGTAAAAAGCCCAAGATTACGAAGTACGTCTTCTGTTGAGGCATTGGCCTCTTCCTCATCCATGCGGCCAGCCTCTATGCTACGACGCAGGAAGTAGTCAATGGCTTGTCTGTCAATATCATTAATGGTTGCTCCATATACGGGGATGTCATCCCAAGACCGCCCCATCTTTTTCATGATAAACTGCTGGAGCGCAAGTCCTTTCAGTTCTTGCTTGGTCGATCCGCTGCGATAGTGGTAAGTACCTTTGTAGGCAATGGGCATGTCGCTTGGTGACACAACAATCTCTATGTATTCTTTATCATCTTTGATTAGCAGGTTGACATCTTCCACAATGCCAAGAAAGTTGACAATCTTGTTTGGGATGTCCTCCATCAATTTCTTGGCATCGGGAAGTCCCACAACTTCTGTATCATCATTCACACCAATATAGATACGACCACCTTGGGCATTGGCAAAACCACATATCCATTTCAGATATTCGTCACGCCACGACTCTTTGTATTCTATGTTCTGACTTTCACTTAACATCGGCATTACTAATTTATACGGTGAATCCCATTTCTTGCAGAGAGGCAAGGACTTCCTTTTCCAAACTATTGACGGCATTTGCCGTTTCACCCAAGGTAGTTTCATAACGTTCTACAAGAGCTGTTATATCGTTTGAAATCCGATGCGTGACATTCTGCATCAGTGCCTTGCAGCCGCTAATAACAGAAGCCAGCCACTTACGTTCCACCACAAGCATCTTGATTTCGTCCTCTGTAAGTACAGAATACTTTGCAACAACGGCATCCGTCAACTGGCTGCGTTTCTCTTTCAAAGACTTGTTCAGTGCATCCTTCTCGTTAGAGAGGGCAATCCACTGTTGCAGGAGTTTTACATTTTCTTCGGATGTGCCGTCTTTCTTTGCATTCTTGATGGCAGCTTTTACGTCAACAGCTTTCACGGAGACCTCCTTGTTTTCTTCCTGTTCGTCATCATCACCAATGGCAAAGACTTCGGTATTCTGTTCTACAAGGTCATCCATATCAGCCTGCTTCCGATCTATCTGTTCCGACAATTTGGCAATCTCGGCGGTCTCTACGGAAAAGTATTCAGCCAACACAACGGATACCGGTAACAAGTCGCAGACAATCTCATCATACATGCAGACCGTTTCCTTTACTTTAGTCTGTTTAGTCTTCTTGTCTGTCGTTTCCTTGCGTTTCACCGCTTTTACTTCGGGGTATGTCCATCCGTCGTTAGAAATCATGTAGCAGTCATCCTGCATGGCTTCTGTCCAATAGTTAAGCAGCACGTCATAGACCTCATAAGCATCCACCAGACCGCTGTGTCCCAAGATTTTAGCCAAAAGTGACTCCGACCATTCCGTGATCAGTTCTTTGGGTCTTTCGCTTTGGCCAATGGCAAGCATTTGGGGCTTAACCGCTTCTTTCCATTCATTCAGCAGCTGTACAAAAGCCGTTCCCTGTTCTTTGTAAGAAGTATCATTGTCAATGACATTGCTGATTTCTGCCTTCTGAGGTTTCAGTGAATAATAGCCATTATTTTTTAATTGGAACAGACTGTCTTTCAGTGTAGGGCAAGCCTTCCAAAAGGCATCCATATTGTCAATGTCGAAAGCAGGAAGCCCGCCATGCAAATGGGCTTCAATGTCGTGCTGCACCTCCTTGTCCACAGGTTGTATATAGCGAGGAATGTTCAGATTATAGTCATTCTTTTCTATTTCGTTCCATTCTACCATTCGGCAGTAATGCGGTATATTCTGTTGAGCATCCCAAGCATCTACAATACGCTTAATATCTTGCTCGCGTAGGCGATTCTTGGCTCCGTCTTTCTTGAATCCATCCTTTGCATCAATGAAGAAGATACCATTACGTCTGTCCTTGTTCTTTTTGTCGATAATGATGATGGAAGCCGGAATGCCCGTACCGAAGAATATGTTAGGTGGCAGACTGATAATGCCCTTGATATAGTGTTGCTTAACGATATACTTGCGGATGTCGTATTCGGCATTGCCACGGAACAGCACACCATGAGGCAGGATGCAGGCGCCACGCCCTTCTTCAGACTTCATAGAAGCTATGAGGTGAAGCAAGAAAGCATAGTCGCCACACTTGGCTGGCGGTAGCAAATTGGCTGTCCAACGGTTATACTGGTCGTTTTCCATACCCGAAGCCAACCAGTTCTTCATGGAGAAAGGTGGGTTGGCTACGCACACATCGAACGTGCTGACCATGCCGTACTGCTTGAATTGCGGGTCAACCAGTGTGTCACCCACTTTGATGTCGGCACTGCTGATACCGTGAAGCAACATATTCAGCTTAGCCAATGCCGCCGTACTGCTGTCCTTCTCTTGTCCGAATATAGACACACGGGGATTACTGGCTTCTGCCAAGGCTCGCAATAAAAGCGACCCTGAACCACAAGTGGGGTCGTAGATAGTGTGCTCAGCACGATCGAGTTCATTGATGCGGAGTACCTTTGCCATTACACGGCTTACTTCTGCAGGTGTGTAGAATTGTCCCTTGCTCTTTCCGCTTTCGGCAGCGAAGTTCTTCATCAGATATTCGTAGGCATCCCCCAACAAATCATCATCGGCAGCACGGTTGCGGGAGAAATCAAGCGCATCGTTTTCAAACACACCGATAAGCCGTGACAGGGTATCTACCATAGTCCTTCCGCTTCCCAGTTTTGTAGGGTCGTTGAAGTTGGGCAGGGTTAGATCACCAATCTGTCTGGCATTCAATTCCTTTATTGCCTCCAGCTTGGTGTTCATCTTCTCGCCAATCTTATCATCCTGTTTCAGGGCTACGAAGTCTTTGAAACTACATCCTTCTGGCACTTTGAGACGGAAGCCTGGCTGACCAGCCTTGTCGGAAAGATACTTCACGAATAGGACTATCAGCACGTAATCCTTGTACTGACTGGCATCCATCGAGCCGCGTAGTGCATTGCACGACTCCCAAAGTGCGCTGTATAATTGTGATTTCTTAATTGCCATATATTGATTATATTCTTTCTGTTATGAGTTTTGTGAAGCGAGACGGTAAATCTCGTAAATATCCTGTTCGCTAAACGATGGGAACATCGTTTGCAAGTCGTCACGCAAGTCCCAACCGGCATTGCTGTCGGGATCTTGCCAGCCTGCCCCTGCATTGCGGTAGATGAAGCTGTCAATCTTCTTGATGATTTCAATTACCTCGTGCTCATCCGCAGGAGCATTCCAAGCGGCACGGTTGTTCCATAGAGCCTTGCTGCGCTTGTTGTCAAGTCCATTGGGAACATCACTGCCATGCTTGACGGCTTTGATATGCTCAATGAGTGCCTTGATTCTCTCTTTGGCGGTAGTATTGCTTTCTTTCAGTTTATCGAGTAAAGCCTGTAACTTTTCACTGAATGCCTTTTGTTCCTCCTCGTCACCGCTGTTCCAGTCGGTATTGACACGGCGAGCCTTGCCCTCAATGACTTCGGCTGCACCATTTGCATTTCCACCAGCCTGACGGATGGCTTCATCAGCAGCTTTCTCGGTATCGGTAGCGTCATTGACAAGGTCGAGGAAGGAAAAGTCGGCAGTTGCCTCTACCAGTGTTTCTGCATCTTTTGCCCTTATATGCTGGTCAAGAAGCTGGCGCATATCTGGGTCAAGTGTGCGTGGGTCGAAGTCATCGCCTGATTTCTGGCGCACCTTGCGTTGTATGGTGCCAGCCTCACGGGACAGTGACGCAAAGCGTTTGATTTGTTTTGGTGTGAAATTTGTCTGGCAGAAATAGTCGGACATGTTGTTATATGCCGTGACCATGCCACTTGTTATACTATACATGATGTTACGACGAGCCTGTGCAGGTTCTTCGCCTTCCAGTTCCGTCACATAATACTCCGTGAGTGGTTCCAGTTCAGTTAATCCCTTGCTTTCCCATACACTTTTCAGCCCCTCGTATGCATCTTTGGCTGCAAGAAGTTTTTCTTTACACTTATTGACCACGCTATCAAGCAGTCCTTCCACATCGACATCATCAAGACCAGAGAAACCTTTACCATCGTTGAACTTTACAACGGCATCCTCAATACTGTCGAACAGATTCTTGAAACTGATGATACGGCCAAATTCCTTATGTGTTTTAACTATAACGTTGCCTTCCTCATCCTTGATGTCCTCGCCCAGACGGTTTACACGACACACAGCCTGGAACAAGGTGTGGTCTTTAATCTCATTGTCAATGTATAGGATGGTGGCACATGGGGCATCGAAGCCTGTGAGCAGCTTGTTTACTACAATGAGCAGTTTCATCTGGGCTGGTCGCTTGATGAAAAGGTTCTTAGCCCACTTCTCGTAGTCATCGGTGTTGTTAATACCATTGCCAGCGTCCTTGAACGACCGCTTTGCCCAGTCGTACTTGAATTTAGCTTCGGTTTCCTTACTGGTGTCAGCAGAATCGTTGGCTATATCGCTGTCCGTGGGATTGTAGCTCGTTACCACAGCAACACGTCCTCGAAGCAATGTATTACTGCTGTCTTGGGTGAAGAACTTGTAGTATCTGTATGCCTGACCAATGGAACCTGCTACCAACATGGCGTTGCTCCAGTCATGCTTTAACAAACCAAATCCCACATCGTCAAGAATACTGTAGCCGATGCGCTCGATGCGTTCCTGTGTTGAATATACCTTTTCCAAAGTAGCCCAACGGTCTTCCACCATCTTACGCTGCTCGTCAGTCAGCTCACGTCCGGCAGTCAATGCTGCCAGCTTTTGGTCAACTTTTGTCTTGTTGGTAAGTTGCTGTTCGACATTGCGGTATTCATATTGAAGGTCGAGGATAACTTTGTCTTCCACGGCCTGTTTGTGCAGATATTTGTGGATGTATGGACCAAATGTGCGTTCGGACATGCTCTTTATACGGTTGTACAGGTCACCTTTATCCTTTTTCAAGAGAGGTGTACCAGTGAAACCGATGAGCATAATTTCCTTACCCATGATGGCTCGCATGGCTTCATGAAGGCGACCACCCTGTGTGCGGTGGCATTCATCGACGAAGACAAAAATGTTATCACCCTTTACACTGAAGTTGTTGCCATATTTCTGTGCGATGATAGCTTGCAGTTCTTCAAGGTATTCATCCAAGCTAACCTTTGTGCCTGATTCGTCTTTCTCGGCTTCATCCTCAGAGCCGTTTGCGCCAAACTTGTGGATGAGAGAGCAGATAAGCCATTCCTCACCCTTGTTAAGCGTATCAAGGAGGTCGCTACTTGAAGTGGCCTGATGAAGTGTGTTGCCTCCCTTTATAAAAGTTCCTGCCAACTGTAGGTCAAGTTCCTTGCGATCGGTGATGACAACAACACGTGGATTTTCAAAATTACGACGGATATAGGATGCCAAAGCAACCATCGTAAGGCTCTTACCAGAACCTTGTGAGTGCCATATAACACCACTTTCCTTCTTCGGCATACGAGCCGCAGCTGCCTTGATGGCATATATCTGATGGGGACGCAGCACCTTCTTGATGCCGCCGTCATTCAATACGCCGTAGCGGAAGAAGAACATGAAATTCTCCTTGCAGAAGAACATACTATAGGATTCCTGCTCTGTCAACACGTCATCCAGTTTGTTGGTGTCACGCTTCCACTTACACCAAAATTTCAACGGTGTGCCAATAGTTCCATAGCGGAACTCCACACCGTCATTTGAGGCAATTGTGAACTGTGTTGTGGTAAAGAAGGACGGGATGAAATCTCGTTCGTTTGAAAGGTGCTGTTTGATGCCTTCTTCATAATTGACAAGACTACGTTTCAGTTCAATGACAGCCAAGGCGATGCCATTCACATAGACAACAATGTCGGGACGCTTATTCTTTCCTAACAACGGGTCAATATAGCTAACCTCTTCAGCTATGGCAAAATTGTTGTTGGTAAAGTCCTCGAAGTCGAAGAACATCACATCCTCATGGTTTGACTTTGGGTCAGGTTGGGACTTGATGCCCATCATCAAGGTATCATACATGTCTGTGTTGCACTGCATCAAATCGTTCATCTTTGCATTTCCAAGGCGGGCTTTGCTCTTTAACTGAAAGAGGACATCCTCAATCTGACATTCTGTATATCTTGGAGTTTTGCCGTCATCCTTTTTCTGGTCTTTCAGAAACTTGCGCACCTCATCATCAAGGATGGGGGAGTTTTGTTTACCCAAACAATTGACGGCTTCACCCTTGGCATACTGCCAGTTGCCAAGATATTGATAGCCAAGTTCGTCTTGGAATCTCTTGACGAGCTTATTCTGATATTCTCTTTCCCTTTGTTCTTGATACGTAGCCATAGTCTGAAATTATAATGGGAATTCGTTTAATTGTTCTTTTATCTTTTGCCATCCAGGGAGATAGGTTCCAAGGATGTTACGAAATTTGTCTGTATGATTCTGCTCAATGAGGTGAATAAGTTCATGGGCTACTACATATTCAATGCAGTTCAGAGGTTTCTTTGCCAGTTGCAGGTTGAACATTATCTTGCCTGTGTCTTTGTGGCATTTACCCCAGCTTGACTGCATCTGCTGAATAGTCCAGTCGGCGACCTTGACATCAAGAATGTTCTCCCATTTAGCCACATACTGCCTAATGGTTGGAATGAGCTGTTCTTTATACCAGTTCCAAAGGACGTTTGCAATGTTTTCCTTAGGGGTGCGCTCATAGACATATACATTGATGTAGTCACCTTGAATCTTAACATGGAATGTACAGGTGTTATCTCTGATAACCTTCAAACGATAAAGTTCACCTTTGTAGTAATGAGCTTCACCAGACACATATTCACGTTCATCTTGGAATGTGTAAGATGTTGTCTCTTTGCGCTTCTGTACGAGCCACACCCATTTCTTCAGGACAAAGAGCTTTATTTGCTCATCTGTGTATGTCTGGGGAGCGGACACATGAACTCTTCCATTTGGCGGATAAACTGCCAAATGTAGATTTTTGATGGGCTTGCGCTCGACTTCTATTTCAACACTATTTACTACCATGCCTCACATTGATTTTTGCGATAACAAATATGATTTGTACTCACGCACTATCAATTCTCTAATATCAACTTCAAGCAAGTCTGCAATCTTCAATAGACTTGGAAGGTCAGGCTGAGAAGAATTGGTACACCATTTGGAAACAGTAGAAGGGGTTACCCCCATCTGTTCTGATAACCACTTGTTGGTACGCTTCTTTTCAACCAATACCAACTTGATACGATTTATATCTTCCATACATCTCAGTTTATTTATACCGCAAAGATAGTGAATTAATTTCACTTTTACGATTAGATTTCTATTTTTATTAAAGGAACAGTGTGTTTTTATGTTTTTTTATATGTTTTGTCATCCGAAACACAAAACTTTGAATGACAAAATAGGTATATCATTATAATTTGGAATATGAAAATACATCAATGAACCCTTACCTTACAACATGTAAATATTGGTACGATTGAGGATTAAACAACTCATCTCATTCCCTTATTTTTTATTGGCAATAATTTTTATTGACAACAAGAGATTATTTGCACAATCATTCAATATTTGTGGTTTGCAAAAGTTAAATATGTTAATTTTCTATCTTTTCTAATCTCTATAGAATCCGCATCATCACTTTTCTACCGTATTAACTATAAATAACTGATAACCAGCAATATCTATATACGGCAATTTTATTTTGGAGTTGTACACTTTTGTTTAGTTGTGTATTTATCCTTATTATAATGCGAAAAACAAAAGTAAATATACTTTGGCTTTTTTGCCTAATAGGAGTTTTGTGTGGCATAATATTGGCTATTACTAATATCATTGTACAAAAATATGATGCTTATTGTTCTATGTTTTTAGGAATTCTATGTTCTTGCTATAACTATTACGATAATAAACGAAATCCGGTTTCAAAGATGACCAATGCTTATATATCATCGCTTCAAGGATACGTAGCAGGTTTGGGATTGCTTTTGTATGGTATAATGAGTTTGTGGCATTAGAGTTTCGTATAAGTTTCTGATAAGACCTATTAGGGATTTTTCTTTATACTTAGTTGCTAAGAACTGTAAAATCAAGCACGGCATTGTTTCTATGCGTCAAAAAAGATAACCCTGCAATGTTTTATTACGTATTACATTAAATTGGTATATGAATTTAATTAGTTTATTTACAGGTGCGGGAGGATTGGATCTCGGATTTCATAAAGCCGGCTTTAATACAGTTGTCGCAAATGAATATGATGCAAAGATATGTCCCACTTTCAGAAAAAACTTTCCCAATGTCCGTTTGATAGAAAAAGACATACGAAAACTTAGCTCTGAAGATTTCCCCGACAATATAGACGGAATAATTGGAGGTCCGCCTTGTCAGTCGTGGAGTGAAGCCGGTTCGTTAAAAGGCATAAAGGACGCAAGAGGTCAACTGTTTTATGATTACATCCGCATACTCAAGGACAAACAACCATTGTTTTTTGTTGCGGAGAATGTATCGGGCATGCTTGCGGCAAGAAACTCGGAAGCAGTAAAAAGTTTCTTGAATCTTTTTGACGAAGCCGGCTATGATGTAAATCTGCGAATGCTCAACGCCAACGACTTTGACGTGCCCGAAGACCGCGACCGTGTTTTTTATGTAGGATTTCGCAAGGATTTAGGTATAAAAAACTTTGTTTATCCAACACCGCAGCCCCGAAAGCCAACATTGCGTGATGCAATTTGGGACTTAAAGGATTCGGCAATTCCTGCCAAAGATAAAAACCATACCAATGGTCTCGAATGCAAAGTTCCCAATCACGAATACTTCATTGGCAGTTATTCTCCGGTCTTTATGTCTCGCAATCGCGTAAGAGCTTGGAATGAGCCGGGGTTTACCGTGCAAGCGAGCGGACGACAATGTCAACTGCATCCGCAAGCACCCAAAATGGTAAAAGTTGAAAAGAATTTGCAGAAATTTGTGCAGGGAAAGGAATACCTCTACCGCAGAATGACCGTCAGAGAAGTTGCACGTGTGCAAACATTCCCCGATGATTTTATATTCATATATAACGATGTTAATTACGGCTACAAGATGATAGGCAATGCTGTTCCCGTAAATTTGGCATATCATGTGGCTATGCAAATAAAGCAAACTCTCGAATCGCGGGGAATAAAAAGCAAATTGGCGTAAAAATATAATTGGTCTCAGGTCTAAAAGGGTGAGCAAAAAAACATAAGGCATGTTGTAAAAAATACAAGCCATATATTTTAAAATACAAG